>Ga0209748_1001340_pt1 | contig 12190 bp, 8 predicted proteins | sample BarGraIncu00421A_FD_185490 | JGI IMG/M metagenome (GOLD analysis project Ga0209748, IMG submission 185490) | Arctic peat soil microbial communities from Barrow, Alaska - Barrow Graham LP Incubations 004-21A (SPAdes) (version 2) | ecosystem: Environmental > Terrestrial > Soil > Wetlands > Peat... | reverse complement strand
CGCGGCGTGGCGACGGCCTGTAAAGCGGAGGGTTCGGTGTAAGATGCGGGCGCGTGGGCCTATAGCTCAGCTGGTTAGAGCAGTCTACTCATAATCGATCGGTCGCAGGTTCGAGTCCTGCTGGGCCCACCAAAACCATCATGTTCGAACCCACGGCCTCGTTTTCAACGAGGCCGTCTTCGTTGTCGAACCGACACGAGGCGCCAGTCAGCCAATCTGGCTGGTTCAACTCGTCGTCACGAACGGCGGTCGCGAGCTGGCCGGGTAGCTCTGGGTCCAAAAGGATCTTGAAGGGCTCTGCAAGATCGTGAGTGACCTCGCCATCGTCGTGCACATAGAGCTTTTCGAAGAACGCCTGATTGAACAGCCGACGCACATTCGGGTCGGCCGCGACGTAGGCCGCATGGCAGTCTCTGGCAAGTTCCAAGGCACGTGTGGTGTTCTGCGCGATCTCGTCGAACGCCAAGGACACGCCGGCAAGTTGCGCCTTGGCCTTCTCCAGCTCGCGACTGATGCGCTCCTGCTCCTCTCTGAAGAGGTCCACGGGCAGAGCCTTGGCGTAATGAAGCTCGAGAAGCTTCTTCCTCTCCGAGGTTAGTCGCCTGATCCGGACGTCAAGTGCGTGCTGGGCTTTCTCTGCCGCCGAACGCCGGGCGGAGAGTGCCTTCGAGAGGTGATCGCTGATCTCGATGATCCGCGCGGGCGTGAGCTGAATGGAGCGGTAGTGGTCCTCGACTCGTTTCTCCACGGTGGATAGGCGGATGAACCCATGGGTGCAGCTTCGGCGGTCGTGCTGACGTCCAATGCAGTAGAAGTAGTCGTAGACGACTCCGGTATGACTGCGTGAGTTGCTTACTCCTAGCCGCCTGCCGCACTTTCCGCAGAAGATGCTGCCTTTCAAGTAGTGGTTGTGAACGCGTTGCTTCTCTCCTGCGTAGTTGTGTGCAGAGAGCACAGACTCGACTTGGTCGAACAGGAGCCTGCTTACGAGAGGAGTGTGCTTGCCCGGGTAATGGACTCCATCGTAGGTCACCTCGCCGATGTAGTAGCGGTTGGTGAGCAGCTTGCAGACCCCGTTCAGTGAGACCTTCTTGGAAGGCGTGTGAGGTCCAGGGCGGGTGGTGAGGCCGCGATCGGTGACCTCATTCAGGAGTTGGCGCAGGGTCCATTCGCCAGTTGCAAACCTTTGTGGACAACTCGCGAACCTTCGGGAAGAGGTGAAGCGGCTCTTCGAGTCAGGTTCGCAGCGCTGATGCTACGTGTCGAGCATGTCCCAGTCATCGCCAAGCAGGGATAGGAGGTAGCGCGCGCAGAAACGCCCCCCCCCAACTGTCCGCTGTGCCTTGGATTCGGGGGGCAAGGCCGCAACGAGAAGAGTCACGGTCGTCAGGCGTTGCTGACCATCAATCACGAGCATCGGCGAATGAGTGGATACTTGGTACAGCCCCTTTTCGATGTAGACGATGGAGCCGACAAAGTGCGCCGAGACTTCTTCATTGGTTCCTGTCCGCAGAATGTCATCCCACAACTGCTGACATTCTCGTTCGGTCCACGAGTACGTGCGCTGGTAGATCGGAATCAGGAACTGGGGCGATTTCTTCAGGAATCCCAGTAGCTTCGCCTCTGTAGCCTTCATCGTCGGTTGGCTCCCGTGGCGGACCGCAAGCAGGCGGCAATCGCAGTCCGCGTAAGACGCCTCACAGACTAGCCTTGGACTCAAGAATGTCGCCGTCGTCACGGTGAACGGCGAGGTGTATCTGACCAAGAAGTGAATCCGTCTTTACGGGGTCCCCGCGAAGACGCTAGCCATCCCATCGGTGCTGAGATGATTCATGTTATTATAGTCGTAGAGAGGAGATGATCGGCTTCCTGGCGCAAGCTCGAGAGCTGTCCGGTTGGATTCAACTGCAACTAGGCATTTCGCTGAGACTCAAACAGGCGTTTCAGTTCGTGGCGAGGGTTCGAGAGTTGTCCGCTTAGGTGCACCAGACATTAGCATTATAGTAGGCTGCAAAGGCCTCTTTTTTGAGCGCGTCACCCCTGTAGACATGACGGGCTCTTTGTTGGCTTTATCGATTACTCGCACTAGCAGCGAACACGGAGCGCCTTCGGCTGCCCTTGGGGCGCTTGGGTCTTGTTGGTTTGTTTGATTTCTTCATGGTGGGATACACCTGGTGCATCAGTCTCTGAGTAGAGACAGGCATTCTCTTGTGCATCTGCTGCTAGATAAGTCCGTGGTTTGATGCAACTTCCGCATGACGCCAAGGACTTCGGTCTGACTGGCGCCCTAACCATGAAGCCTCCCACTACATCACAATACTATTGCACTATCTCCGAACATTGCTTATACTTTAAGTCATGTATCAACATCTACACAGGATCTTCAGGGCCGCACCACAAGGTAAGGTGACGATGGGTTCTGGCAAGTCTCGCACTGCTCACGGTTTCACCATCGTCGAACTCCTAGTAGTCATAGTCGTCATCGGTATCCTCGCCGCCATTACCATCGTCGCCTATACCGGCATCAGTGACAAAGCCGTTGTTTCGTCAGTACAATCTGATCTATCAAATGCCAAAAAACAGCTATCTCTATACTATGTCGACAACGGGGCCTATCCAGCTAGTCTAAGTAGCAACCGCCCAGTTGGCCCAGCTGACACCAGATACTGTCTTAAACCAAGTGGCAGTAATACATTTGTCTATACAGCCACACCAACTGGCAGCACCAGCCCCCAAGCCTTTCGTCTAACATCTACCAACAACAGTACAAGCTATGCCATATCTAACAGTACTCAACCATCCATAATTACCACCACTGCTAGTTGCCCAACAGGCTTTATACCAGTTCCAGGCAGCGGCACCTATGGCACTAATGACTTCTGCACTATGAAGTACGAAGCTAAAGACGCTGGCAGTAGTGTCCCAGTATCTCAAGCAGCAGGTTCGCCCTGGGTTAATATCTCCCAAACTACTGCCATAGCCAACAGTCCTAACGTTGCCAATTGCACCGGCTGTCACCTAATCTCCGAAGCTGAATGGCTAACTATCGCTCAAAATGTCCTTAGTGTCGCTAGCAACTGGAATGGTGGAGTAGTCGGCACTAGTTACATCTACAGCGGCCACAACGACAACGCGCCAGCTAATGCCCTAGCTGTTACTAATACCAATGATGGCTATAGCGACACTGGCAACAGTGCCCCCTCAAACCAACGCCGCACCCTAACCCTGAGCAACGGCGAAGTCATCTGGGACCTAGCTGGCAATGTCTATGAATGGACATCAGGCACCTCTACCACGGGGCAGCCAGGTGGCGCACCTGGTGCTGGCTATAACTCTCGCGATTACACAGCTGAAACCACTCACGGCACACTGTCGCCAGATCCATACCCGGCTACTACTGGTATATCTGGAGCCAGCAGTTGGAATAGTGGCAACGGCATCGGTGTAATCTGGAGTAGTGCCGATGAGACGGGTCTGCTTGGCTTCCGCCGCGGTTGCTCTTGGGACGAGGGCGGCTTCGGCGGGGTTCTGGCACTGAAGTTGTACAACGCCCCCAGCTTCGCGAGCATTTACATCGGGTTCCGTGTTTCGCGGTGATACATCCCGTCGCCGGAACTGTTGGATGTAGATTCACGATTCCCCGAAATGTCAGGCCAGTCAGACCGACCCAGGGAGGACACACATGCCGAAGAGCAAGGAAGCCAAGCCACGCCTAGTTGCTGTTCCCGAGATTCCGAAGTCTACCCGCAGGAGTGTCTACGTCGACCTTGTCGACGAGTTCGCCAAGAGCGATCTGCAGAACGCCAAGATCGAGGGCGTCAAGATGAGCACCGCGATTAGCGTGAAGAAGGCGATCGCCAGTCTCGGACTCAAGAATGTCGCCGTCGTCACGGTCAACGGCGAGGTGTACCTCACGAAGAAGTGAAGTGTTCGTCTTCACGATCTTCACGTGCCCCTCGCTAGCGCTGGCCTCAGCGCGCGGGCGTGTGGCGCCATTTAGCCAAATGGATGGCTGTCTCCAACCTCGCTTCCGCAACCAGCGCCTCGTCGGCGCCACGCGTGCCGTGGAGCCGAAATGCCATTGGGGCGCTGACCTGGAGAAGAGGAGATACTCAACCGAATGACTTCTCACTGAAACTCGGGGCGGTTCAAGGGGTTGACGCGAGCCGTCCTCGCAGTCCGCCTACGTGCTGCCGTAGAATAGGGGGGTTACGAATCGTGGGAACGGTGGGGGTCTTGCTGGAGCGGCGGAGCATCTCGTGGTGAACGCGCGGTGAGTTCGACGACTGCTGACAACACCAGCGTGGTTGAGCTGACCGCCGACGACTTCGCCCGTCGCTTCGCGCTGAGGGCGGCGAACCTTATGTGGCTTCTCGGAGCAGGCGCCTCGGCTGCTGGAGGGATGCCCACTGCGTGGGACATGACCTGGGAATTCAAGCAGCGTCTCTATGTTAGCCAGCGTCGCGTCACACTTCAGTCGGTATCTGATCTCTCGAGTTCGGCGATTCGGGTTCGCCTGCAGGACCATATTGATTCTTCCGGGGGGCTCCCGGCCTCGGGCGACCCTGATGAGTACGCCGCTCTGTTTGAAGCCGTCTACCCGGCGGAGAGTGATCGGCGCGCCTATCTCGACTCGAAGACGAGAGGGGCGAAACCTTCCTACGGTCATCTCGCACTCGCCACGCTGATGCGAGCCCAGAAGGCGCAGCTCGTGTGGACTACCAACTTCGACCCGTTGGTCGCTGACGCGTGTGCGACTGTCTTTGGAACGACCGGAGCATTGGCGACGGTCGATCTTGACGCACCGGATACGGCGGCTCAGCTTCTTGCCGAGGGACGTTGGCCAGTCGAGATCAAGCTACATGGCGACTTCAGATCACGGCGGCTCAAGAACACGACCGACGAGCTGCGCCATCAGGACGAGCGTCTCAGGCAGCACTTGGTTCAGTCCTGTTCTCGATTCGGCCTCGTAGTGGTCGGTTACAGCGGCCGTGACGCCTCCATCTTGGAGGCACTTCGCGAGGCTCTGAAGAGTGGGGGCGCGTTTCCATTGGGTCTCTTCTGGCTTCATCGCGGCGACAACCCTCCGCTGCCCGCTGTTGAGCAGCTGCTTGCCGATGCTGTGCAAGCTGGAGTCGAAGCCGTTCTGGTTCGAATCGACAACTTCGATGAGGCATTGCGCGATCTTCTTCGCATGTTCGAGGAGGTCAACACCTCGGAACTCGATGCCTTTGCAGCTGACCGTCGTCGCTGGACTCCCGCGCCGACCCCGGCGGGGCGACACGGCTGGCCTGTTGTACGTCTCAATGCTCTGCCCGTTGTCGAGATGCCCCAAGTCTGTCGCCGCATCGAGTGTCGGATTGGCGGCCACAGAGAAGTCCGCGATGCGGTCGATCTCAGCGGTGCGGACATCCTGTTTGCGCGGTCTTCCCTGGGGGTGTTGGCCTACGGTTCTGATGCTGACGTGCGGAGAACCTTTGACGGATACGGCATCGTCAATTTCGATCTTCACACAATTGAGACGAGGAGGCTGCGCTACGACTCACACGAGCGTGGGCTTCTCCGCGACGCGCTGGCCAGAGCGCTTGCGAGCAACAGGGGGCTCTCCATTTCTCGACGCCGCAACAGTGACTTGCTGGCACCGACGGACGTGACGCGGCCCGAGTGGGGGCCGCTTCGAAGTCTCGTCGGTCAGCTCAGCGGCACGGTGTCAGGTCACCCTGAATTGCAGTGGCGCGAAGGCGTGGGTACGCGGCTGGACTGGGCGGACGAACGACTCTGGCTGCTCCTGGAGCCGCGCACCGTCTTCGACGGCATTAGCGACGCCAACAAGTCGGTGGCCACCGACTTCTCCCGAGAGCGCACCATCAGGCGCTACAACCGCAAGCTCAATGACCTTGTCGTCTTCTGGGCCGGCGTGCTGGCAGGTGACGGCGGCGACCTCAGCGCTCTTGGGATCGAAGACGGTGTCGACGCGGTATTCCGGCTGGCGTGTGATACCGGGTTCTCGCGGAGGGCGCAGGCGTGACAAGCGAAATCGCTCCGCACGTATGGCTGTCTGAGCCCAAGCTGGCGTTCCATCCGGATCGTGTTTCGGACCGTGACATCCACCCGTTGCGCGGCCTAACGCGGTTCGGACCTCATTCCAGCGGGCTTGTACCCGACCCAATCCGCGTCGCAACGATTGTCCCGGCTGGCGAAGGCGAGCGTCTCTTCGCGTTCATGAAGGAGCTCAACTCTGAGTATGAGCCCACGGAGCGACGAGACTATCTCCCGAAATGGCCTGGGTTTCGTAGCGTGTTCGGCCTCGCCATGCGTGGCGCGAGCCCAGCCTGCCACGTTGAGCTTGATGCGCAGCTGGACGGGCAGCTCGGTCAGTCGTCACGGCCTCATGTGGTTCTCGCCGAACGACTTGTACGCGCTGTCCAGGAGATGGAAACGCGTCGCGATGAGTTCGACGTACTCTTCATCTACATGCCGCAACGCTGGGAACGCGGGTTCTATGGTGGACCAGGAGAGGATTTCAGTCTCCATGACCACCTGAAGGCGACGACGGCCGCCCGCCGACTCCCCATACAGATCGTCCGCGAGAATAGCGCGCTCACTTACCCAGATCGTGCTAGCGTCATGTGGCGAATCGGTTTGGCGCTCTATGTGAAGGCTGGCGGGGTGCCCTGGAAGCTCGCCGACTTTGACCCCGAGACCGCTTACGTTGGTCTCTCCTATGCGGTGAGGCCACCAGACTCCGATCGTCCGCGCTTTGTCACCTGCTGTAGCCAGGTATTCGATGCTGATGGTTCGGGTCTGGAGTTCGTGGCGTACGACGCACACGAGGTCGAAGTCCATCGGGACAATCCATTCTTGTCGCGCGCCGAGATGTTTCGCGTCATGACTCGTTCGCTGGACCTATACCGACGTCGTCACGCAGGACAGTCACCACGCCGCGTCATGGTTCACAAGACGACGGAGTTCAAGAATGACGAGATTGACGGGTGTATGGAAGCGCTTCACCTCTGCGAAGCTGTCGATCTCACTCAGATCGTCGAAGACGTAGGGTGGCGAGGCGTCCGCATCGACCGCAACGAGCAGACGAAGAAGGGCACTCCCGCCCTCTTCCCGGTACAACGTGGCACACTGATCGGACTCGGGGCGAAGGAAGCTCTGCTGTGGACGCATGGTGATGTTCGTGGAGTCGATGAACGCGGCCGCGCGTACTTCCAGGGTGGTCGTAGCACCCCGCGCCCACTGCGCTTGGTTCGGCATGCTGGCCATGGTCCATGGGATGACACTGCACGCGCGGTGCTCGCGCTGTCCAAGATGGACTGGAACAACGACGCTCTATACGACCCGCTCCCCGTGACCATCGGCTACGCGAAGGTGCTTTCAAGAGTCGTTAAACGCATGCCAGGATTGGGGAGTGCGCCATACCAGTTCCGGTTCTTTATGTAGCCGGCGCTCGGATTCCGCGTCTCGCTCCTCGCTTCGTAGTCCGGGGCGTCTCGCGCTATGTGTCAATCTGAGCCTCAAAGAGGCGCCGCAGTTCGTACCGCGGGTTCGAAAGCTGTCCACTTAGGTCCACCAACGTTGTCACTATTACAACGTTCTCCCTGTTCAGCATGGGTTTACGGTGGCCAATCGCTCTGCCGTCGAGGCCTGCTTTCAGGTCGGCGCGTCTACACTCAGGGGGCGGCCGGCTCGCGTGCTGTCATGCGAAGTGGACCAATCAAAGGTGTCAGTGCAGTGCGCGGCGCGTCTGACCGGTACGTTCAGCCGCTGGCCTCCGGTCGGCTGAGCAGCTCCCGCACCCCGCGTGCGACCTCCAGGTCTTCACGGGCCGCAACGACAAACGTGCGAACGCGGGCATCGCGGCTGCCGATCTCCCGGTCACCGGCATCTTCGTTGCGCTCCGGGTCGACCTTTACGCCGAGGAACTCAAGACCATCAGCGGTCCGTTGCCTGATGGCGGCAGCGTTCTCGCCCACTCCGCCCGTGAACACCAAGGCGTCCAGGCCGCCCATGGCCGCGGCCATCGCTGCGATGCCGGCTCTCAGCCGATGCAGGTAGACCCCGACCGCAAGCTGCGCCTCCGCTTGGCCCTCCTGTTCTGCCGCAAGGATGGCGCGCATGTCGGGCGTGCCAGCCAGCCCGAGGAGCCCGGAGCGATGTTCGAGAGTGGCGGCCAGTTCGGCGGGCGGCATGCCGACGTGCTCTTCGAGCCATAAGACGAGGCCCGGATCGATACTTCCCGAGCGTGTCGCCATGACGAGGCCCTCGAGTGGCGTGAAGCCCATCGTCGTGTCCATCGAGCGCCCGTCCGTGACGGCGGCCAGCGAGGCCCCGGCCCCGAGATGGCAGGTGACGACGCGAAAACCCTTCGGGGAGCGACCTAGCAGCTCCGCAGCCTTGCGCGAGGCGTAGGCGTGCGAGAGTCCGTGAAAGCCGAACCGGCGCAGCGGCCAGCGCTGCCGCCACTCGCGAGGCAGAGCGTAGGTGGCCGCGGCGGCCGGCATGCGGGCGTGGAAGGCCGTATCGAAGCAGGCCACGGCGGGGATGCCGGGCAGCGCCGCAGCGACGGCGTCGAGGGCGGCCAGGGACTTCGGTTGATGAAGCGGCGCCAGGTCGCTAAGCAGGCGCAGCTTCTCCACGACAGCCTCGTCGACGATCACGGGCTCGGTGAACTCGGTGCCTCCGTGCACGATGCGGTGACCGACGGCGTCGATCCTACCAAGGGTGCCCAGCACCTCCCTCAGTGCGGCCGCGTCTGCCAGCCCGCGCGGCGCGGGCAGGTCGTGGCCGGCCAGCATGTGGTCGCTGGCGTCGAGCAGGCGCAGTTTCAGACTGCTGGAGCCGGCGTTGACCACCAGGACCTGCATCAACACGTCCAGGTCCAGTCGCGGATCTCGGGCGCGTCTTCGCCGTGCTCGCGCGTGTAGGCGCGCGCGGCCAGGCGGCGGTCGACCATGAGCTGACGGACGTGGCCGGCCCGCGAGGCGAGGCCGGGCACGCGGTCGATCACGTCCATGACCAGGTGAAAGCGGTCGAGGTCGTTCAGCATGACCATGTCGAAGGGCGTCGTGGTCGTGCCCTCCTCCTTGTAGCCGCGCACGTGGATATTGTCGTGGTTGGTGCGCCGGTAGGTGAGACGGTGGATGAGCCAGGGGTAGCCGTGGTAGGCGAAGACCACCGGCCGGTCGCTGGTGAAGAGAGCGTCGAACTCGGCCTCAGAGAGGCCGTGTGGGTGCTCGCTCTGCGGCTCCAGGCGCATGAGGTCGACCACGTTGACCATGCGCACCTTGAGGTCGGGCAGGTGCCGGCGGATGAGCTTCGCCGCGGCGATCGTCTCCAGTGTCGGCACGTCGCCGCAGGCGGCCAGCACGACGTCGGGCTCGCCGCCCTGATCGTTGGAGGCGAACTCCCAGATGCCGATGCCGCGCGTGCAGTGCGCCACTGCCTCCTCCAGGGTAAGCCACTGCAACATGGGCGCCTTGCCGGCGACGATCACGTTCACGTACTGGCGGCTGCGCAGGCAGTGATCGGCCACCGAGAGCAGGCAGTTGGCGTCGGGGGGCAGGTAGACGCGCACGGTCTCAGCTTTCTTGTTGACGACGTGGTCGATGAAGCCCGGATCCTGGTGCGAGAAGCCGTTGTGGTCCTGCTGCCAGACGTGCGAGGAGAGCAGGTAGTTTAAGGAGGCGATGGGCGCCCGCCAGGGGATGTCCCGGCTCACCTTGAGCCACTTGGCGTGCTGGTTGAACATCGAGTCGACGATGTGGATGAAGGCCTCGTAGCAGTTGAAGAGGCCATGGCGACCGCTGAGCAGGTAGCCCTCGAGCCAGCCCTGGCAGAGGTGCTCGGAAAGCACCTCCATGACGCGACCGTCGGGAGCGAGGTGGTCGTCGGTGGGAATGATCTGTGCGTCGAACGTTCGATTGGTGACCTCGAACACGGCCGAGAGACGGTTCGAAGCCGTCTCGTCGGGGCCGAAGAGGCGGAAGGTGTCAGGGTTGGCGGCGGTCACGTCGCGCAGGAACGTTCCCAGGACTCGGGTGGCCTCGCCGCTCGTCACTCCGGGCTTGGCCACCTCGACCGCGTAGTCGCGGAAGTCGGGCAGCAAGAGGTCACGCAAGAGGAGCCCGCCGTTGGTGTGCGGGTTGGCGCTCATGCGGCGGTATTGCTTGGGGGGAAGCGCCTTCAGCTCTTCTACAAGCGTGCCCTTCTCGTCGAAGAGCTCCGCCGGACGGTAGCTGCGCATCCACGACTCGAGCAGCGCCAGGTGCTCGGGGTTCTCCCGGACCTGGGTGATGGGCACCTGGTGGGCGCGGAAGGTGCCCTCGACCGGCAGGCCATCGACCTCCTTGGGACCGGTCCAACCTTTGGGCGTGCGCAGGACGATCATCGGCCAGCGCGGACGTGTGGGATCGTTGCCCTCGCGGGCGGTCCGCTGGATCACCTGGATCTCTTGGACGACCTCGTCGAGCACCGCCGCCATGCGCTGGTGGACGAGCGGCGGATCGTCGCCACTGACGAAGTGCGGCTCGTACCCGTAGCCCTTGAGCAGGTCGCGCAGCTCATCCTCGGAGATGCGCGCCAGCACCGTGGGATTAGCGATCTTGTAGCCGTTCAGATGCAGGATCGGAAGCACGGCTCCATCGCGCACGGGATCGAGGAACTTATTGGAGTGCCAGCTCGCCGCCAGCGGGCCCGTCTCTGCCTCGCCGTCGCCGATCACGCAGCAGGCCAAGAGGTCGGGGTTGTCGAAAGCGGTGCCGTAGGCGTGCAACAGGGAGTAGCCGAGCTCGCCGCCCTCGTTGATCGAGCCTGGCGTCTCGGGCGCTACGTGACTGGGGATGCCGCCGGGGAAGGAGAACTGGCGAAAGAGCTTGCGCATGCCCTCGGCGTCCTGGGTGATGTCGGGGTAGACCTCGCTGTAGGTGCCCTCGAGGTAGGTGTTGGCCACAATGCCGGGGCCGCCGTGCCCGGGACCGGTGACATAGATCGCATTGAGATCCCAGTTTCTGATCACCCGGTTTAGGTGCGCGTAGATGAAATTGAGGCCCGGGGTCGTGCCCCAGTGGCCGAGTAGCCGCGGCTTGATGTGCTCGGGGCGCAGCGGCTCGGCCAGCAGGGGGTTGTCCATGAGGTAGATCTGACCCACGGAGAGGTAGTTGGCCGCTCGCCAGTAGGCGTGGATCAGGTCCAACTGCTCAGGCGAGAGGGGCCTCGGCGTGCTGCCTGCAGCTGTGGCTCGCCCACCCCTGGCTTCTTCGGTCATGATGCCTTCCCTTCCTGATGCGCGCGCCGAAGACCCTGGGTCCGCAGCTCTCACGGAGACGAATGCGATGGTTCCTTCCTGTGCCCACCATACGTCATAGCAATGGCACGGAATCGATTCCGACTTCCGTTGGCCGCGGTCTCTCCGCTCTTGACCGGTCCCGCCGGCAGGCCCTCCAGTTCCGACTCCAGATCGGCATCACGCCTGCAAAGGCAAGGCCACATCATCGGCATGACCGGCAACGGGGGGAACGACGCGCCCGCACTCTCGATCCGTCGGAGCCAGAAGCCGCTCTGGAGTAACAGGGCAGACCGCCGCGCGTGGGTCTGCCCTGTCATGGTGGCAGCCAGGTGCTACGCAGGCTGGATAGGCCGTCCTCGAAAGCGGCGGTAGATGGCTTCGCCGGCGAAGCTCACGGCTATTAGGCCGCCGAGCACGACCAGCTTGAACGGAGAGCGGCCGCCCATTTCGATCAGGATCGCGATGAAGGCGCCCACGCAGCCGGCCAGTCCTAGTCCGGAGATCCATCGCCTGCTGCGCGTCTGGCGCGCGAGGTGCACGTTGGCGGCGTTCACGGCGGCGAAGATGAGCAGGAAACCAGCGCTGCCGGCCGTCGAGATGCTGGTGAGATCGAGGACGTTGGCCACCACCAGTGTCAATCCCGACGTGATGAACAGGCCCTCCAGCGGACGGCTCCAGACCTTGCGCTCGAGTTCCTTGGGCAGCTCGCCGTCCCGGGCGATCACGTAGGAGAGGCGGCCGGAGCCGTAGAGCGTCGCGTTGATCGCCGAGGCGGTGGAAAGCAGCGCGGCAGCCGCTATCAGCACGAAGCCCGTCTGCCCGAGGAAGGGACGCGCCGCGGCGGCGAGCGCGTAATCCTGGGCGCCGGCGATCTTCGCCTGCGAGAGGTTGCCGACG
>Ga0209748_1001339_pt1 | contig 12191 bp, 15 predicted proteins | sample BarGraIncu00421A_FD_185490 | JGI IMG/M metagenome (GOLD analysis project Ga0209748, IMG submission 185490) | Arctic peat soil microbial communities from Barrow, Alaska - Barrow Graham LP Incubations 004-21A (SPAdes) (version 2) | ecosystem: Environmental > Terrestrial > Soil > Wetlands > Peat... | reverse complement strand
TGTCTATCTCGGCCGACGCCGGCGCCGAACTGCTGCGGACGACGCTGCGGACCAGTTCTTCGATCGGTGACGTCTCGGCGGGCGTGTCTAACAAGCGCTTCAACCTGATGCGTCTTGGTCCGGTTGCTAGGATAGGGAATCGGCGCACAGGTTAAGCGCCACACGTTAGCCGTAGCCAAGGAGAGTCCATGGCCCACTTTTGGGACGCGGCCGAGCGCCAGCTGCTGAGCGCCTGTTCGGCGCTCTTCGCCGACACGCGGGACGCTGAGGGTCCAGCGCAGATCCTGTCTGCCGGATTCGCTTTGCGAGTCGAGAGGCGAACCGTGGCGCTCGGCGAATTGTTCCGGTCGGGCCTATACGTCGACTCCCTAAACCTCGTGCGGACAGCCTTCGAGGACTGGGTCACCCTGTCCTACTACTTGTTGCGAAAGTCGCCTGCTGAGTTCCTCGACGACATGCAGTTCGACGCCCGACGCAATCGTGCGCGCCTATTCATGGCAATCGAGAAGCTCACGGATGCCAACGTGGCTGCAGCAGAAGTAGGAGACCTACCCGAGCTGTTCTTCGATGATGCCAGACTCCCACCTCGCCTGCCCGACTTATGCACGCGATCGAAGAGCATCGGGCTCGAAGACGTCTATCGCTACGTCTATCCCTTCCTGTCGATGATGAGTCACGGTGACATGGAGGCCCTGTACGAGGCGCTCCCGCACATTGACGGAGCGTGGACTCCGCAAGCGCCGGCGCGTGCCCAGAATGATGAGAATCGTTGGGCAGTATGGGCTTGGTGGTTCCACCTTCGGACCTTGACTCGCGCGGCCGACGCAATGGGTCGCGCCGACCTAGAGCCGCTCTCGGACCAGCTGCTCGTCGCATTCAGCGATCCCGATTCGCCGCCCGGCGAGGCGCTGGTAGCAGTGATGCAGCGTGAGCACTAGTCTTTGCGGCACGGCTAACAAGCGCGTCAACTTGACTCGTTCACGGTAGGCGCACAATGGCGAGGGCGCAGCTCGCAAGTTACGCGCCACACGTTAGGCGCACACAAGCACCGGAACCGCGTAGTGGAAGGCAGGCGACCATGAATGTGCACGTCATCCACTTCATGCGCAGTATCAATCCCGACACACTCAACGGGCTGCAGGTCACGGCGTTGTCTGCCCTTCAGCGAGGTGCCACAGAGATTCGCATCCATGTGTCTAGCGATGGCGGGACAACCGACGAGGGATTCGCGGCATATCACTTCATTCGCTCACTTCCGGTTCCCGTCACGATGCACTGTATCGGCAACATTGAGTCCATGGCTGTCGTCCTGTACCTCGCAGGGGCGAGTCGGCTGATCGTCCCGCATGGGAAGGTCAAGATTCATCCGATGCACTGGGGTTTCAGCGGAGGACCGGTCGACCACGATAGGCTTGCGGAGTATGTGGATAGCCTCGACTTCGATGCCAAGCGATACGAGGACATCTTCCTCGAGCGAACAGAGGGGGCGAACGAGATCGTCGACGTACACGCTCACCTGGCCGGTCGAGCCAGACTCCTAGATTCCGCTGGCGCCATCGCGTCCGGCATCGCTACGAGCATCTCGGATGTGGAGATTCCTGCGACCGCGACTCGGTGGTGGGTCTGAGCGGCGTCGGAGAGGCGCCTAACAATGGCATCAACCTGACGGCCGCACGGTAGACTGAACCGGGGAGCGCTTGCGCCGCAGGTTATGCCAAACACGTTAGAGTCACCCCTGTTCGCGCTTTCTGGATTGCTCTGCACGCTCGTCTTCGGTTCTTGGAGGTCATTGGTGTTCACATCGCAGTTCCTGCTCACATCGCTAGTCGTCGTGCTCGTCCCTGGCACCGGCACGCTGTACACGATCTCGACTGGCATCACGCGTGACTGGCGTGCCGGAATCGCGGCAGCGTTCGGCTGCACGCTCGGGATCGTCCCGCATCTGCTCGCCAGCGCGCTGGGGCTCTCAGCGATCATGAACATGGGCGCGCAGGTCTTCACAGTCGTCAAGCTCGCCGGGGCGGCCTACCTGCTCTATCTCGCCTGGCAGATGTGGAAGGACATCGGCACCATGGCGATCGAGCGCGACCGCGACGCTCGCGGCTTGGTCTCGGTGTCCGGCCGCGCCGTGGTGTTGAATCTCCTCAATCCCAAGCTCACGATCTTCTTCCTGGCCTTCCTGCCGCACTTCATCGATCCTGCCGCAGGCTCGACGCTGTCGCAGCTTGCGGGTCTGAGCGCCGTCTTCATGGGGATGACCTTCGTCGTCTTCTGCCTCTATGCGCTTATCGCCTCGGCTGCGCGTTCCACCGTCGGGGTGACGCCGGGTGCTCTGCGGTGGCTCCAGCGCTCCTTCGCAGTGGTCTTCGCCGGGCTTGCGGTGGAGCTTGCACTCACGGATCGCTAGGGGAGTCCAGGCACTCTCGGCGGGGACTCTAACAAAGGTATCGAGCGGACTGGCAGAAGGTAGAATCAGCTGAGCGGTTGTGCCCAGCCGCTCATACCTAACACGTTAGGCTTACCGGGGCTTCTCCCATTCGAGTAGATAGCGGTAGTAGAACGCCCGTCTAATGCTTGCGCCTGGCAGGACCGAGTCTGCGATTGCTCGAACTCGAGCGAGGGAGTCCTTCGGGGCGGTGATCGGACTACCCGGCTCCGGCACTTCGCGATGTGCGAACGACGCGATTCGGACGGGCACGACGGACAACCCCGCTAGAGTCCAGTCAACCGCCGTCTGGTTGCGGACGAGTCCTACCACGAGCAGGCGGCCTCCGGGGCGAAGCAGCCGCCGCGCCTTCCGTAGGGCAGTCTCACAGTCCATGTGATGCAGCGATGCTACGAAGGTAATGGCGTCAAACGACTCATCAGCCAATTCGACGAGACCGAACTCAGCGTTCACGACGCTCACATTGGTAAGTCCCGAAGTGTTCGTCTCGGCAATGCGGGCGGTACTGGGGTCGCACCCGACCGCTTCGCCCGCGACGGCCGCGAGTCTGGTCAGGAGCAATCCGTCGCCGCAGCCGACATCAAGCACAACGTCGTCGCTTGCCACGCGAGAGAGAATCCAGTCGTGGTAGGCGGTATTGTGGTTCCAATACTCGTGCACGGGCGCCCCCTCCTCTCCAAGTATTGTGACAGGGCGAGGATCGCCACGGCGAGCAAGCACGCGGGCGGTCGCGTCACGTCGGAAGCCTAACAATGGCATCGAGCGGACTCACGTTCGCTACACTCATCCCGTGAGCGCTCGTTCGCCGCTCATGCCAAACACGTTCGCCCCAATCACCGATGCGGATTCCGGCCCGTGCGTCAGGTGTCAGACCCGTCTCGTAGGATGGGGTTGTCCGGCGGTGTTCCATCGGTGGGAGGTCCCAGTTGAGCGACAAAATCGTGTACCCGTACATCCCGGCCAAGACATGGTGGCAGCTTCGGGACAAGTTCAAACAGACTCTGCCCGGTAAGGTGACTCCGGCCTACCTCAAGTCGCTGCTCGGTCTTGGGTCTGAGAAGGGCGCCGCCAACTACCTTCGTGCCTTGAAGCAGCTTGGCCTCACCGACGATGACGGCACACCGACACCGAGGGCCAACGAATGGCGCAACGACTCGAAGTATCCTGAGGTTGTCGGTGCCATGGTTGCCGAGTGCTATCCGCAGGAACTCAGGGATCTGTACTCTGGCCCCGACTGTTCTCAGGAGGATGTCCGGGATTGGGCCAAGGACACCAACGCTCTGGGCGACGTGGCTGCGAGCCAGGCAGCGTCGTTCTACAAGCTGCTGAACAACCCGGCGCCCCAACCCTCGGTTACCGTCAAGCCCAACGGTGACGCTCCGAAGAGGCCGCGCAAGGTGCCGGTACCCAAGACCAGCGCCAAGGTGCCCGACGTTGCCCCGTTGCCCGTCGAGGTGAGCCGTGTCACGCCACCGCCGGTATTGCCGGCGGTGCACATCGACCTACAGGTGCACATTCCGTCAGACGCCAACGCAGAACAGATCGAGGCCATCTTCGCTGCAATGGCAAAGCACCTGCTCCGGAATGGCTGACAAGCCAGACTGGGCGGCTCCGGCGAACGAGATTGCGGCAATCGTCGATCGTCTGTCGGATACCCTCCGTAGCCATGGCGCCGGGGCTCCCGCGTCGCCCATACTCCCTGTCAACCACCCAGCGCCTTTGGGGCTTGTTCAGGATGCAGCCTTGCTGGAGGTGTCCAGCGCGCTGTATGAAGATGGATACTACGCGGCCGCAGTCCTCGAGGGTGCCAAGCTGTTGGTGAACGTTGTCAAGGAGGTCTCGCTGGTCGGGGATCTCGACGGCGCCCCGCTGATGAACACGGTCTTTAGCCCCGGCAAACCCATCTTGGCTGTGAACGCTCTCAAGACCCAGAGCGATCGCGACGAGCAGCAGGGCTACATGCAACTAATGGCGGGGCTGGTTGTAGGCGTCCGGAATCCCCGCGCTCATCGGCACGGATACAAGGACGACCCGACGACCGCTGCCGAACTGCTTGCGGCAATCGATCACCTACTCCGCGTGGTCCGCGGTTCAACGCTGGTGGGAACGAGGAAGGCCAAGCAATAGTAGCGACAGCGCGCGGTACTGCTGGAGGTTTGGCCGACGACCGCTACTCCTGCCATACTTGGTTGCGCCATCCAAGGGGAGGAGTCGACTCAGTGCCGATCACGCGTAGCACCGTTGATCCATCGCGGTTCAACCGCGAGCTCGCGCTGCCCTACGAGCTGCGCATCGAGGACTTCCAGCTCGCAATGCAGGACGCATACGATTTCTTCTACGACGTGAACTCTGCACTCACGAATCGCGGTCTCGGGCGCTTTGACGACATGCTCCGGCCCGCTGCTATGTCCGGGATCCTGTCTGACATGCTGACCGCGAGTCTCGCGAAGCACGCACGCGCGCTCACAGACAACACCTACTTCAACGGCCATCCGGACCTGATCGTCGCGGGCCGATACGCGGACAACGCCGTCCAGGCCGGCGAGTACGGCGTGGAGATCAAGACCACGCGTAAAGCTGGCGGAGCCGTGGATACGCATGGCGCCCGCGACCAGTGGATGTGCGTGTTCGTCTACAGAGTCGACAACGAGAAACAACCCAGTGCCGACCGCGCGTCGATGCAGTTCACCGAGGTGTATCTCGCCCACGTGGCGGTCGATGACTTCAGGCGAAACCCACGTGGCGAGCTGGGCACGCGGACGGCAACGCTTCACAGAGAAGGCGTGCTCAAGCTGCGTCAGGGGTGGGTGTACCGCTAGTCCCCGCGCACCTACTCGGTGCTACGGACCTCGAAGTCAACCAGCTTCGGGATGGAGGACTGCGCAAGCTCATAGAACCGAGCATCGCGCTCGATCCCGATGCTCGCATATCCGACCTTCTCGGCAGCCGCGAGCGTAGATCCCGCTCCCGCAAAGGGGTCGAGGACCACTCCCTCGCCCAGGGGGAGTACTGCGCGAACAACCTCGCGCATGAAGGCCTGGGGCTTGAGACTGGGGTGGGGGGCGAGGGCGCGTTCACGCTTGTGTGTCGGAGCGGACTTGATGACGTCCCCGAACGGGCGCTCATCACTCGGTCGCCTGAATCCGCCCGTCTTCCAGCGTCGCAGGTTGTCCTGCGCCCTTCCCGCCAGCGGCTTCCGGAAGAGCAGCCACGGCTCCCACATCGACCGCGGCATGACGCTGACGTCGGTGAACTCCTCGTGGGCGTCCTTGGGTCTGTCCCCACCACGCATCGTCATGACGAGTCGAATCAGTTCACCTCGGCGCTCCAGCCCTGCGCGCGCAAGTGAGGTCGCGACAATGTGGGAAAGGAGCGGGTTCGACGCGACAACGACGTTGGCTCCGGGAACAAGTGCCGGCAGAAGCGCGCGTGCCCAGTCGAAGAAGAAGCGATCCAGCTCCGCTAGCTGGGCAGCCGTCAGTGTGGTGAATCTCGGGAGCGGCGAGCGTACATGACCGTCGTACGAGGGCGGTATTCTCCAAATCCCGCCATGGCCGGATCGCAGCTTCGCCTGTTGTTCATCCGTGTATTCCTGCAGGCCGTACGGCGGGTCCGTCACGACCGCGTGGATGGAGTTCCGTTCACGTGACGCCAGCCAGTCAAGGCAGTCCGCGTTCACCAATTCGGCGCTTCCGATCCGGACGCTGGCGAAGTCCGCGCTGCACGGTCGCAGGAGAGGAATGACCTCCCCTCCAGGCTCATCCAAAGGGAGTCTGAGTTCGTCCCGCAGCCGATACGACCCTCGCGACTCGCGGACGAACGACTCGGGCGTGTTGATTTGGACGTAGGAACGTACTGACGAGCGAGACGTCTCTCCGATGAGCGCCGCGACGGCGTCGGCGATATCTGTAGAACTCATGGGCTCCGCCCGGAGACTCATCGCAGCGATGATCGCGTCGCGGACCTCGCCAGGCTGTCTTCTGTTCGCTGCTTGTTCCATGAGCCCATATTGACGTCCAGACGTCATTGCGTCAACACCCCTTCGTAGCAGTTGTCATTGGGAGGGCGGGACGGACTTGCGATGCGCGACGAGCATGCCATTCGGCTCTGACACCTGTGCCAGAATGGGGCGAACAAGCGCATCCAGCGGATGGCGTACGGTGCGAGCAACAAGGAAGTGGCGCGGTCCACCGCTGATGCGCCCAACGTTAGCCCTATCTTCAGGGGGACCGGGTGATATACGAAGCATTGCTCGCGCCGCACGAGCGGCCGGTCACGCTCCGCGAGATCAAGCGTGCCCTGCTGACATATGACAAGGTCGTCCTGATCGATCCGGACGACCGCGACATAATGCCCAGCAACGCCTTCATGGCCGTGGTGATGGGCATGCCGCTCCTCGGATTCGATATCGGTCCTGTCCGACCAATGTACAAAGTCGTGGGCTATGACGACGACTTCTCGAAGACGATCGGCGCTTGCAGGGCAGCGGAAGAACAGGGACTGCTGGAGGTTCAATCGTCTTATGTCAAGCAGGACCCTGGATTCGCAACTATTGGCTCTGTGCAGACCGGCGGCTACCCGCTCAACCTGGGATTCGTGTTTTGGCTCTACAGATCAATCGCCTCGGATCAGGCCTTCCTATCGAGCGCGGTCGCCAACGACGCACAGCTGGCGCTCGACCTTCCTGACGAAGCGGCTGAGGCTCCGTGTCGTGGCGACGGCGCCATCAATGACGTCGCGGAACTCCCCCCAATCGAGGGACTATCTGGCGACGAGGAGTCTTCTGCGAAGCTGACTCAGGTCGCCCGGGGGCGGTTGGGTGCCTTCGTCAAGTACGCCGGCTACTGTGAGGCGAAGAACCTCGTGCCTGTCCTGCCTTCGGAGGTCTACGGCTCGATTGCGGCGCACTTCCTGACCAACGCACGCAACGTATTCGGGGCCACGGAGGTCGAGCCCTTCTGGGGGAAACGGAATCGCGTTCTGGAACTCTGCCACGAGGAGTTCATGATCGACAGAAGGTTGGACGAGCTGTCGGTCTTGGACGTCCTCAAGCTGCGCACGCGGGCCTGGGGGAAGCAGGCGGAGGCTCGCGAGAAGCTGTTTGAGGGCATCTTCCTCCTCACGGAAGAAGCGGGTGAGCGCCCGGACTTCGAACAGCGAGCACAGGGCCTGATTCGGAACTACCGGGTGGCTTCAGATGAACTTATCCGAGAGCGAGGCAATCTCGCGCTCGAAATCAAGTGCGACCTGGGAATCGCGGCGCTATCCGGTGGTGTCGCGTTTGCCGGTCTCATGTCCCAGCTTCAGTCACCGGCTGCCAGCGTCGGTCTCACTCTCGCTGCCGGTGGAATTTGGGCCCTCGACAAGACCAAGGCCTACGTGCCTGCCTTGAAGCAGTTGCAGGCGACGGAGAAGGAGATGAAGCGCGGCGCGGGATTCGCGCTTCACGACTTCTACTCAAGGCTTCCCAAGAAGGGCTAACCAGCGGATCGAGCAGACAGGGCGCCTCGGAAGGTAGACTCGGGAGCAGCGGTTGGCGGACGCCCTGCAACTCATCCGCAACAACGTTAGCCCGACATGCGCTCGCGGGCAGGCGGTATCATGATCGCAACATCGAGTTGCACGGAGGAGCCACATGGCCTGCTACATCGTTTCCTACGACCTGAGAGCTCCCGGACGGGACTATGAGGAGCTCTATGCCGCGATCAAGGCGTACGGGACATGGGCTCGCATAACTGAGTCTATGTGGGCAGTTGTGACCACCAAGAAGGCCGTCGAAGTCCGCGACGACCTGAAGAAGCATCTGGACTCGAATGACCGGTTGTTCGTCCTGAAGTCGGCGACTGAAGCCGCGTGGCGAAACGTACGGTGCCACGACGAGTGGCTGAAGGAGCATCTCTAGCATGCATCAGGATGCCAAGGAGGACGCGGTCGGCCCACGAATTGTTCGAGGCAGGGTTGACTCACTATCGCTGTACGAAATCACGGACTATGAGCTTCAGGCTCTAGAGGATGGTTCCATCGGAGCCACCTACCTCAACTTCGCGATCTTCTTTATCTCGATGGCCGCGTCTTTCCTGGGCACCCTCCTCACGGCGACCGCAATGCCAGATCGCACTTTCACCGTGTTCGTTGTCTTGGTAGTGGTGGGTCTTGCTGCAGGTATCGTGCTGATTGTCCTTTGGTTCAAGACCCGCCGCAGCATGTCCAAGGTCCTGAAGCGAATCAAGGATCGGTGCGTGGTTGCTGGAGAGCCTGTGGAAGACGCACCTGAGCTCGAGCCTGATCCATGTGACGAGAGCGCGGGCTAGCAAGCGCTTCGAGCAGACGCGCAGACGGTTGTCTTGCACTGCTATTCGACGGCGCGCAGCTCAAGCGCTCCACGTTAGCCGTGATAGCGCGAGGGACGGTCGGATGTGGGAATCAGGGACTCCGCTCAACCTGGGTACATGGGACGGAGCTAGCTCAGATCCTCGACATGAAGCGGTGCATGCAGATGGCAAGACTTTCTGATTCGACAAGGGTCAACCTGGACAACCAAGGCTTCTGCGGCCTCAGTGACGAGATGAAGTCCCGCTATGCCCTCCCGCTGCGCTTCACTCCTGCGGTGGCCACCGCCTTGGTCGTGGTCGGGCTGGTCCTGCGGTCGCCCATCTTGCTCGGGTCGATGGCACTCGTCACCCTCAGCGGAGTGCTGTTCCCGCGCGGCATGGTCCTGGACTTGGTATACAACCTCGGGGTCCGCCACGTGTTCGGTGCGCCTGCTCTGCCGCCCACGCCGACCCCGCGACGGTTCTCCTACGGCATCTCGACTGTCTGGCTGGCAGGTTCGGCCGCGTCCTTCTACTACGGGTTGCCGGTGCTGGGGTTCATATTGGGGGCAACGGTTGCAATAGGGGGCACGATTCTGACGATCACGCTGTGGTGTCTCGGGTCGTGGATCTACCGCCTGTTCTTCAGGAGCACGACCAACAAGTAGCAGGTCGAGGGCTTCCTCGGTCGTGAGTTGACCGAGACACGGCTAGCAAGCGCTTCCAGCGGGCGGCGGATATGCTTTGGCAATGAAGGAGGTGCTCGGCCCGCGGCTTAAGCGCCACACGCTAGGCACGTCGAAGAGGGGGTTCGGATGCGCAGAGCGGCTCGGGGTCTACTGATCGTTGTGAGCATCTTGAACGGAGTGGCGGGTCTCGTCTGCGGCGTGCTGTTCATCGCCGGACCGGACGGGCACTTCCTACAAGCTGCCGCGCTCCTTCCCGTCGTTCAGGAGTTGCCCTTGGCGAGCGTGTTCTTCCAGGATTTCGTCTGGATTGGCGTGGCCATGCTGCTTGTGCTCGGTGTCCCGAACTCGATTGCGGCAGTGATGCTGCTGCGGAAGAGCGAGAATCAGTACCTCGCCACACTCGCTGCCGGCGTACTTCTGGTTCTCTGGTGCGGCTTCGAGTTGATCTTCATGTTCAATGCTATGGCAGTCAGCTACTTCGTCGTCGGGCTCATCTCCATCCTAAGTTCGATCGTGCTGCTGAGGCCGGTTCCGGCGAGTGCCTGACAAGCGTATCGAGCGGACTGTGCAAGCTGGTGCCAGAAGTGGGTGACTTCCCAGCCGCTCATGCCCACCACGTTGGGCAGACCAAGTCTGTGGATGGGTCGCTCTTCGAAGGGATGTTCTGTGAGCGAGTGGCGCGAGCGCGGGCACGTCGCGAGGTACCTCGAGAGAGCGGATGCGCTGCCGCACAGGGCGGAAGGCGAAGCCGTCTTGCTGGAGGAGCTACCGTCGAGGCTGCTACGTGTGCTCGACCTCGGCTCGGGCGACGGTCGACTGCTGGGTCTCGTCCTCACCGCGGCCCCGGCGGCCCATGGCGTCGCGCTCGACTTCTCGCCACCGATGCTCGAACAGTTGTATGAACGATTCGGATCGGACGGGCGCGTCGAGATTGTCGCGCATGACCTCGCCCAACCGCTCGAGGACCTCGGGCGATTCGACGCTGTGGTCTCCAGCCTCGCCATCCACCATCTCGAAGATGAGCGCAAGCGGCAGTTGTACTCGGAGGTGCTCGCCACCCTGCGCCCAGGGGGGACGTTCTGCAACCTGGATCACGTGGCCTCGCCTTCCATCGGCGTGCACCTGAGGTTCCAGGAAGCGATAGGCCGGACTCCGGATGACGATGATCCGTCCAACCGGCTTCTTGATGTGGAGACCCAACTAGGGTGGCTGCGTGATCTTGGCTTTGTCGACGTCGACTGCTATTGGAAGTGGCGGGAACTGGCCCTACTGGTCGGGACAAGACCGGAGTAGGCGCGGCTGCCCAACGGAGGCATCGAGCGGAACGCCACACGGTAGACTGACCTGAAGCGTGAGCGGCGTCTACTCATGCCCAGCACGTTCGGTGACGGCAACGGCGCGCAAGATCGAGTTGCTTCCTCGAGACGGCTTCGCGTCTCTGATGCGGAGGGCCATGAGACTCGCGGACGACCTGTATAGGATCGACGGGATCACCGGCGCCAACGTGTACCTGTTGGTGGCCGAGGACGGACTGACGCTGGTCGATACCGGCATGCCAGGGAACGCCAAGACGATCCTCACCGCGATCAGGGGCATCGGCCGGGAGCCGAGCGAACTTCGCCATATCGTCCTGACGCACTCGGATCCCGACCACTCCGGCAGCGCCGCCCACCTCAAGGACCTGACCGGCGCCCTGGTGGCGATCCACGAACAAGACGCTCCCGCCTTGGCCGGAAGGCGGCCGAAAAGGACCGACGGGACCGGCGCCTCCCCGATGCGGAGTTCGAATATCGGTCGCGTCGGTCATGACCTGGCCATGCGGCTCGTCTTCAGGCTCTCGGGTCGCTTTCGTGACTTCAAGCCCGTCGTTGCGGACATCCTCCTCAAGGATGGCGACACGATCTCGGGCCTTCGCGTCATGCACGTTCCGGGGCATACCCGGGGCAGCATCGCCCTCTACCGCGAGGACGGCGTGGTGTTCTCCGGAGACGCCCTCCTCGGCGACAGCGCTGGCCGCGTTCAGCCTCCGACAGACGCCCTGGCACTCAATCCCGCCAAGGCTTTGGCATCGGCCGACATGATCGACTCGCTCGGATTCACGACTCTGTTGCCGGGACACGGTCAACCGGTTCGGCGAACCCGCGAGCAGGAACGCCGCTAGACACACCAGCCAAGCCAGCCAAGTGAGGATGCGCTCTGGGCACTGGACTACCTCAGGCGGGTGGGCTGACGGATCACGTCGCTGCTGGCATGAAGAGCGATGAGGGCGGCGTCGCCCAACCACGGCTTCCAGCGGACGCGCCCGAGGTCGGCAGTAGACTGAACCTTCAGCGGCGCGCCGCTGAAGCCGCCACCGCTGGGCGAAGAAGCCTCGCACCAGACAGGGAGACCGCAGTGGATCTCACGGAAGACGTCTTCGAACGCAACGGCTGCTCGCTCCACTACTGGACCGGTGGCAGAACCGGCGCACCGCTCGTGGTCTTCACCCACGGTGCGACGATAGACCACCATGAGTGGGATGCCACCCTGTCGATCGTCGGCGAGCACTTCTCCATCCTGACGTGGGACATGCGTGGCCACGGTCTCTCTCGCCCGGCCACGTTCCACCTCGACGAAGCTGTGGGGGACTTGCTGGCGCTCCTCGACCGGCTCGACGCTCAAGAGGCGACGCTCGTCGGCCACTCGATGGGCGGCAATGTGAGTCAGGAGTTCGCCTTCCATCATCCGGAGCGCGTCCAAGCGATG
>Ga0209748_1001337_pt1 | contig 12203 bp, 7 predicted proteins | sample BarGraIncu00421A_FD_185490 | JGI IMG/M metagenome (GOLD analysis project Ga0209748, IMG submission 185490) | Arctic peat soil microbial communities from Barrow, Alaska - Barrow Graham LP Incubations 004-21A (SPAdes) (version 2) | ecosystem: Environmental > Terrestrial > Soil > Wetlands > Peat... | reverse complement strand
GTGTGTTTTTCCGACTCCGACCGTTATCAACGGGGCCTGACTCGCCCGCATCGTCGTCATCGACGAGGGTGATCTGCTTGCTCTGTCATCGTCGCTTCCTGGTTATCAGCGGGAAGTCCTCGACGAGATGGAACGGAATCAGTGGCACACAGCATGGCGGTGCGGCCCTCGGGTGGGCCGCGGACTTGGACAGTGATCGACGCGAGCTATCGGACGGTGGTCCCGGTCGAGGAGTGGCTTGAAGCCCACCGCCACCTCTGGTCTCCGAACACGATTCGCGGCTACGCGACATCGCTGTCGCAGTGGTGGACGTTCCTCGAGCAGCGCGGCGAGGAAGAGGGCTGGCGCGACGTCGGCGTGCCAGCGGTCTCGGGGTTCCTCGCCTGGTTGCGTAACGGTCGAAAGGTCGAGCACTCCCTGATCGCACGCCAGGACGCGCCGTCGCCGGAGACGCTGGAGGCACGCTTGGCGGCGTTGCTGTCCTTTTACCACTGGCAACAAGGAGTCTTCGGCGTTCCGGTCGCGGGCCGGCTGATGCGCGGGGCTCCGCGTGGCACTCGTGCACGTGGACTCTTGGCTCACCTGGACGCACGATCGGCGCCGGGCCCGTCGTCGTTGGTGCGGGTTCGTCGCAGTCGACAGAGCGGGCGGCCGCCCCTGCTGCTACCTCAAGAGATCCAGTCGATCCTGGACGGCTGCGCCGTTTTCGTGGTCTCGACCGGCGAATGGAATGGCAACCTACGCGACCGGCTGCTGTTCGCGTTGCTGGCCGAGACCGGCATGCGGATCGGAGAGCTGTTGGGTCTGCGGATCGGTGACTTCGTGATGGGACGCGGCGGGACCGCGTATGTCGAGATCGTGCCGCGTGACGACAACCCGAATGGCGCTCGGGTCAAGATGATGCGACCACGGCGGGTCTACGTCGGCGCCGACGTCGAGCGGCTCTTCGCCGACTATCTGACGCATCTCGCCGGCCGCGCGGCCGAGTTCGGGTTTCCCGTGACCGCGGACTCACCGTTGCTGGTGAACCTGGAACGGCCCCCGCTGCTGGCCGCGCTGCGGGAGGGGACCGTCCGCGACAAGACGGCAGCATTGAGGAAGAAGGGGATCGGCCCGCCCGGGTGGACCCCGCACTGGTTCAGGCACACCCACGCGACCGCGCTGCTGCTCGCCGGGGTCTCGGAGTGGGTCGTCTCCCGGCGGCTCGGTCACGCACACGTGCAAACCACCCTGGACCTGTACGGCTGGGTGCGCGAGGACGAAGCGTTGCGCGCCGCCGCGAACTGGAAGTCCTACGCGGCCGGCTGGCAGGTCCTCGATGAGAACTGAACCTCCTGTGCACCTTCGTTCTGCTGAGGGTCTCGACCCGATCTGGCGGGCTTGGGACGAGCTGCCACTCCCGTGGCGTGGGCCGGTGATCGGGCCGGGGATCGAGGACTGGGAGTCCATGACCGAGAACGGTGATCGCCGGATCGACCTGACCGGTCTGCCAGAACCGTTCGGTGCCGAGCTGGCCTGGATGACGCACTGGCAGGCCGCGGACGGCACCAGGTCCTCGGTCTTGGCGACCAACCAGCTGGCCAACATCTTGCGCATGGCCCTGTGCGAGGGCCACCCGATACCCGCGTCGATACGCGAGATGGACTGGGCTGCGGCTTCCTCCCTCCAGGGTTGGTTTTACGCCCACCGTTGGGGACGGCTCCCACCCGAGGGCTGCCGCAGCAGGCTGCGGATCGTGTTCCGCTTCGCGCGTCTCGCGCTACTGGCGCGCTGCAATGCCGGTCCGTGGTGGGCGTTGGACGACTGGCACCCGCGTTGCGACCCGCGGATCCCGCTCACCGGGCGGGAGCCACAAGGGAACTACGGGTGCTCACCCGGCCAGATCACCCAGGTGTGGCTGCGGGACGCGGTCAAGTGGCATCTGGGCACGATGCTGGAGGCGGGCACCCTGCGCTGGTCGACCGTCAGCCAGGAACGACTCAGGTCCCTGGTCCGTTTCGATCGGTGGCTCTCGAGCACGTCAGAGGACCCCACCACTATCCTCGGCGATCCAGCGGCCGCAGCCGGACAAGCGGTCGCGTTCCGCACCTGGGATGCAGACTCAGCCAACCGCTCGCAGCGGGTGTGTGACCGCGGACGTCGAGGATCGGTGCATCCCCGCCTGATCAACGACGACCTACGGGCGGTCGCCGAGCTGTTCGCGTTCATGGCCCTCAACCTCGTCGAGGCTCGTCGAATCGTGGGCCCGTCACCCTGGGAGCAGGTCACCGACACCCACGCCGCCAGCTGGTTCCGTCAGGTCTCGCGCATCCCGCACCAACCGACCTTGAACGACCGCCACTACGTCGACGACCACGCTCTGGCCCAGATCCCCGCTGCTCTGCCCCTGCTCGGCTTGGGCCATGACCAACAGATGCTGATCACCCGCGGCGACGGGAAGCAGGTCCTCGTCAGCGGCTTCGACGACCCGCAGGCGATGCGGATGATCCTGCTGCAAGTCCTCACCGGCCGGCGCTCCAGCGAAATCCGCACCTGCGAGTTCGACTGCCTGTCACCGGTGCCCGGGCACGCTAGCGACGGCGTGGAACTCACGCGGTTCCAGTACGCCCAGAGCAAGATCGACATCGCGCCCGACAGCATCCTCGTCGACCGTGAGGTCACCGCCGTCATCGAGGAGCAACAGACCTGGTTACGTGAGCAGCTCCCCGGCATCGAGCCGCACTTTCTGTTCACTCGCCGCAAAGGCAACCGGCGCGGCGACAAGCCCTACTCCTCAGGCACCTACAGCTGGATGCTGCGCGAGTTCAGCAACGTCGTCCAGATCACCGACAGCAAGGGTCGACTGATACAGCTCAGCCACACCCACCGGTTCCGGCACACCAAGCTGACGCGGCTGGCCGAGCTCGGACTGCCCATCCACGTCCTGCAGCGCTACGCCGGGCACGCCACCCCGACGATGTCCATGCACTACATCGCCCAACGCGAGGAACACGCCGAGCAGGCGTTCCTGGCCACGTCGAGGCTCAAAGCCGACGGCACCCGGGTGTTGTTCTCCCGTGAGGACCACGACAGCCTGCACCTGCTCAACCGGGCCGACCGATTCCTGCCCAACGGCGGATGCATGCTCCCGCCCCTGCAGACCTGTGACAAGGGCAACGCCTGCCTGACCTGCTCGGTATTCGTCACCGACGAGACCCACCAACCCTCCTTGGTTCGCCAGTTGACGGAGACCGAGGAATTGATCACCCGAAGCACTGCGGCGTTCCAAGAGCGCCACGCCCGGCCGATGCCCGAGGACAACCCCTGGCTCGCTCAGCGTCGAGCCGAGCACGCTGCCCTGACCCGGCTCCTAGCCACCATGCAAGAAAAGCCCAGCCGAGCGATCCAAGGCGGTGGCTGCGGAGCGGTCGCCACAGGACCGGTCCGGCTCGCCCTCGACCACACCCGTCAGCGAAGGAATCAGCCATGACCGACGCCCGCTCACGACGCATCGCCGTCCTGACCGCCGCCGCCCAGGCGAAGTCCGCCGCGAAGACCAAAGCGGCCGAACGAGGCATCCGCGCACTCGTCAAACGTGGTGACCCCATCACCTTCCAGGCCGTCCAACGAGAAGCCAGCGTGTCCCACGCCTTCCTCTATGGGAACCCAGAACTCCGCGGCCGCATCGAGCACCTCCGAGCTCAAACCCGCCCCGGCGCAGTCTGTGCCGTCCCGCCCGACTCCGAGAGCGCGCTCGTGTTCGCCCTGACCGGTCAGATCAACCGCTTGAAGAAGGAGCACCGGCAGAGCGTCACAGCCCTGCGGGCCGCGCTTGAGGAAGCGCACGGCGAAAACCTTGACCTCCGCAGGGAGCTCTCTCGACGAGGCGGACACGCTGAGCCCGCTCCGCAGAGCCTGCCTCTCTGACCACGTTGCATCGATCGCAACAGCGTCGTGACCTGCGAGAACATCACTAGTCCAAGGTCAAACCGTTGATAACGACCGGTCCCAGGATCAGGGCGCCGTGGTGGGCGTCGGTGAATGCCAGGCTGGTCAGGTCCGATAGCAGCATCCGGTCGTAGCGCAGGTCGTCGGGTTCGGTCCAGGTGTCTAGGACCATGGTGGGGTCCAGTCCGGCGGTGCGGGCACGCAGCATCGCCGAGCGGGAGTCGCGGCGGGTGACCTCGTCGGACAGCAGGAGCTGCAGGAATGCGGCGTGGCCCATTTTGCGGGTCCGGGCCAGGGCGAGGCGTTCGGGCAGGGTGTCCTTGAGTCCGGATAGTTTCAGCGCGCGCAGGACCTGGGAAAGGTCTGCTCCGATTGGGTCGACGGGCCCGGTCGGGCTGGTCATCGCGGGGGTGGGGGTGCTCATGGGGTGGTCTCCTTTTCGGGTGTGGGAGCGGCGAGGCCGCCGGGGATGAGGGTGAGCTGGGTGGCGCCGCCGGCCATGGCGAACTCGCCGGGGTCGCGGGCGAACCGCCCGGTCGGGGACCCGGCCGCTGCTGGCAGGACGGGCTGGTTCTTCTCGGTTGCTCGTGCGAGCATCGAGGCGATCTTGGTGACCGAGACGACGTCCAGGTCCAGGGAGGTCGAGCAGGCGGCCTCGACCGGTTCGGGGCCGTAGCGCCGGACCAGGCCCAGTAGCCGGTACACGGCCCGCATCCTGGTCCAGGGCAGCGGGTCGTCCAGCAGCCGCTCGGCGTAGATCCCAATGCTCGTACCGTGATTGGCGGCTGCGGCGATGAGCTTGGTCAGGTCCCGCATCGCGTACCCGGCCTTCTCCTTGGGCAGGTCGGCCGGCTCGGTGACCCGCCCGCCGGGTGGTTGGCGGGGGTGGGTCTTGACCAGCTTGCCCTGATGGAACAGCTTGACCAGTACCTGGTCGGCGCGGGCGTCCAGGTACTGTCCGAGCCAGGCCTGCGGTACGGAGTAGAGGGCTCGGGCGACCTCGACGTGGAAATCGCGGTGGACCTTGACCCGGGTAAACGTCGGCACGTCATAGTTGGCGGGAACCGTTAGAAGGCAATGCTTTTCGTCGCGCGCGAAGACCTCGACGGGTTGGGCAGCGGTCGTCCCATGGATCCGCTTCCCGGCCGTGTCCTGGCACCAGGCCACCACCTTGACCTGGGCATCGGCCAGGTCGGCGAAGGCCTCGCCGGCGAAGAAGTTGCCGCGCACGTACTGCACCGCCCGCTCGACCTTGGGTTTGTCGCGGGGCCTGCGGACCCGGGCGGTGTCGGTAGCGAACCCGACATGCTGGGCGTAGTCCAACCAGCCGTTACTCAACGTCGGGTTGACCGCGTCGGCATTGGTCACCACCGGCCGCAGGTTGTCCGGGATGATCACCTTGAATACCCCGCCGAAGAACTCCCAAGCCGCCTCGCAACCGGCAATCACCGCGGCCAGGGTCTGTGAGTACGTCAGCCACACGAACATGTGCCGCGAGTAGCAGGCGGTGAAGATCAACGCATGGACCTTACGTTTCCGGCCGGTCTCGGCCTCGAGGATGAACCCCATCTGGGCGAAGTCGATCTGACACTCCACCCCGGGCTCACCGTCGAGCACCCGCACCGTGGTGTCCTTGGGCCGGAACCCGCACCGCTGGACCGCGAACCGGTGCAACGTCCGGTAAGGGACGTTGACCCCCTGGCGGGTCAGCAGCTGTTCGACCTTGACGATGCTCAGCTTGTCCTCGCCCACCCAGGCGCGGATCTGATCCTGATGAGTAAGCAGCATCTCCCACGAGTCGCCGTGCCCATTGGGGCGGGCCGGCCGCACCGCGCCGACCACGACCCCGATCAGCTCATCGTCCAAAGCCGAAGGACCAGCATCGCGGGTCAGCCCCGCCTCCAGGGCGGCCTGCACGTACCGGCGGGCAGTCTTGCGGTCCACCCCCGCCCGCGCCGCGACCGTACGCAGCCCGACCCCGTCCAACCAGCCCCGTAGGACCTCACGTACCTCAACCATGTTGACCTCCCTGAACACCACAGCTGTTGACCTCCACGTCGACGAACATGACGTCAGAAGCAAACAAGCGAGCCGAGAGTTCACCCCGCACGACGCGCCGGGTGGTCCCATAACTGGCAACCAGGTGGTCCCATGAAGCTGGCAGAAAACCGCTCAGAGTGGTCCCATGCTCATGGCAGGCGACACCCCGGAACTGGCTCCAGGAGCAACACACCTCAGTGGGATATTGGGCGCCAAGTGATGGCCAGCATGGATCGGGCCACGGCGACCAAGGCCTTGAGCTTTCCGCATCGTTTGACCAGTCGCCGGCGGCGGTGGCCGAGGAACCGTCAAGTCCACGACCACCACAAGCGAAGCAACCAGCTCAAGGCCCTGCTCGTCAGCGCCGACCAGGGCCTGCGCGATTAGGTGCTGGTCAAGAGCCTGCTCCAGCTCGCCACCCGGTGCAGGCAACTCGCGCCGAGCAGCGGCCTGCACACGGCCAGGCCATGACGCAGACTCTTGGTGAGCTGATCCTGTCTGCTACAGACCTCGGCGATGCCGGCGCGGCGGCGTTTGGCCACGGACTGGTCACGGGTGGCACTTCAGCCGCCGAACTGACGTTTCCGCACGGACTGAGCGTCCACCCGGGTTTCGCGTGAGGATGACGTGTCACTTGGGGAGACCGAGCAGGTGGTCGCGGACGCCGGCCCCCTCACCGCTGGGCGTGCCGTCGTAGGACGAGATCAGCGCCGGCTCGCCGGCACAGTTGCCGGTGAACCAGGACCACGCCAGGTAGCTCACACCCTTGGTGTCGGCCCAGCGCAGCAGCGGCATCATCAGTGCCGAGTCGCAGTCGTGCTCCCCGACCTCGCCGATGACGACCGGCGTGGTTGCGCTGAGCGGCGCGATGGTCCCGTCCCAGCAGGACTGCAGATAACACGGCGCCCACTCCGGGTCGGCGGGGTTGTTGTAGTAGATGTGGATCGAGGCTGCCAGCTGCCCGGCCGGGTCGGCTGGCTTGAACTCGGTCCAGCGGTCCACCACTCCTGCGTACTGCGGGCCGCCGACCAGGACGACGTTTGTCGCTCCCGCGCCACGAATAGCGTTGACCATCTCTTGGCTGCCGGCCGCAGTGAATGGCACGCCGGGGCAGGTTCCGCCGTCGCGGATACAGGTCCAGGCGGCAGTCGTGTTGTGGTTGCTGTCGGGATACGGCTCGTTGTAGAGATCGAAGACCACCGCGGGCCGGTCCTTGAAGTAGCCGGCCACCCCGGCCCAGAACGCCGGTGAGTGGTCGCGGTCGGCCATCGGCTTCTGATCGAGCGCCTTGGCCGTGCCGGGTGCGTTCGAGTGCAGATCCAGGATCACGTACAGGCCGGCGGCATTGAGCCGGTCGACGAAGCCGCCGATGGCAGCCTGATAGTTGGCACCGCTGTAGGCGGCCGGGACACCGTTGATCCCCAGCCAGCAGTCCTCGTTGAGACTGACTCGTACGGCGGTCATGCCCCAGGCCTTCATGGTGGCGATGGAGGCCGAATCGGACGGGCCGTCGAAGATACCCGACCCCTCAAGGCAGGCGTACTGGGTGCCAGAGCGGTTCGCGCCCAACAGTCGCACCGTTGACCCGGCGCCGTTGACGAGATGGTTGCCCGACACCCTGACCCTTAAAGCCACCGCCGTCCGGGAGGGCGTGTGGCTCGCTGCGGGCCCACGCGTCGCCGTCGGCGTCGCATTGGGGGACGCCGACGGCGATGGCGTCCGTGTTGCCACCTGGTTCATCCCGAGGTCATCCGGCGTCGACGAGGCGTTGCGCGGCATGGGTCCCACGTAGTCTGGCAGCCGCAGGAGCAACAGTCCGAGCAGTCCGACGACTGCTGCCGCGATCAGTGCGATGCGCCAGCGCAAGTTCACTCCGATGACTGGCCGCAGGCTGGCCACCTGATTGGCCCGGGCCAGTCATCGACACGCGCCGGCGATGCCTCGGGGAAACAGGGCCAGGCAGAGGAGTTGCGTTCTCTGCCTGATCCCCGTCGCTTGGGTCGGGCGATTGCGAGCCGGCAGGCGCTCTTGCCATGCGGGACACCCAGGTCAGTCCGCATGTCCAGGCGGGCGAACCGCGGCCAAGGTGATCCCGATCTGGCCATGTTCACCCGAGGGTGATTGAGGCGTCGTCGGCGTAGAAGCCCGTCGTCCGTGCGGGCACACTATTGACGAAGGCGTTGAAGTCCAGCGCCGTCCTGGTGGGCTGCTTGACGGTGTAGCTGACGGTGATCAGCTGCCAGGACGTGCTCAGGGTGATCGTGGACGTGGCCGACCCGACGACCGTGGCGCCGTTCAACTCCTGCAACCGGAGTGTGAGGGTGGCGCCCGCGATTGCCCCCTTGACCCATAGCGAGGCGGTGTAGGTGCCCGCGGCGGTCTTGTTCACCCAGTTCGGAGAGTCGTTTAGGGTGCAGACAGTTGCGGTGCTACCGGTGTTGGCAAGCTGGGCCGCCCGACTTCCCGAGTGCCCGCCCGCCACGCGAGTGAGTGTTACCGCGGAACTACCGGTGGTCCACCCGCTTGTGTTGTTCTCGAACCCGGAGTTTCCGATGAGGTTCAGCTTCGAGATGACCTGCTGGGTCGCGGTCGAAGACAGGTTGGCCGTGTCCTTCACTGTGACGGTCACGGTGAAGGTCCCCGCCTTGGTGAACGTGTGCGAGGCCGATGGTGAGGCCTGTGTCACCGTCGCTGTGCCGTCACCGAAGTTGAACGCGTACGAGGCAATCGGCGTCGGGTCGGTGTCAGTTGAGCCCGAAGCGTTGGCTGTCACCGCGAAGGGAGCAACGCCGGATGTCGGCGTGACGGTGAGAGCCGCCACCGGGGGGGCATCGGCTGTCACCTGGATGGCCTGGCTCTTGGTTGCTTCGACGTTGCCGGCGAGGTCCCACGATCGGAACTTCACGGTTGCGGTGCTGGACAGGGTGAAGGGCGCGGTGTACGTGGGGCTCGCAAGGGTTGGGTCGGTCCCGTTCGTCGTGTAGTGGGTGCTGGACATCCCCGAGCCGCCAACGTTGTCCGTGGCCGTGAGCGCAACCGTGACGGAGGCGAAGTACGGCGAGCTCTGACATGCCGCGTTGTTGCAATTGATGGTTGTCACTGGCGCCGTTGGGTCAATCTGGATCGCTTGGGTCTTGGTGGCTTCCACGTTCCCGGAGTTGTCCCACGATCGGAACTTCACCGTTGCCGTGCTCGGCACGCTGAACGGTGCCGTATACGTGGTGCTTGACAGGGTGGGATCGGTCCCGTCGGTGGTGTAGTGGGTGCTGGCCACGCCGAGTCCGCCGGTATCGGTCGCCGCCAGGGCAACGGTCACGGCGGCGCCATACCAGCCGCTCGAGCACGCCGCGCCATTACAGGTGATCGAGGTGACCGGCGCGACGCTGTCGAACTGGACGACCTGGGTATTAGTCGCTTCGACGTTGCCGGCAACATCCCACGATCTGAACTTCACCGTGGAGGTAGCTCCTATCGTGAATGGAGCCGTGTAGGTGGGGCTGGCCAGGGACGGGTCAGTCCCATCCGTGGTGTAATGCGTGCTTGCGACACCGGAACCACCCAGGTTGTCCGTAGCCGTGAGCGAGACCGTTACCGGCGGGCCGTAGAGCGAGCTCTGGCAGGGCGCGTTGTTGCACGTGATGGTTGTCACAGGCGCCGTGATGTCCGGCACCGGTGGCTTGCCGTGGCAGGTGCTTGTTCCGGAGTCGACGAACGTCCCCTCGTCCGGCACGAAGCCCCAGTCGTAGGAACCATTGTGCAGCGTCATCCGGATGACGCCGTGGGTGGTGGCATTGAGCACCTGGCTGGTGGCCAGTTCGGTACCGGGCGTATCCAGTCCGGCACCGCCGGTCCCGACGATGAACTGTCGGACACCATGGGTGGCATCGGGAACACCTGATGCGTTCAAGGGCTGGAAACGTTCGTACCAGTGCGAGTCGCCGTTGAGCACGACGTCCGCACCACCTGCGTACAGGTCCTGCCAGATCTGCTGGTACGTCGGATCACCGCCCGAGCCGGAAGCCGTCGAGGCGAAGCGTGGGTTCTGGTAGTACGCCAGGGTGCATGCCGAGGTGTTGGCGGCCAGATCCTGCTGAAGCCACAGGTCCTGGGCCGAGCCGGCCGCACAGCTGGACGGGTCGGTCGGGCAGGCAGCGGTGTTCAGTGCCACGACGTGCCAGGTACCGATGTTGTAGCTGTAGTAGCCCTTGGCCGGGTCGCCAGCTGCGCTGCCGAAGTAGGAGTAGTAACCAGCACCGGCCGTCGTCGGGCAGTCGGTGCCGCCGGTGGTCGCGTAGTCTTTGTCGCCGGGCACCGGGTGGGTGATGGACTTCTTGGCACCCCAGGTGGGGTCGTACGACTGGTTGTATGCGCTGAGTCCGCCGCACTCGTACTGGTTGTCGCCCAGTGGCAGCACCGCATCGACCCCGTTCAGCAGGCCGACGGTGTGCGAGGCGCGGCAGTCGGTGCCGGTGCCGAGACCGCCGTTGAAGGCGGGCGCCGTCGGGTCACAGGCGATGTCCCCAGCAGCGCCGATAATTGGATCCGGGTTGGCTTGCACCAGCACCTGCTGGGTCCGTACCTGCTCGACGTTGCCCTTGTTGTCCACGGAGAAGAACTTGAACGTGGTCGGCTGGCTGATGGTGAACGGACCCGTGTACATCGCACTTGAGGTGGTGGGGGTGGAGCCGTCCGTCGTGTAGTAGGTGGCCTTCACGCCGGAGCCGCCGGGGTCGGTCGCGGCGAGGGCGACCGTTGTCGAGCCGTTGTAGGTGCTCGCCTGGCAGGGCGATCCATCGCAGCCGAGCGTCGTGATCGGCGCCAGCAGGTCGGGTCCGTTGATCAGCTGTGAGACGGTCTGCACGGTCGTGCGTGCCGGGGCTCCGCCGGGTTGACCCGCAGTGTTCAGCCAGTCCAGGAACGCATTGAGAGTGTCGAGCTCGATCGGACCGTAGTCGGCGATGCAGGTGCTGTACTCGGCCGGATCGAAGGTCTGTGAGCACACCTGGTGGAAGACGAGCGGCACCCAGCCGCCACCGTGCTGAGCCGCAGCAGTCACGGAGTCTTGAAGGTGGGCCAGGGTGATAGGGGGGACGTTGGGCGGGTTCCCCGTCGGTGGGTCAAAAACCGTCCGGGTGGCATAGGGATCCTTGGCAGGGATCGTCTCCGCGTACACCGGGCCGGCGCCCGTGCCAGCAGTGTCGATGCCGCCCGCTGCCCGTCCGGTCGTGTACCCACAGCTCTGCACGATGGACTCGGCGGTCGCGTCGTAGGCACCTTCGGGGTAGGCGAAGCTGGTTGGGTAGAAACCGTGCTGGATCAGGTTCTGGCGGTCGTTGCAGACCTCGTTGACCTTGGTGGTGAAGTCAGTTGTGGTCTTCAGGTTGACGTGGTTGACCGTGTGGCCACCGATCTCGTTACCGCCGTTGTTGAGGGCGGTCAGCTCGGACCATGTCATGTGCTGAGGGTCAACGTCGTTGAGACCGCTGATGTTGTAGAACGTCCCGTTCAGGTTGTGCGGTTGCAGTGCGCGCCGGAAGGCGAGATCGAACTGGGTCTGAAGACCATCGTCGAAAGTGAGGGACACGACGGTCAGCGGCGGAAGTACCTGAACCTGCTGGGACTGAACCGGTTCGGCGTTGCCTGCCAGGTCCGTGGAGAAGAACTGGACGTTGTAGGTCGCGGGCGTGGTGAGCTGGATGGGTCCGCTGTAGACGGTGCTAGAGACGGTTGGCGCGGATCCATCGGTGGTGTAGTAGGTCTTGTCGACTCCCCAGCCACCAGGATCGGCGGCGGTCAAAGTCACGGTCGCCTTCCCGTTGTATCCGGTAGTCGTGCAAGCCGAGCCGTTGCACGAGATGGTGGTCGAAGGCGGGGTCGTGTCCGGGGGCTGCGTCGCCTGGATCACCTGGGTGTTCGTCGCCTCGATGTTGCCCGCGTTGTCGAAGGACCGGAATTTGATGGTGGTGGTGCTGGTGACCGGGATCGGGGTGGTGTACGCGGAACTGGTCAGCGACGGGTCGGATCCGTCGGTGGTGTATCGCGTGCTGGCCACGGCGGAGCCGACGTCGGTGCTGGCCAGAGTCGCATACACGGTGCTGGTGTAGACGTCGGTCGAGCATGGTGCTCCGTTGCACGCAATCGTCGTGACTGGCGCGGTCGTGTCGGCGCTGATGGCGGCATCGCGAACCGTGCTCAGGGCGGCGCCTGCCGGAGCGCCGCCGGTTTGGCCGGCGTTG
>Ga0209748_1001335_pt1 | contig 12214 bp, 12 predicted proteins | sample BarGraIncu00421A_FD_185490 | JGI IMG/M metagenome (GOLD analysis project Ga0209748, IMG submission 185490) | Arctic peat soil microbial communities from Barrow, Alaska - Barrow Graham LP Incubations 004-21A (SPAdes) (version 2) | ecosystem: Environmental > Terrestrial > Soil > Wetlands > Peat... | reverse complement strand
CTCTCCGCTTCCGGGTAAACAAAATGTCGTTTACCGGATACAATTCTCTCGAATTTTTCTTTTTTAATTCCCATATACAGTATTTTTTTAAGGTTTAATACTGTATACCTTTTTCAGTAAAAGACAATATGTGCGAAACACCTGCGAGACATGTGCGAAATAGGTGCGAGGCACGTGCGAGACAGTTGGGAGTCATTTACCAATGGTTTACCCCTGGTTTACCAGTGATCACTCGATGTTCAAAGAATAGCCAAAGAATATTCAAAAAATGGTCAAAAAATTGCCTTGTCATGACCTCGTGAATAATTTGTTTATTTTTCGAAAATGGGCGTTTAAGAAAGTTCTTCTTTTTGTTTCAGAAAGTGTTAAATTTGAATCTTAGTCTAAACACCTAAAATCGTCGGCTGAATAGCTGAAACTGCTATTAAAAAACCTGAAAATAAAACCTTTAGAATATGAAATTTCTTTTTACCATTACGCTCACTATTATCCTGAATATAGGTTTCGCCCAGACTGCAGATCAATACTTTGAAAAAATCAGAAACAACGAAGCTGCCTTGACTGCTTTCTTCTCGCAAATGCCAAAAGGGGGCGACCTGCACAATCATTATGCCGGATCGCTCTATGCCGAATCTATTCTTAAACAGGCCGTTGCTGAAGATTTTTGGCTCAATATGCAGACGATGGCGGTTTCGAAGTTTAAACCCGTTGCCGGTTCCTGGGAACAGTTTTCAACGCTTCAAAACATCGGTCAACTTGAAAGGTACAAACTAAAAATCATGCAGAAGTGGTCGGTAAAGGATTATAATAATGTGGATTATCCTTCAGACAAATTATTTTTTGAGTCGTTTGATAAGTTCTGGCCGGCTGCAGACGGACATTTTGAACAAGGTTTGTTGGAATTAAAAAACAGGGCCATTAAGGAAAACCTGAGTTATCTCGAAACGCAGGTATCGCCGGTGCTGTTTGAAATGAAGAGTGAAGACCTCAATGGTTACAATCAGAAATTGCGGGTACTCGAGCTTGCTCACAATGAAAAAGAGATCATGTTGTTGTTTGATACGCTTTACAATGCTTTTTTGCAGAGGGGTGCAAAGGACGATGCCGAAAAATTCAACAAAGACTTTATCGAAAAACTACACACAATTCTGAAGATTGATGATGATCATTTTACCATGCGGTTTCAGAACTTTGTATTGCGTTTTATGGAACCGGTCGACCTGTTTAAAAACCTTGTCGTTAATTTCATTTCGGCAGACAGCAGTCCGTTGGTTGCGGGTGTAAATATTGTTTCCCCCGAAGATGGTGATGTCGCGATGAAAGATTACTGGCTGCATATGCTGATGTTTAAGTATTGTCATTCGCGCTATCCTGATGTCAAGTACACCTTGCATGCCGGGGAACTGACGCTCGGGCTTGTGCCACCCGAAGAACTCACCTGGCATATCAACGCAGCGGTATATATTGCAGGCGCCAACAGGATCGGTCATGGTGTGGACATGCCCTATGAAGCCAATTGTTATGATCTGTTGCGCTACATGAGCAAGAACAAGATCCCGATAGAGATCAACCTGGTGAGCAACGAGTTCATCCTAAAGGTGAAAGATGACCGTCACCCGATAACGTTATATAAAGAATTTGGGGTTCCCATTGTAATCAGCACTGACGATGCCGGGATCCTGAGAACAAACATGATTGAACAATATGTGTTATTGGCTAAGCGATATAAAACGATCACGTACGCGGATATCAAACAGTTTGTGTATAACAGCATCACCTATAGTTTTATCAAACAGGATGCTGTGAAAACCCAACTGACGAAAGATCTCGACGCGAGGTTTAAAACTTTTGAATCAACTTTACCGTTAAAGTAAATATCCGGAAACTGTTTAAATTTGTCCGTAGGACATAAATGACAATAGAAAGGGCTGAAATATAAATCTTTTCCCCGTAGGGGATTAACTTTAAATGTTAATGTCCTACGGACAAGATAAGAGGGGGGATTGTATTTCTATTGTCATTAATGCCCTACGGGCAAAAGAAAAAAAGAAATTTAAATAGTTGCAAATGAAAACTTAATAGTTGCAAATTGTTTTATGGTCGGTATGTCTTGCTCATCGATGCAGGTGTACAAAGAATAAAATTGGCAAGTCCAATATTCTCTTTTTCAAGGGCATCAACAGATTCCTGTTCGGTAGAACCGATGGTCACTATTTTTAAATTCGGATTTATCTTTAAAAGGTACCATTCCACGCCCAGATGATTATCACTGTGATAGGAGCCATTGAAATGGATCAATGTCTTCCCGGCTTTGAAATTCTTCATGATGAAATAGGCCATGGTTGCATCTTTGATGGCTTGCGCCTTGGGAAGATTTTCTCCACCATGACCCATTGCAGAAGCGAAAATATCTGCATAACACTTCAGGGTTTTATCATACAAGATTGGAAGGGGTGCTATCCATCTTTTGGCATCAACATCTATACTGTCGAGTTTTTCTAATCCACGGGTGTAAACCATATTGGCATAACGTCTGGGGATATTGGCGGCCACAAACCTCAGTTTGTTTTTCTTTGCAAACTCCACCAAAGGCTTGTAATCACTGGGATAATTGGTCCAGATCTTGGCTTCTTCTTTAAAAGTTTTTTCAGTTACAGCCCCAGACAGGTATTCATCTAAAGTGATCTGATCATCTGCTTCAAACATTTCAGCGCTTAGAATCAGATTGTCCTTTTTATCGGCATAAAGATCTTTGGTCAGTTCCTGCTCCATCCAATGATCAATCGGATTGTCGTGTTGCTCACCAAAAAGAATAATATCTGCATCTTTTGCAGCATCCAGAAGTTTTGAGTACTGTGTTTCTTTTCCTTTTGAATCAAATAATTGATATGCCTTTTTATCGCTCGTAAAAGAAAAAAGAGTGAATAATATAGCTGCCGAAATCAGATATTTTACCATTATCGTTGGGTTTATTGTTTAAACATCAAGGCCCAAAGATAAGTAAGTTTCTAATTAAACAATGTTTTCGCCTGTAAATTGACCTATTATCAGAAAATCGTTCCAATTGTCATCCCTATTCCGGCATTGCTTGTAAATCCGCCAATGGTTAAAGGAATATTTGCAACCGACGAGATGAATTTTACCGACATTCCGATACTACTTTTATAACTACTCTTTTTATCTAGAATTACATCATTGACACTATTATAATTTAAAGTGAGTGTGACTCCTGCTGTACAACCGATAATGATATATCCTACCACGTTATAACCGATAAACCCATTGATCGAGGAAACATTAGGTAACTCTGTTTTAGTCTTATTGGGGGATAAATTCAGGATTTGAATTAAGAGGCAGGGATTTGTATTTATTATGTCTTTATAATGCTCTCTCTTTTATCACTATAGTTTTTTGTTGTTTTTTGTTTTTAGATAACCATGCACCTTCTCCGGAATTGATTTTCGTAGAAAGAGAAAGGGTAATAACATACTCACCATTCTTTGAGTTATTTGTTTCAGACAGAATCGCTCTGTAGAGTGTAAGTTTACCAGTTGTCGTTGGATCTTCCCCTAATTTTATAATCTTTCCCTTTACGAGTTTTTTATCTGTTCCAATGACCACATAACCCTCTGCATTGTCACCAATTGTTTTATCGATACATAGCTTAAAATATGAATCATCAATTGTCCCCAAATAGACACCCTTAAGACCATTGTTGATATACAATAATGCTTTATTGTTTTTTATTGCATCCACCTTACTGGCATTTTTCCGGACTGAAACATTTTTGATACTATCCAATTCAGTTTGTGATGGCTCTTCCAATCCGGAAACCACCTGAGGAGGTGGCGTATTATTACAGGATATAAATAAAAGTAGTAGAGTGATTAAGCATGAAAATTTCATGATACCTGTAGTTTAGAGCATTGAGCAGTCTTGTCGTTATTCTTTTGATTTGATGGTAATCCAGATTTCCTTTTACCGTGGCATAATTGAACTTTTTCATTTTAGACGTGGATATCCAAACAGAAACTTATTCTGAATTAACCATTAAAAGCTCAAAAGCAATAATCTGAAACAAATCAATCTGTTGAGCGATCTTATGGTGATTAAATTATCTTAATTTTATTCCAAGTGTAACATTCACACCACTGTCCCAACCCAATTGTTTAACCTGGGCATTTGTTGAACCACTCAGATCAACTGAATAACGAACATCCAACGTTATAAACCCCAAGACATCGACACCACCGCCGGCCTGTAGGGCAAAACTGCTTTTTTTTCTGTTTGGGTCAGTATTTGGTATAGTTTCGTTAGTCAAATATGAAAGTGACGGTCCACCCATGATATGTGCACTAATAACCTTCAAATTTATTAGTCTCATTCCAAACATCAGAGGAACTTTTAAAGTAGTCACAGTATTTCTTTCTGTCCCTATACTTTGCTTTTGCATCGCATAATAGAATTCTGGTTGAATATAAAATTTACGCCCGAATTGTAAAAATATTCCGAATTGAGCATTATTTTCCACCTGAGATTTGATTGAATTTTGGTCAAGTGTTGGAGTAAGTAAATCCATGCCGACTTTAGGTCCAAACCAGAATGTTGGTTTCTTTTTGGCAGGAGTTACTGTATTGGGCTGATCCTGAGCATAAGAAGTGCTTGAAAAAAGGAATAATCCTAAAACGAGTAATTGTAAAATCTTTTTCATAACAGGTTTTTTAAATTAAAATTTAAAATAGGACTTCCAAAAATATGAAATATTATTACTGTATTCTTAAATTCTGAAAATTAATGTTTTAATTTTATGTATCAAAGAAAAAGTATGTCTTTAGCAATTTGTAAGTGAATCTATTTCACGGTAATGTAAAACATTATCATCGAAAGCATGTTACTTGTGCTATAGATGATTGTCTTTGATCTCTACAAATTTAAAAAATAAGAAATTGTATGCCCAACAAAATTATGGACCCAATAGGAAAGCTTATGGGACTTCGTTATAAATCACATCCATGGCATGGAGTAGAACTGGGAGATGATGCTCCTTTTGAGTTGACTTGTTTCATAGAAATGGTTTCGACAGATACCGTGAAATATGAAGTGGATAAAGTAAGTGGTTATCTTAGGATTGATCGTCCACAAAAATATTCAAACACCATTCCGGCTCTCTATGGATTCCTACCACAAACGCTAAGTGGAAAATCAGTTGCTGAATATTGTATGGAGCGTTCAGGAAAAACTGAGATCATGGGTGATGGAGACCCCATCGATATTTGTGTTCTGACAGAGAAGACTATTTCGCATGGCGATATTCTGGTCAGGGCAATACCAATTGGTGGTTTCAGAATGTTGGATGGCAACGAATCAGATGATAAAATCATAGCTGTCCTTGCAGAGGATGCTGTTTACGGAGCATATAAGGATATCAATGATTGTCCGGATATGGTTTTAGATCGACTAAAACACTATTTCCTCACTTATAAAGACCTGCCGGGAGAACATCGGAATGTTGAAATTGCACAGACTTTTGGTGCAGATGAAGCTCACGAGATTATTCGTCGGTCAATGGATGACTATATCAGAAAGTTTGAAGATCTGGAATCAATATTGAGACAGGTCTAAGGTTTTCAGCAATGGCTTGAAAAAATAATGCAAGAAAGGTTTTAAATGATCTGTACATGTTTAATTTTATAATCTATTTCAGAAATAAAATTTCATAAAAACAGACATTTGAAAGCCAAAATTTGAAATCATCAAAATGAAAAGAATAGCATTAGTTACCGGTGCTTCATCAGGTATTGGAAAAGAAACTGCAAAGTTATTGGCTCAAAAAGGATTTACCGTATATGGCGCTGCCCGTAGAGTTGAAAAAATGACAGAACTCAAAGATGCCGGAGTTAAGCTTTTGACAATGGATGTAACAGATGAGGATTCGATGGTTAAAGGAGTAAATGAGATCCTTCGAAACGAAAACCGCATAGACATTCTAGTAAATAATGCCGGCTATGGCTCTTTTGGTGCTCTGGAAGATGTTCCGATAACTGAAGCGAAATATCAGTTTGAAGTAAACATCTTTGGATTGGCACGATTGACACAATTGGTATTGCCAACTATGCGGAAACAACATTCAGGTAAAATCATCAATATTTCTTCAATTGGTGGCAAACTTGGAGAGCCACATGGTGTTTGGTACCATGCTACAAAATATGCCGTCGAAGGTTTGAGTGATAGTTTAAGAATGGAGTTAAAGCAGTTTGGCATCAATGTGGTCATCATCGAACCTGGTGCTATTATCACTGAATGGAACAGCATTGCAAGAGAAAATCTTTTAAAAGTTTCAGGGAATAGCGATTATAAGATATTGGCCAACAAACATGCCAATATGTTGGAAAAGTTTGATAAGAATGGTTCAAAACCCATAGTTGTTGCTAAAACAATTGTCAAAGCGGCACTTGCCAAAAGGCCCAAAACAAGATATGCCACCGGTGGAGGAGCAAAAGTCATACTATTCTTTAGACGTATTCTTTCTGACAAAATGTTTGATACAGTATTTTTGAGTCTGATGAAGTAAAAAAAAATAGAAACTGATTATAATATTAATTAACTTTATGACGGGTATACTTTGATCTTTAACCTTTTAAAATATTGACAAAATGAACCGCAGAAAATTCATAAAGGCTGTCCCGGCTGTAGCACTAGTTGCAGCTTCGATGTCGGCGTTTTCACTTGATTTATCAAAACCTATGGAACTTCAAACAATTGCCCTCCCCAAGCCTGAAAAAGATGGAGGTAAATCTGTATTGGCTTCTTTGCAGGAAAGAAAAACCAACCGGTCTATAAGTCCAAAAGAACTGCCTCTTCAGGTAATCTCCAATTTGATGTGGGCCGCTTTCGGAGTAAACCGTGACACAGGAGGATTTGGCAAAAAGGGCAGAACAGCTCCTTCTGCAAGCAATTCTCAGGAGATCGATCTTTACGTTGCTTTACCCGCCGGAGTATATATTTATGATGCAGCAACTCATTCTTTAATACCTGTTGTGGAAGGTGACTTCCGTGCAAGATCAACGCGAAGGGGTGGTTCAACTGCACCACTGAATATTTTCTACATCGTTGACCTCAGCCGTTATGACCTTGGCCCAACACAACCTGACCGTGTAATTGGAGATCCTGAAATCCAAAAGTCATATTATTTTACTGATACAGGGTTCATTGCACAGAATGTTTACCTGTTTGCTGCATCTTTTGGACTGGCCGCATGGTTTCACAATTGTGATAAGGAAAACACAGTTAAGGAATTTAAACTGAAACCGACCCAACGCGTGCTATTTGCGCAGACAATAGGGTACCCTGCATAGGAGTTTCAATAGTTTGTTATTTATCCCTTAATGCTCACAAAAGCTGCAACTTATTAGAAATTATATAATTATTCCCAAATTTTGGTTGTGGTGTTTTTTGTAATTCCCTTACCTTGAATAGATTCCAGTCTTTGGATTAATTTATCGATATCTTCACCAGCCTTAAACATAAGACCATTCCACATGTTAGATTTTCTAAAATCATTGGTTATTTTCTTATCATCCCCATGCTGAACTTCCAGACGCTTATATTCCCCTTTGTCATTTTCGTAATCATATAATTTCGTTCCATTAATCTGAATATTGATTGATACTTTATCCTGACCGTATTCATAAACCAACAAATTCAGCAAGTATTCACCTCCCAACCATTTGTCATGCCAGACCGGAGGATAAAAACCAACAGCTTTGGTTATGATAAGTCCGCTTTCACGGCTAGTCATTAATGGCTCCAATTCATAACCTTGCAAATGTAATGCTGCCAAAGCATTATTATAAACCTGATTTTTTGTTAGATTTTGCCATACAATGTTAGTTGTTAATTGCCTTGGAGAAATAGTACTCTTTTTAAATTCATCAAAACTTTGTGACATGGCTGTAACACACACAAAACTCAGAACTACAGATAAAATCAAATAACGTGACATAGGATTTTTCATGATATTAAATTTTAAGTAAATGAATGCACAAATGTAAAGTTAATGAATTAACCAATGAAACCTTTTCCGATAAAAAGTATTTTTCAATCTTCATAAATGAGACAATTTTAAAAATATTGATAACTAGATTTCTTGACCTCCTATTGACTTTTCTTTCCAGATATTTTACCTTTAACATCGCTATTTTCTAAATGAGTTTCAACCTAAAAAATGGAGGATTAAAAAGATGAAAATCAGGATTATCTTGGTAAACATTGTAGTATTTTTAGCATTTTACTTTAATGTAAACAGCAGTTGGGCGCAGGAAGTGAACGGATCAGTTTATTCCGGTACGGTTAAGTCTTCAAAAAGCGGTAAAACATGGCCCGCAACGCTAAAGATTATTGAACACAATTCAAATACGGGAAGAATAGTAGGAGAATTGCACTGGCCTAACCTTGGTTCAATACATAAGGTTGTAGGTCAATTATCAGACAACCGGCTTACTTTTAAAGAAACCGAATACATCAAAAAGGGCAGCGCTTTTTTAAATTGCGAGTACAACGCTTCTTTGAAAAATGAATTATTAACAGGTAATTGGTCAGATCCTAGCGGGGATAACGGTTCATTTCAGTTAAGTAAACAATCCGGAGGCCTTTCCAACGGTAACGGAATAACCAACAATATAGCTCAAACAGCTTATACAGGGGTAGTGTCTTCAAAAAGTGGTAAAACATGGCCGGCTATATTAAAGATCGTTGAACACAACCTCAATACTGGAAGAATAATAGGAGAATTGCACTGGCCTAATCTTGGAGCAATTCATAAGATTATAGGACAATTATCCGATTCAAGGCTTACTTTCAAAGAAACTGACTATATCAAAAAGGGAAATGCTAATTTAAACTGTGAGTATAATGCATCTTTGAAAAACGGTTTAGTATCCGGTAACTGGTCTGATCCAAGCGGAGATAACGGGACATTTAAACTAAACAAAGATTAATTAAATGAAGTAATATTTATATAGAAGAGAAACCACTTATCAATCTATAATTAAGTGGTTTTTTTATGCCCTACTGCGTTCGAAAACATCAATCCAAATATGTCTACTTTCACATATAAATTAACTATTCGATTTTAGTTTTGGGAGAAATTAAAATGAAGATATTATGTATTTTTGTTTAACCATAAAACAACCCAAGTTATGTTCAGAATTCTACTCACTTCTCTAATAATAACTTTCGCAACTTTTTTAACTTTTGGACAGAAAACCATTGTTGGAAAAATTTTAAACCTGAATACAAATGAACCTATACCTTTTGCCAACATTGGTGTTATAAATTCTAATGTAGGAACACTCTCAAATCTTGATGGGAGCTTTTCAATTATTATCCCGGCAAAACTGAACAAAGATTCTTTAACGTTCAGATCCCTTGGTTTTTACGGCAAATCATTATCTATTAATCCGCTTGTATCAAAAAAAAAATATACCGTCTATTTAAACGAAAAAGCAACCTTATTGAGTACGGTCCTTATAACCGCCAAAATGGTAAAGCTTAAAAAGATTGAATTGGGAAACAGAGCGTATACCAGTGGCAATTATGAACCGGATACAACATATGCGGGTCGTTCTATGGCACTGCTTATAGACACCCGAAACGTTCCTATACAAAATTCATCTCCGGTGTATCTCAAAAAAGCAAGCCTTTGTATTTTCAGAAATAATTTCGAGTCCTTTAAATTCAGAGTTCGAATAAATAAATACGACAGCCTGACAGGTAAACCGGGTGAGGACCTTATAGATCAAAGCATTATTGAAGAATCAAATATGAAAATTGGTTGGTTGGATTTTGATCTTAGTAAATTGAACTTTAAGGTATCCGGACCATTTTTTGTCACTTTTGAGCAATTACTTGATGTTGGACATAGGACTTCCATTGCCATGGGATTCAGGGAAATTCTGCGTTCGCATCCTGAATGGTTTAAATCCGATACTGTAATTTTCGAAGGGAAGAGGCAACTCTCCCAAAAACTTGAAAGAGGAGGAATAGATTTGCCGGGAACTTTTATCGGAGCCTCTTATGATAAGTCAGAAATATCTAAATACTCTTGTTTTGTTCGGGAAACAAGCCTTGGCGAGTGGCACAAAATACCTGCGATTATGGCTGCCACAGTAACGCTCAGTGGTCAGTTTATTGCAACCACTGAAGCACTACCCCTACCTCCACCATTGCAAATTCGTCAGTAAACTTTAACTATTATAAAATTACTTTTTCATCAGAAAACGCCTCTTCAGCCAGAGCCGTACCGGTTCATCATACAATTTCAGGCATAAATATGCCAGCGTGATACTCGAAATGAGGACAAGCAGAGCAACAGGGAATGCATGACTAAAGGGAATTTTATTGTTGCTGACCCACCCAGTATAAATGTATATGATCGGGTAATGTGTGATGTAGATCGGATAAGAGATATCACCAAAGAACTTGCAGATTTTAGTAGCGTAACGGCCTTTTACCTCGCCGCTTGCGCCCAGATATACAATCAATGGGAAGATGAAAATGATGATCAGTGAATCATACAGACCGTTCATCCACAAGTGCTCATGGCCACCAATTCTCGGCACGGCGAGAAAAAACACCACCAACAAACTGCACAACAGGAAAGCGTGTTTTATCTTGATTAATTTCGAAATCCGAAAGAGCAGCAATCCGGCAAAGAAAGGATACAACAAACGCGCAAACCCGACATGAAGCTGTTTCGAATTAAATGACCACCCACCGATGACATCCCCCTTCGGACTAGTTAGTGCAAGGTGGATCAAGAAACAGGCTGCCAGAAATACAAATATCGACAGCAGGGTTTTTGAGAATTTCCTGACAAAAAGAGCGTAAAGAATATTTGCTATATACTCGAAGAAAAGTGACCATGCAGGACCATCCAAGGGATGCATCTCCTGCCAGCCACGAATTTCCATTGATGGCGTCACTGGAATCAGTGTAAAACCGATTACCATAAAGAGGAGCATCTTCCAAACCGGCACATTGTGAATGTTTGGAAACATGGCTGAATCCTGAAAGTAGAACAACAATGCACCTACAATCATACCCATGATAACCATTGGCTGAAGCCTGACGAGCCGAATCTTGAAAAAGCTCCCAATGGTCATCTTGCTCCAACGGTCATCATAAGCATAGCCTATGACGAAACCTGAAAGCAAAAAGAAAAAATCTACAGCGAGGTAGCCATGGTTAATAATCTGATCGAGATGGCTGGTTGAATGTGTCTCGAAGACATGAAAGATAACCACCATTATAGCGGCCACTCCTCGTAATCCATCAAGAATAGGATAATGGGGCTTTGTGATAAGCGTAGATGTCTGCATAAATAATATTGGATATTAAAAACTAAAGTCAATCTTTATACAAAGATATATTTTTTTGCACTATTCTTGAAACAGATTGAAGCACCTTAAGATCTGATGACTTTATCTTTTAATTTGTGGAAAAATGGGATCAGTGGAAGACCAAAAACAAGAAATAGTGGTGACCCCATTTATCAATATTAAATTAATCATCATTGTCCTGTAAATTAAGAATTGAGTTTTAAGCAATTTTTCTTGGAGAATTAAACAACTTATATTTATCTTTATTCCTACAAATCTGGTTACTAGTCTGTCCATTATGTCAATACCAAAATTAGTAGAGACAAATGCAATTCAGCCTACAAAAGATTAATTTTTTAAACTGATAATTGTTCAACCTTATAAGCATGAAAACAAATATTTTTAAAAGCAGAAAACAAATATCCTTTAATGAAACTACTCAACATAAGCCTCTCCGATTGTGGCCTGGAATAGCCGCAGTGATACTGCAATGGTTGCTCAGATTTGGCCTTCCATTAGCTATACCCGGAGATGCTTATAATCAAATCGGCATAATGGGTGGTCTCCTCTTCGGACTCGTCATCATCGTATGGTGGGCTTTTTTCAGCCGGGCCCCATGGCTAGAACGTTTGGGAGCTATCGTCCTGATGATTTGCGCCCTGATCGCTACATCCTACTTACTTGATGTTTCTATTGCGACCTCAATGATGGGGATGATGTTTATTTTATTTTCTATTCCTGTCCTTTGCCTTGCATTTGTTGTATGGGCTGTGGCCACCCAAAATCTCTCTGACAAAGTTCGACGTTTAACGATGGCTTTAACTATTCTGTTTTCA
>Ga0209748_1001334_pt1 | contig 12217 bp, 9 predicted proteins | sample BarGraIncu00421A_FD_185490 | JGI IMG/M metagenome (GOLD analysis project Ga0209748, IMG submission 185490) | Arctic peat soil microbial communities from Barrow, Alaska - Barrow Graham LP Incubations 004-21A (SPAdes) (version 2) | ecosystem: Environmental > Terrestrial > Soil > Wetlands > Peat... | reverse complement strand
CATTTGTTTTTCTTCTTCAGATGGCTGGTAGCTTTGCCTGGTTTCGTGACGAAGTCGTCGGACTAGTCGTTGTCCAACGACAACCCTTACGGTACTGGCTATAAGGAATGGCTCGATACCCATGTCAAGAAGACGAGGCAAGCAAGTGGCGGCATCATTAGTATGTAGCGTCGTAAATACCAGATGACCCGTCAGGGCAGCCTGAACGCCCAGGTCGGCGGTTTCACTATCGCGAATTTCACCAATCATAATGATATTCGGATCTTGGCGCAGAAGTGCTCTGAGGCCGTTAGCAAAGGTCATGCCAGCCTTGGAGTTGGTTTGAGTTTGATTGACGCCGGGTATTTTATATTCAACTGGATCTTCAACGGTCGAAATGTTTACAGTCGGGGTATTAAGGATTGTCAAAATGCTAAACAAACTGGTCGACTTACCACTACCAGTAGGTCCTGTAATTAATATCATACCGTTTGCTTCAGATAAGGCAGCCGTTATGGCTTTTAGTGGTTGGCCCCAATAGCCAAGTGATTCAAGCGATACAGCTTGGTTTGATTCGTCCAAAATACGCATGACTATCTTTTCGCCATCAGCAACCGGTAAAGAGCTAACACGAAGGGCATATTGTTTGCCGCCGACTTTTATTTTGAATCGTCCATCCTGAGGGACGCGTCTTTCGTCAATCTTTAAATTACTGAGAATTTTGACGCGACTAATTAAAGCATTCAAAACATTACGGGGTAAACGATTAACTTCTTTTAGGACGCCATCGATTCGATAGCGAATCTGCACAAAAGTTTCACGTGGCTCAATGTGAACGTCGCTGGCATGCGATCGAATGGCAGATTCGAGTAATAGGTTAATGGTTTGGGCAATCGGTGAGTCCTCGGCGATATCTTGTTCGGCTACTTTTTCATTTTCAGTGTTATCGGCACGCTGGATATCAATAACTTCTTCTAACTCTTGATTAACGTCTCCACGATAGGCATCAAGTAGGGCGACAATATTGTCGTGTGATGCAATGTAAATTTTAGTGTTGGTGCCGATTTCTTTTTCGATAAAGCTGACTGCCTGAACGTCATCCGGATCGTCCATCGCCAAATGATTGGTGCCGTCTTCATCGACCTTAAACAATATTGCATTATATTGACGAGCAATACGTTCAGGAATTTTATTAAGAATTTCAAAGGGGATATCATGCGCGACAAGTTCAATGTATGGAATTTGCGCGTATTCCGAGAACGCTTTGGCTAGTGTCTTGTCGTCGATTATTTCATTCTGAATAGCTATGTCTTGCAGAGGGTGACTTGAACGGACTGCCTCTTCTTTCAGGGCATTCACTTGCTCTTCAGTAGCCACACCACTGCGTACGAGCAATTTTTCCATTGTAACATCTGAAATACGCATACTGCTTGTGCTCCATTGTAATCGACACATCAAAAAAACGCCAGATGTTATAATAAAAATAATGAAGTTAGAGGTAAAAAGCGAGAACGAGATGAGGGCCCTTGGAAAAACCATTGGCCGTTCGCTTTATGGTGGCGAAGTAATTGAGCTAGTTGGTGATGTTGGATCTGGCAAAACTACGCTAGTTAAAGGTATTGCCGTTGGTCTAGGCATTGATGAGTATGTGCAAAGCCCGAGCTTTACAATCAATAGGGTTTATAAAGGTCGCGATAATCTAACGCTTACTCACTACGATTTTTATCGACTTGACGATGCTGGGATAATGGCAAATGAGCTACAAGAAATAATTGGAAATTCCGACATGGTTACAATTATTGAATGGGGAGGAGTCGTTGAGGGGGTGCTGCCGGCAAATCGTCTAACGATTAATATTATTTCGCCAACTGAAGACTCAAGACTTTTGACGATTAGTTCTAACGGTGAAATAAGTCGAAAATTAGAAGAGCAATTAAGTCTATGATTTTACTAGTCGATACTAGCACGCCAATATGTAAATTAATTTTTATTGATGGTAACAGTAAGCAAAGTGACGAATGGCAATCTGACAGAATGTTAGCCAAAGGTTTGTTGGGTCATTTAGATAAATTGCTTAAAGCCAAAAGCAAGACATGGTCCGACATTACGGCAATTGGCGTATTCGAAGGGCCTGGTAGTTTCACTGGTATACGTATTGGTTTGACGGTTATGAATACAATTGCCGATGCACAAAATATTCCAATTGTCGGCGCCCGAGGTAATGATTGGCAAAATGAAGTACTGGCAAAAATAAATGCGTGTAAAAACGAAAAAATTGTATTGCCGTTTTATGGTAGCGAGGCAAATATAACAGTTCCGCGAAAATAGCTTGCGTCATTGGCATAAAAAAGGCTACTATATATATAGTCCATTTAGGACTCTGAATAATTTTTGAAACAAACGCCATTGGCTAATTGAATTTTTTATACGAGCATTTCTCATACTAGTAGCGAATGACATAGGTCTTGGCGAGGAAAGGAACAAATATGTTAGAGGTAGTAATTGCCTTAATTGCAGCGTTTGCTGGAATTGGGGGTACGGTAGTATACGAAAAACGTCGCCAATCTAGCGCCAGAGTCAAGTTAGACAAAGAGCTGGCTTCCGCAAAAGCCAAAGCCGGCGACATTCTATTGAAGGCTAAAGACGAGGCTTTGGGACTAGAAAATGAACGTCGAAAAGATTGGAAAAAAACCGAAGATAGGTTGGCCGATCGTGAAGTGACACTTGATCGCAAACTCGACGATCTTGATAAACGCACTGATAAGTTACGCGACGAAGAACGTGGCGTAGAAGATTTGAAGGACGAAATTCGCGAAATTCGAGTCAAGCAAACAGAAAAATTAGAGAAAATAGCTAAACTAACCAAGGTCGATGCATCTGAAAAGTTGATGCAAATGACCGAACGCGATATCAAACAGGATATGGTCGGTTTGATTAATAAATTGCAAAATGACGCCAAAGAACAAGCTGAAGAAATAGCGCAAACAATTCTAGTTACAGCTATGGAGCGGATGTCATCTGAAGTGACCGCTGAACGTACCGTAACAGCAATTAAGCTTCCTGATGAAGAAATGAAAGGTCGTATAATCGGTAAAGAAGGGCGAAATATTCAAGCACTTCAACGTGCCACCGGAGTTGATATTCTAGTTGATGATACGCCTGGAATGATTATTCTTAGCTCTTTTGATCCAATCCGTCGTCAAATTGCTCGCATGAGTTTAGAGTTTTTGATGAAAGATGGACGCATCCATCCAGGCCGAATCGAAGAAGTTGTTGCCAAAGCCGAACTTGAAATCAATAAAGAAGTTAACCGTGCTGGTGAAGATGCCGCACGTGAAGTAGGTGTTGTTGGTATACCCAAAGAAATGCTACGTCTACTTGGTGAACTTAAATTCCGAACCAGTTATGGTCAAAACGTATTAATGCATAGTGTCGAGATGGCGCAACTATCTGGACTTATTGCCGAAGAAATCGGTGCAGACGTACGTATAACCAAGACTGCAACTTTGCTACACGATACTGGTAAGGCTGTTACTCACAAAATGGAAGGCAAGCATCACCATATTGCTGCCGAACTGGCACGCAAGTACGGTATGTCCGAAGAAATTGCTCACGCTATTGAAGCCCATCATGATGATGTCGAGGCTACAACACCAGAGGCATTGGTGGTCCGGGTTTGTGATTCACTTTCCACGGCTCGTCCCGGCGCTCGTAATATTAGTTCCGAAAACTTTGCAGAGCGTATGCGCGATTTGGAAAACATCGCACTAGGATTTAAGGGAATTGACAAGGCCTATGCAATCAGTGCCGGTCGTGAAGTTCGCATTATTGTAAGTCCAAAAGACATTGATGATTTAAGTGCGATTAAATTGGCTCGTGATATCGCAGTCAAGATTGAATCAACCATGCAATATCCAGGCACAATCAAAGTCAACGTCATCCGTGAAACCCGTGCGATTGAATACGCTAAATAGATAATCTGTTGCATGATAGACTATTAGAATGGATCTAGATAAAATCGAGGGACTTTCTAAAAAAGAGGCTGAAAACAGACAAAAACGATTTGGCTTTAATGAACTTCCGAATCGTGAAAAAAGAAATATATTAAAAATTATCACTGGCTTGATTACCGAGCCAATGATATTTTTGTTACTCACCACCGTTGCAATTTACTTTTTCTTAGGCGACAAGCAGGAAGCGGTTTTATTGATGCTTTCTGTGTTTGTAATTGTAGGCATTGAACTTTACCAAGAGGCAAAAACCGAAAAGTCACTTGAGGCGCTAAGGAATCTTTCGAGTCCAATTTGTGATGTTATCAGGGGTGGCGACAGGGTGACAATTCCAGGTCGAGAGGTTGTAGTTGGTGACATTATAATTTTATCAGAAGGCAGTAGGGTTCCAGTTGATGCAAAGTTAATATCTGCAAATAATCTAATGGTCGACGAGTCGCTTCTAACTGGTGAGTCTGTTGCTGTCGAAAAACATACACGAGATATATCAGATTTTCGAACTAACTCAGTATTTTCGGGAACCCTAATCGTAAAAGGTCATGCCGTCGCCGAAGCAACTAGTATTGGCGCTGATACTGAAATTGGCAAAATTGGAGTTTCGCTTAAATCAATTAATATTGAAAAAACTTTATTACAAAAAGAAGTTAATAAGGTAATAAAAATTGTTGCCAGTCTAGCTATCGCCGTATCGTTAGTCCTAGTTCTTATATATTGGGTTCAGCGTGGTAATTTGTTGCAGGGATTTTTGGCTGGGTTAACACTGGCGATATCCATTCTTCCGGAAGAATTTCCAATTGTTTTAACGATTTTTCTGACTATGGGTGCTTGGCGCTTGGCTAAAAATAATGTCCTGACGCGTCGGGCGCATACAATCGAAACACTCGGCAGTGCCAGTGTTCTGTGCGTCGATAAAACCGGCACATTAACTGAAAACAAAATGACAATAATGAAAATTACAGATGCTAATGGCAATATATATTCAGATAATTTTATTCTTGCAACTGATGTTATCAAATTTGGAATCCTAGCTTCGCAGAAAAAACCTTTTGATCCCATGGAAGAAGCGTTTATTTATGCTGGCAAGCAAGCTTATGGGAATCTTGAACAGGTATATAGTAAACATGAAATCATCAAAGAATATCCGCTTGAAGACAATTCTTTATCTATCGTTCATGCTTGGGGAAATGGCGATGTCGCCGACCTAGTGGCATTAAAAGGTGCTCCGGAAACTGTCTTTGATTTGTGTCATTTGGATAAAAATACGATAGCTAAACTAGAGAAGGACGTCAAAGAACTTGCTTCTCACGGCCTTCGTGTAATAGCAGTTGGTAGAGGTATTAATTCCTTGACACTAACAAAAAGCCGTCATGATTTCGATTTTGAATTCCTTGGCTTGGTTGGACTTGCGGATCCAGTTAGAAAAGAAGCAGCATCGGCTGTAAAGATGTGTCGACAAGCGGGCATTAGAGTAATTATGATTACTGGTGATTATCCAGAGACTGCGTTAAATATTGCCAAACAGGTTGGTCTGGATTACGGTAAGGCCATAACTGGTGCTGATTTTGAAAAACTATCGGACACCGAGCGTCGTGAAATTATTAAATCAATTTCTGTTTTCAGTCGTGTGACGCCAGCCAATAAACTGACCATAGTAAATGCATTTAAAGATAATGGCGAGATAGTCGCTATGACAGGCGACGGCGTCAATGATGCCCCAGCTTTAAAGTCGGCTCATATCGGAATTGCAATGGGCAAGCGAGGCACAGACGTAGCACGCGAAGCCGCAACGATTGTTTTGTTGGATGATAATTTCGCATCAATCGTAAAAGGCATAAGACTTGGTCGCAGAATTTATACAAATCTTCAAAAAGCGATGTCGTATATTTTTTCCATTCACATACCAATCGTTGTCCTTTCTATGTTGCCCGTTCTTTTTGGTTGGCCACTTGCACTAATTCCGATGCACATTGTTTTCTTGGAGTTAATTATTGATCCAAGTTGTACACTTATTTTCGAAAACGAAAAAGAAGATTTAAATATTATGAAAAGACCGCCTAGAAAATTAACTGAGCCAATTTTTAGTAAAAGAATGGTTGCCGGTAGCATTATTCAGGGTGTATTTATCTCGCTAGTAATAATTTTTTCTTACAAAATTCTACTTGATATGGGCTGGGTACAGGATAAAGCACGAGGCATGATATTTTTGATTCTACTTATCTCAAATATATTTCTTGTTTTGGCAATTTCTGGAAAACAAGCTTTCGCAAATATTATTCGACGCGAAAATAAAGCAATGTTGATAATCTTTTTTATAACAACTTTATTAATGACTATCGTGTTTTGTACGCCATACCTAAGAGAGTTGTTTAAATTTGCTCCACTTTCAATATTTGAAGCATGTCTAGGAATTTTAGTCGGAGCATTTGCAGGACTTGGAGTTAAGCCACTATTGTCACTATATACAAAACTATCAACTGCAAAGTAATTTATTCTTCCCACCTTCTAATATCAGTGCTTATGCTTTATTATGTATAAATGAGCAAGTCTGAAACACGTAAGGATTATTTCAAGGACGAGTATGTCATTATTGCTCCGAACAGGTCAAAGCGACCGCATAGGATGGGGGCAATAGCCGAAGCGGAAGGTGTCTGTCATTTTTGTCCTGATAGTTTTCATGACGAAGTCATAACTTATCAGGACCTAAATTACCATGGCGATTGGGAAATCGTATCAGTTGTTAATAAATATGCTGCGTTGACTCCTGATAACCCGGATGCGTTTGGACAAACTGAAGTTATTATTGAAACTCGAAAACACGGCATAGACATTAATGATTTTTCCGTTGATCATATAGTACGTATCTTTAATGCCTATATTGATAGATTTAATGCATTGAAAAATATGGATAAAATCAAACATGTAATTATTTTCAAAAACGAAGGCGGTAAGGCTGGCGCATCAATTGCTCACAGTCATTCTCAGGTTATCGCTATGCCGTTTCTGCCGCCAAAGACCGAGAAAGAGGCTCGCGATTATAATCGATATCGCCTAAAGAACGCTAGTTGTCCTTATTGCGATGTTATAAAAAAGGAAACTGATAAGCCCAGAGTAATTTGGGAAGATGAAAATCTTTTTGTGCTGTCGCCCTACGCTAGTAATACGCCATATGGTGTTTGGTTTTTGCCAAAGCGTCATGTACGATTTATGTCAGATCTCACACGAAGTGAGAAAGAATCAATTGCAATTGCGTTAAAAATTGTATTAGGAAAGCTCGATGACTTAGGTGTATCGTATAACTATTATATTGAAAACGCCGTAAATCAAGAAGACTATCATATGCATATCAAACTTACTCCACGACCAAATGTTTGGGGTGGTTTAGAGATGGGTACGGGGATAATTATCAATCCTGTATCACCAGAATACGCGACTAAAATTTATCGTGGCGAAGTGAAAATTGAAGATGACCCGAAGTTCTAGTAAGCGCCTGAAGCAGTGCTGAATATTTCTTCTTGAACATAATTATCATTTTCGGTATCTAGCCTATAGTCTATTGGACCATAGAATGCCGTTTGGTTATTTACAAAAGCCCATTCTCGGTCACCATAGGACCAATGCCACCATTCAGCAGGGAAGTTTAGAAAACCAGCTTTTGACATTACATCAATTAATATATTTCTATTAGATTTTGATGTTGAATTAATCGTTTCGGAATATGTATAAGTATCTAGATTAAATACTCCCATATTTGTGCCCATGTCTAACTGTTTGCTATTTTCATCAATAATCGAAAGATCGATTGCACCACCAGTACAATGTGGCCCGACATCAGGTGGATCAGTGCGTTTTACAATCTCAATATCCAATTTGGCTTTATCCCAATTTGGCTTTTCTAATCTTAAATTTTCATAATCTTTTCTATATTGTCTAGCTTGAACCTCTGGTGTGCGATACCCACATTTGATCAGTAGGTTAAGTCCAGTTGGTAAATTAGCTTGTGCTAAGTTAATCATTCTCGCAATTGATTTTCTAACAAAATGTGCGTCTTCAAATTCTGAAGAACAATTTAAATAATCGGAAATTTCAAAGGCAACGTCTGGGCATTCGTCGCGTAGGTCCACTAATTGCTCGTTATTATCGTTGATTTCCATTTTTCTTCGAAAATCACTTGAGAGTATGTTTATTTCTTGCATTAAGAGTTTGTTCACGCCTTTTTATTTTTTATATCAAGTTACTATAACAATAGTACAACTTTGTGTCAGAAAAATCGAACTCTAAAAGTTATTTCTTCTGGAGTTAATGCTTTCATTCATGATGCGAAACTCCATATTGCAATATAGTCATCCCAATCTTTCTAGACGTGGCTTTGAAATCATTAAATGCTATTTCTTTTTCGTCGATTGGTTTATCCAGATTAGTGCTTTCTGAAACATCAACTTTTCGTTTAGCAGAAAATGTGGATTTATATTTTGGAATTGGCGCGTACCATAGATCTATCTTATATTGGCCTATGTCGCTATGCACCGTGATTTTTGCATCAGGTTTAAGCGGGGTTTCGGTGTATGAATCGTTTAACATCTTCTCTGTCATATAGTATATATTTTAAAATATATTTATACATAATACAAGTTTGCGTGGTGAAAGGGCATCGCTCTACTTTGTTCCGCTTCTTCGCTCATTCACGAATGCAAAGGACTTAGTCGCGTTTCGCGACCGCGAAAGTTCACGATTGGCAAACCAGTTGCCATCGGAACGTTTCCTTGCGACCCGCAGACTTGCGGGTCTCACCTTCGACCTTTCGGTCGAAGAGTCAAGCCTTCGCCACAAGCAAAATAAATAGACCACCGCAAGGGTAGTCAATTTATTTTGGTCGGGGTGAAAGGACTTAAACCTTCGACCTCCCGGTCCCAAACCGGGCGCGCTATCAACTGCGCCACACCCCGATGGTGTTGTTTACTCGATAAATTATAACGCAATCTACCCCGTAACGCTAGTAGCTTTTTTACGCTACAGGCGGTACTATCAGTATATGAAATGTATACTTTTTAGAAAACATGAATCAAAAATACTATTCTTTTTAAAAAATCATTTCATCGCCGTTTTAATTCTAGGTGCAATCATTGCAATGGCAATCAGTTTAGCAGTAGGCTTGTCACAAAGCGTCTGGTTCGACGAGGCATATTCAATCATGTTAGCCAAGCAACCAGTTTCGCAAATTATTCACTTAACGTCAGTAGATACGCATCCACCACTCTATTATTTATTGCTGAGTGGATGGGGAAATATTTTTGGATGGAGCGAATTGGCGCTTAGGAGTCTGAGTGTATTGGCGATGGGCGGTGCAGTTATTATTTCAGGTTTACTAACAAAGAAGATGTTTGGTTTAAGGGCTTTAATCATAACTTTGCCATTTGTTGCCTTTGCTCCATTTTTACTTCGTTACGGCTTTGAAATCAGAATGTATGCGGTCGCATCATTAATCGGTATTGCTGCAACTTATGTATTGGTTTTAGCTCTCGATGCTAAAGAGAAACAACGGCTATGGCTATATGTGCTGTATGCGGTTTTAGTGGCAGTGGGAGTATATACACTCTACTACACAGTTTTGCTTTGGATGGCGCATCTAATTTGGTTATTGTGGCGCAGCTATTCCAAAAAAGAAGCGCTCCTGTCGTCTATATGGCTAAAGTCCTATGTACTTAGCGTAATTTTGTTTTTACCTTGGCTTCCAACTTTTTTTCATCAAATAACCAATGGTGCATTGGCGCCCATTTCACAGTCAATGACACTAGATAACTTATTGGGGATTATATCATTTAGTTTCTTGTATCGTCCTGTTTGGCAATTAGACGCGTTGCTATCATTAGTAGCTCTATTTGTGATTTTAATGATTGGCTATTTATGCGTTCAGTCATTTAAGGTTGTTGATAGAAAACAGAAGCCATATTTAATACTGCTAGCAATGTATGTATTGGTGCCTATTGCAATTCTGACGCTAGTTGGACTTGTGCGTCCAATGTATGTTGAGCGCTACTTAGCCCATGTTTTAATCGGCGGAAGTATGTTTATTGGTGTTGCCGTGGCTCTGGTAACGGCGAGGTCTAAAAAAGTTCTGAAGGTATTAAGCGTAACTCTTGTAATCGTTATGGCTATTGGAATTATTCAGTTGATTCAAGTTGGAAATTATAATTTTCAACGTTTGCAACATCCCGACGTTAAACAAGCAGCTGCAGTTATAACGGAATGTCAGCAGGGGACTGTGGTATTGGCAGCCGATCCATACGTAGAAATTGAACTTAGTTATTATTTACCATCATGCAAAATAAATTTTTATAGTGAAACTGCATCACTCGGTGGTGGCTACGCCGCCTTAACATATAGCAAATCGCGTATAGTTGACCCATCAGCGCAACTTATAGCGGCAAAAACAATTTACTACGTTTATTATGGGGATGCGAAATTAAAAATGCCAGCTAATATGATAACTAAAACCAAGCAGAGTTTTGGCAATCTAACCATCAAAAAATTATCAGCTGTGCAAGCTTGATTATCTAGGCCGCTTTAAAGCAACTTTTCTAGCTAATTCTGTGTATTGGTCTTTGAACTTTTTACTTGTAAATTTTCCGTATTTTCTAATTACTGCTTGTTCAATTAAAAAATCTGCTATTGCTGGGTTCTTAGGTAATAGTGAGCCGTGAAGATAGCTACCGATAACATTTTTGTACCTGGCGCCCTCGCTAACGTCTATTGTGTTGTTTCCAGCGCCAAGCCGGACGCGCCCGAGGGCAGGAACATCGTGTCCCAAAAACGTTTGTCCGCTGTGATTTTCATAACCTACGATATCGCCAAACTGTTCGCTATGAGTAATGATGTTGCCAATTAAGCGCTCAGATTTACCGTAAGTCTCAATATCTAGTAGTCCAATGCCCTCAATGATTTCACCGTCATAGGTTTTGAAAAACTTGCCGAACAATTGATATAAACCGCAAATCATTAACATCGGAACGCCGTCATTAGCTAGTTTACACAACTGAGGTCCGATTTCGATTAGGTCTTTCTTGATTTTGCTTTGGCCGCTATCTTGTCCGCCCCCACCGACAATAATATCAACATCTGCTGGGAATTTGTCGCCATGATTATACTCAATCAATGTTGGTTCATATCCGTACCATTGCAACCGTTTTTGAAGACACAGCACATTTCCGCGATCACCGTAAATATTCATGTCATTTGAATAAAGATTAAGGATGGTGATAGTTTTATTTTTCATTTTATAACCTCGACATGTGTAATCTTTGCTAATGTTTTACGAATAGTAATCATTGCCGTGTAGGTGCAATAAATGCGTTTAGGTTGATTATTCGAACTAGTAATAAATTTCCTGAGTGCTTTTTTCAGGTTCGTATCGACACTTTGTATTTTTACATCATCATATTGAAGTCGTAACGCCATATCGTATGCTTTTATGCCAGACACCTGATTGACGCCGTTTTTAGCCAAGCTGGTGAAATCCACATCCCATAACCATGACATGTCACGACCATCGGCGTAATTATCGTTAATTGCTATCATGGTCGCGTATTCAGAAGGATCAAATGACTTTAGGCCGAGCCGAAAACCAGATGGGTTTTTAACTAGAACCAGTTCGAGGGGCTTGCCATTTACGGTAAGTACCTCACCCCGACCAAAGGCTGGCGTCACATTAGACAGCGCATTAATGAGCGAAGGTTGATCGATACCTTTGCCTAAAACTGTGCGAACAAGCGCTAAAGCTGCGGCGGCGTTAAAAACATTATAAACTCCAGATAGTTTTAGTTCAGTTGTAACTTTGTTGTCACCAACCATGAAAGTTGCCGATGAATCAGAGAACTTTGATAGTATGACGTCTGCTTTAATATTAACGTGTGGGTTATTACTGTGATTATGTAAGTTATCATCACTTGGAAAAAGTGGTAGCAAACTGTCGTCAAGTCCAAAAAATCGCACTTTTTTATTATCCAAGGATTTGGCTATGCCTGCAATCCTAATATCTTCGCGATTCAGGACAACTTTTTCAATTGTGGCGTTGGCTATGTGGCGGAGCAGGTTAGTAGTATGGTCGATTTCGCCAAACCTGTCTAATTGATCACGCATTACATTTAAGATTAGGCTGAACCTTGGTGGAATTTTGTCGACAAATTGCACTGCGTGGGCCTCGTCAAGCTCTAGTACGGCAATGTCGGCATGAA
>Ga0209748_1001330_pt1 | contig 12228 bp, 28 predicted proteins | sample BarGraIncu00421A_FD_185490 | JGI IMG/M metagenome (GOLD analysis project Ga0209748, IMG submission 185490) | Arctic peat soil microbial communities from Barrow, Alaska - Barrow Graham LP Incubations 004-21A (SPAdes) (version 2) | ecosystem: Environmental > Terrestrial > Soil > Wetlands > Peat... | reverse complement strand
GTGGCGGCTGCCGGTCTTTAGTACGCAAGACGTCGATATGAGTTTGATCGACGTGCCGGATCAAGATGCCGTGAGTGCTGCGGCCATGACCTGGGCGGGGGCGCACGCGTTCCACGGGTACTCGACCTCTCAGCTTATGGCGTCGTTGGATTTTGCGGCTCTGACTGATGATGAGGCGGTTGCTGAGATTAAAGAGCTCACGGATCGGGCGCGGGCGGTTGCGGGTCCGGGGCTTATTCCGGCGTTCGGTGATCCTGAGTGGTCGCCAGCTCCGGAAGGGGTGGCGTTCGGGTACGGGGTTGAGCCGTTGTCCTATTCGCATATTGCGGCGCCTGTGTCGGGTGAGGGTTTCGAGCCGGAGTAGCCGGGGCTCAATTGTTAAATCAGGATTTGGATTTGACACGGGTTGTCCATCCCGTTGGTAGGTGCGGAAACGTGTCCGGGGGGCTGTCCATAGTCCTCGCCTCGAAATAGGCGGGGGCTGTGGGCAGGACTCGCACCGATGATGTGCGCGTGGTCCGGGGTGGCCGCGTATGCGGCCTTCACGGGCCGCGCGTGCGCTCGGGGTTGGTCCTTGCACTTCCGCACGGGTGCGCGTATGGTGCGCGCTAGGTAGTCCGCATACGGAAGGGGAGCGCATGACGAGCAGGGAAGCGGCGGCGGTGTTGGAGCGGTCGGATCGCCGGGTTCGGCAGTTGATTCGGCAGGGTGTGCTGGGCGCGATTAAGCGGGGCCGCGATTGGGAGGTCAACGATTACGACGTGTATCGGTTGCTCGGGGACCGCATACGCGATGAGAAGCGGCGCGGTGTGTTCGTGAGGTAGGGGCGTAGCGGTTCAACGGACTTGGGGGTTCATCGTGGCGTTGATGCTGGTTCGTTGTCGGGGTTGTCGGACGGGTTGTTCGTTGGAGTGGTATCGGCTTTGCGAGGCGGCGGCAGTTCAAAGCGTGTGGGACAAGCCGACTCCAAAGGGCGTGTGTGCGCGGTGGATCGCGTTCGGTGAAGCCGAGGAGGTGCGCCATGCCGTTGCAGCGTAGTTCGGTTCTGCGGGTTTGCGCGGTGTGCGCTCAATGCCGGCTCTTGGTCGACGGTCGTCGGGAGTGCGTGCGCTTCGAGCTTTTCACGGGCGCCACGTCGACGTGCAAGTACTTTGAGGTTCGCAATCCTCAGCTTTGGGTGCTGTTCGACACGGCGGAGTTGGCGTCGTGAGGCCGCGTTTGTTGGATCTGTTCTGTTGCGCGGGTGGTGCTGGGGTGGGGTATGCGCGTGCGGGTTTCGATGTGGTGGGCGTGGACCTGGCGAATCAGCCGCGCTACCCGTTCGAGTTCCATCGGGGTGATGCGTTGGAATACTTGCGTGAACACGGACGGGAGTTCGATGCGGTTCATGCGTCGCCTCCGTGTCAGCACTATTCGAAAGCGGTCGCGATCGAGGCGCGCAAGGGGCACCCGGACCTGGTGGGGCCGGCCCGTGAAGCGTTGCGTGAGCTGGGAATTCCGTACGTCATCGAGAACGTGGTGGGGGCGCCGCTGTTGGACGCGTTCCAGCTGTGCGGGTCGTCGTTCGGGCTCCCGGTGCGTCGACATAGGCGGTTCGAGGCGTCGTTCTTCGTGATGGTGCCGACGTGCCGGCATGAGGCGTTTCCGCCTGTGTTCCCGCCGTCGTGGAATCGGACCACTCCTATGCGGGTTCTGTCTATCTCCGGTGGCTATCAGCGTGGGATCACCTTGGAGCAGTACAAAGCCGCGACGGGTGTCGATTGGGACATGACGGGCCGTGAGCTCTCCGAGTGCATCCCGCCGGCGTTCACGGAGTACATCGGCGGTTATCTGCTCAATGAGCTTGTGACCGCGGCTGCGGGGGTGGCCGCATGATGTGGTCCCTGCGCGCGCGGTGGTGGCTTCTGCGGCACGTTGGCGTGCGGGCTGCGCTGCTGCCTAGGAAAACGCTTCCGGCGGCTTTGATGGTTGCTGGTTTGATGTGTTCGGTGGCGGAAGCTCTCGGGATGGGTGGCGGGTGGTGAGCGATCCGGAGGTTTATTCCGGTGAGCTCCCGTGGTCTTTGGGGGCGCCCAGCTCTGAGGAGCCCGCGTATCTAACAGCGGGTTCTAGGTCAGATGTTGAGCACGAAAGCGCCACAACGTCACTTTCTGAGGTGGAGGCGTTCGAGGATGATTACGAGTCCTCGGGGGCGTTCGATGTGCCGGTGCCGCTGCGTCTTGGTCTGCGGTACTGGCCGACGGTGATCGGGGCTTCTCTTGACCGTCTGACGATTACGGGTTCGGTCCCGCGGGATCTGATGGATGCGTTCTCGTCTTGGACGCGCCGGCAGATGGTGTTCGTGGGTGTGTATGAGGCCAAGCCGCCATATCGGTGGCAAGCGAATGTGGAGCCCGGGGGCATCTTCCAGTGTGCGGCGGCAATCGACGTACCGCGCGACATGCTCTCGTCGGGTGTGGCGTTGCGGTATGACTTCAATCCGTCGAAGGTCGACCCGGGGGATGTTCGGGAGCTTCTGTCTTGGTTTCATTACGCGAGGGTGACGCGGGTCGATGTGGCGGTGGATTATCTGACGAATCTATGTGACGTGGTGTGGTCACGTCCTCGATCGTCGTCCACGGTTTACAGAGGACCTGACGGGCGTCTGGAGTCGGTGTACTTTGGTGCGGCGTCGTCGCGGTTGCGGTTCAACTGCTATGACAAAGCGAGGGAGCGGGAGTTCTGTGGGGAGATCGCGCCGGACCCTCGGCCGGACTGGTGGAGAGCGGAAGCTCGGCATCGCCCTAGCAGGGACGATGATCCGCTTCCGCTCTCCTTGTTCGACAGCTTGGACGCCCGCCTCCCGGCACTTGACTTGGGGGGGAAGTGGCGGGATTTGGCTCTCGTGTCCTATTGCCGCGAACATCCGGAGTATGTCCGACGGCTGAATAGCTATGCAAGGAAGCAGATGCAAGCGGCAGTAGTGAGCTTGTTCCCTGCTCTCGAGCCGGCGCCTGCGTTGGTGTATCTGGGGGAGTACGAGCGTTTGGCGCGTGAGCTCGGGGCGTATTTCAAGCTGTGTGCTTCAAGCAGTCCGCTGGTGGCGGGTTATGTGGACTTCTCGTTCGGTTCGTTGCCGTTGGGTGAGGTCGTAGAGGAGGTCTAGATCATGTTTCCGACGAGGTTGGAGATTGTGAAGCTGCCGTTGTCGTGTCTGCATGGGCGGTGGTTGCGCGAGGCTCGGTCGTTGATGCTTGGGAACGGGTGGCGGCAAGGCGTGCGTGTGTTCTGTCTGCATTGCGGTGAGTCGTTCTTGGCTGAGTCGGTGAAGGTCGACGCGTCTGATCATCTCTTGGTGTGTCCTACGGCGGGCTGTGAGGGCTCTCCGATGGATTGGTCTACAGAGCCTTGGGAGGTTTTGTCGCAGGAAAGTGCCAGTTCAGAGGGTGTATAGACTTTTTCGGAGCTTCGCCATTCTGGTAGGTGAAAAGGGTCCGTCTGGTAGGCGGGCCGACCTCACCTGAAACGGTGGCTCGAATGGCAGAGGCAAGTGCGGTTGTCGATGTAGATACGTCGACGTTCGGATCGTTCGTGGTCGGTACGTTGCAGGGTGTCGGTTTCGACAAGTGGGAGTCTGCGGACAAGTCGAAGTCTGGTTCGACTCTGTGTCTGATTGTGGATGCGGGTAAGCGCACTATCTGGGTTCATGTTGCCAAGGAGCGCGAGGAGGAGACTCGGTCCGCGTACCGTGGCAAGGATGGGCAGGTTGTTCGGGTTCCGGTGTCGACGGACAAGTTCTGGATCGCTGGTCCGGGCGCGAAGATCGAACGCGTGTAGTGGTGTCCCCTGCGAGGGCCATGTTGGGTGTGCTGGTGGCGTGCGCGCTGCTGTCGCTCCCCGGTGTGGCCCTCGCGTCTGTTGTCCCCACGTCGTCTTTGGACGCGTCGCGCGTCCTGACGGTTCCCGGTTCTGAGGTCGAAGTCACCGGCACGGTGACGCTCTCCGCGTCCACGGTTGATGCGTTGGCATCGGCTATTGCAGCCGCGACTGCCGGTACGCAATCCGTGTCGATTGTGGGGACTATGCCCGTGTCGGTGGCTGACCTGGGCGGGATTGATGCGAAGACTCCGATCACAATTCTTGTCTTGGTGACCGGATGGGCGGTGGGTCGCTTTGCTCTTGCCTGATGCTCTCGCCACGCTGTTTGTTCTCGTCCTGGGTAGTGTCCTCGTCCACCTGGGGCGGTGGGCATCGTGGAGATAATCGCGGTCTTTGCTCTTGGTGTGCTGCTTGGGTCCGTGTCGACCTGGGGGGAGCGTAAGAAATGACGGCCGAACAAGTGTTCATCGTGGTGTTTGCGACTACGGGTCTGCTCGTCGCGTGGTACTGGACCCTGCGGGCTGTGGTCGAGTCCTGTGTCTGGATTGGCGAATGGGTCGGGGATCGGCTCTCTGAGCGGGCGGCGGAGCGTCGCTATCAGGCTTACGTCGCGGGTCCGCTGAGTGAGTGCACAGACTGTGAGGTGTGCACGCATGACTGCCTCTGACATTCTCGCGGCGTTCGCTGTCGCTGCTGCCGGCTACAAAGAGCTTTTGTACGTCGGCCTGGTGTGGCTGTTCGGTCTCAAAGTTGTGTCCTTGGTGATCTCTTCGATTCGGGGTGCGTACCGGTGACCGGCATGATCCAAGGGTCTTCGATCTATTCCCAGGCTGCGGCTATCGTTGCCGGGTTTGGTCCGCTGCTGTGGGTCGGTGTCGGAACGGTGATCTTCGGCTGGATCATGCTGTCGGCGTTTGGTCTGATCGGTCATTCGTCCGCTGCGCGTACTTCGGCTGGTCGTGGGCTGGCGGGTGCGTCGGCGGGCCGTGGTCTTGCCGGGGGGTCGTCCGGTGGTCTGTCTTCGGTTCGTCGCGGTAGGCACTCGCGCGGTTCTGCGCGGGCGGCGCGTTCGGGCCCGGGTTCTGGGTCGATCTACCGGACTAAGGCTAGCTGGGGCCGGCCTTCGCAGGTCGTGACGAGTGAAGCGATTGTGGACGCACTCTCAAAGCCGTCCACGATGCTGAAACCGCTCGATTATGGCGGCGGTCCTGGTGCTGGTCCGACTAAAACGGCGTAGGTTTTCCCGCTCCTTGGGGGGCGTGTTCTGTCGGGGTGTGTCTGATAGGTACGGAGGGGGGTTCCTATGCTTCCTACAACCATGACGGCCACGACGATTCTGGCGGGCGCGCCGGCAGTCGTTGAGGCTTTCGGCGCGTTGCTGATCTTGGTCGTTGGGCTGGGCTTCGGCATGTATGCCGTCAAGCGCATCCCTGGCTGGATCAAGAAGGCAACGCGCTAGTCCGGTTCTGCCGAGTACGGCGAGGGGGGGTGTGTGTTCTAGATGATGCCGGCGGGATTGTCTATCTCGGGTCTGCTCACGGACGGGGGCGTGATCGTGCAGTCGTTCGGTGATCTGATTCTCTTCGTTGTCGTGCTCGGCTTCGGGCTGTTCGTGGTGGCGGCGATCCCGGGATGGATTCGACGCGCTACGGGGCGCGACTGATCGTGTTTGTTCGTCCGATGCTTTGAGGGGGGGTTCCTTTGCTTCCGACTGGATTCGATGTTTCGACGATCCTCGCGGATGCTCCGGCCGTGGTAAACGCGTTCGGTGCTCTGCTGATCCTGGTCGTGGGGCTGGGCTTCGGCATGTATGCCGTCAAGCGCATCCCTGGGTGGATCAAGAAGGCAACGCGCTAGTCGCGGCCTTCCCTTCCGCACGTTGGCGTGTGGCATGGCGGGTTCGTCCCGTTCCGATGCCGTGAAGTCCATCAGTGATTCCGTCAACGTGCGGCGGGGAATGTCGGGGCCTATGTGAGGGGGCGTTGTGGCGGCTGCGTTGGGTGATGCAACGGCGGGGATGGTGACGCAGGGCGGCGTCTTCGTGACGGCGTTTCTACCTGTGCTCGGGTTGCTCGGTGGTATCGGTTTGGCCATGTGGGTGCTGCTTTTCGCGCGTGATTACTTCCGGGGCGAGTGATGAGTGGCCTGGTGCCGGGGAGCTCGATGGTGAGCTCTGCGCTCTCCACGTCGCTGTCGTTCATCACGAACTTTGCCCCGGTGCTTTCGGTAGTTGTGGGGATCGCGGTCTTTGGTGTGGTCGTGGTCTCTCTGTCGCGTCTGTGGAGAGGGTGAGCAAGTGCCTACGTCGGGTCTGTGGGGCACGGTGATCGGTGATGCGCTGGGGTACGCGGCGACGTGGGTCTCTAGCTTCTCTCCGGTTCTCGCGGCGTTCGTGGCTTTGGGCGTTCTCGGGCTGGCTATAACGATCATCCGGCGGGTGTCGGGCTGATGCGCCGGCTGTTGGGTGTTGTCCTGCTGGTGGGGTGTCTGTCTCTGCCGGCGGTGGCTGTCGCTGTCGAGTGGAAGCCGTTCGTAGGGGTCGGCGCGTCGGCTGTCGCCTCTGATTGGCCGAAGACGACCTATTTTGTCCAGGCTGAGCCGGCTGCTGCTCCTCAGTACGTCGGTAAGGTGCTGTGTCAACGTGCTCCGGTCTCCGGTGATCTGCTGCCGTACAAAGGCTGGGTTGAGGGGATCAATTCGTCATGGCCGGCTACAGGCGCGGCGACAGTTGGCGGGATTCCGTATACGAACACAGGTGCAGGCGTGTGGACCTCGGACTACGCGGCTTGGTTGGCTGTGGGGTTGGGCGATCCGGCTGTGCAGGAGGTTCGTGACGCCTTGGATATCTGCGCGGCATGGGCTGCGGGCAAATTGCAGGTGTACGGCGCCGTTGCGGGCGAGGGGGACGATCTGGGGAGCTTGAAGATTCAAGGTACCTGCGTTTTCAACGGGACCACCTACCCGGATGTGTTTGTTGATATTTCGCATGCTACTTACTATCACGGTCCTGCGTATTACGGGGCGGGTCGGCCAACAGTCGGAGCGGCGTCTGTGAACCACGCTCTGGGGGACGTGATTCGGGCGTCTATGACCACGGGCGGCGGTTCGGTGGTCGGTCATGGTGCGGTGCCGTTCTCGGTGTCCTCGGGGAGCACGGTTCCGACGGGGACATGGGTTGCGCAGGTCGTGACGGGTTACACCGCTATGATCACGATTGCGAACTCTAAATACCCGGCTCACAAGTGGGCTTTGCTGGCTGGTTCTGGTGTTGATTTCGGTATTGTCGCGGCTCCCGAACGGGCTGCTGATCCCGGCATGGCTGTGGGCCCGTGGGCCAAGGAGCTCTACCCGGTGGACTCTGCGTTTTGGGCTGGGACGGCTGACGCGCGGACATTCTACGTTCGGGAGATTTTGCGGGCCTGGGGTGGCCGTAACGGTGACGGGACCTATTGGTACGCCTGGCGCGTGTCGTCGATCTATGCGAACGGTGCCGGCATGTGGGGTGATCGTGTCGAGGTCTCGGGCTCGGTGGCTTCGGCGGTGAACGCTCCGGTGCTGAGGGTTGTCCAGCCGGGCAAACAGGATATTGCGGCGTTCTACGATAACGGGGTCCAAGTGTTTGAGCCTTCCGATCTGACGGACACTCAGCCTCCGCTCTTGACCACGACGGTTCGCGGCTACTGCTACGCCGGGTACCAGGACGGTCTGGCTTCCTTGCCGGCCAGTGAGTCTCTAGACGTGCCGATCAATGACACCGCTGATCCCGCTGGGGTTGTACCTGCCGTGCCAGGTGACACTTGGGGGACTCCGAACGCGACGGGCACGGCCGATAGCATCATCCCGGACTGGCTCGGTGCGGCCTGGTCCCCGATCGGTGGGTGGGTCCAGCAGTCATTCAATAGCATGGTTGGGACGATCTCGGGCGGTTTGGGGTCGGCTGTCGGCGGTCTGCTTGCTCCGTTCGGTTGGCTGGGGGGTTTCAAGTGAGCTATGCGTCTATGAACCATGGCATGGCGGCGGCGTACAGTTTCGCGTCGTATTGGTTCGGTGGGACCTTCGGCGTGATCATTGCGGCCGGCGTCGTGGCGGCTGTGGCCTTCGGGCTGTTGTCTTGGGTTAGGCGGTAGCGGTGGGCGTAGATACCGTTATCAAGTGGGTCGTCGCGGCGTTGATCATTGCGGCGTTGATCGCGGCGGTGATCGGTCTGGCTAGTGTGGTTGGTACGCCTGGCGCGCTTGTGACGGGGGGTCTGTCGCGCATGTCGGACACGTCCGGCCAGTACGGGTGGGTTGACCCTGAGTATCAGGATCAAGGGGCGATCTCGCATTTGAACCCGGCCATGGCGTTGTCCGCGATCCTTGCGAACTTCTACCCCGGTCAGCGTCCGTTTGCGAATGACTATTCGGTTTCGAATGGTGGCTGGTTGGTGGCCATGTTCGTTGGGCTTCCTCTGCTCATTGCCGCATGGCTTGGTGTGAAGTACCTGACGCGGTTCCTGTTGTGAAGGGGTGTGTGTGATGCCGGGGAAGTGGGCGTACTGGCGGTGGCTGTACCGTCAAGAATTCTTGTGGTTCCAAAGGGCCGCTCCGCGCAAAGAGTGGGACACGCGCATCTATGAGGGCTTGCCGGGATCGGGGAAGACGCTGCTGATGGTTCGGGACTGTTGTGAACTCATGCGGCAGGGTGTGCGGGTCTATTCGAACGTCCAGATTCGGGACCCCTTTTCGGGGACCGAGGCGCACCCGCTCGGGGGCTGGCTCGATATGCTCCGCGCTTCGGTGGCCACGCTCGAGGACGGTATTCCGACGATCTTTGCCTTTGATGAAATACACCTGGCGTGTGACGCGAGGGATTGGCAGAAGACGCCGGCATGGTGGCTAAACATGATGGCGCAACGCCGGCATTACGGGGTTGGCCTGATCGGTACGACGCAGAACGCGGACACGGTTGAGAAGCGGCTCCGGATGCTGATTGGTCGTGTGGTGCGGGTGCGTCCGACGGTGCTGCGCAAGTTCTGGTGGCGGCTGCCGGTCTTTAGTACGCAAGACGTCGATATGAGTTTGATCGACGTGCCGGATCAAGATGCCGTGAGTGCTGCGGCCATGACCTGGGCGGGCGCGCACGCTTTCCACGGGTACTCCACCTCTCAGCTCATGGCGTCTTTGGATTTTGCGGCTCTGACTGATGATGAGGCGGTCGCTGAGATCAAAGAGCTCACGGATCGGGCTCGGGCGGTGGCGGGCCCGGGGCTGATTGCGGCTTTCGGTGATCCTGAGTGGTCGCCGGCTCCTGATGGGGTGACGTTCGGGGACGGTGTCGAACCGCTTTCGTACTCAGACGTTGCGCTGGCTGAGGCGGCGGAGGGGTTCGAACCGGACTAGGTTTTGCATGGGATTTTTCCGGATCGGATCCGATCGACACGGTTTCGGGGGTGTTTCTGCATTGGGTTGGTCCGCACCTGCATAAACCCGTTCGGGGGGCTGTCCATAGTTCCTCGGCCCGAAATGGCCGGGGGGCTGTGGGCAGGACTCGCGGGCGTTGGTGTGTGGCTCTGCGGAGTCGTGGCGTAGGCCGCGACGCAGTAGGGCCGCGCGCCGGACTCGGGGACTTGCGCTAGGGCTGGCGTTAGGCGTACTGTCCTCTTGTCCGGTTGTTCTAGGTCAAGGGGGTCCGCATGGTGTCGATCATTGTCGCGTCGGAACGGCTCGGGGTCAGTCCTGAGCGAGTGCGCCAGATGTGCCGCACGGGTCAGTTGGTGGCGGAGAAATTGGGCCGCGATTGGTTCGTGGCGGAAGCGTCGATCACGGCAGAACAGTCGCGGCGTCGGTGTGCTGAGTCTCGGGGTGAGTGCTAGGCGGGTGCATGTTGGCGTCGGGGGGTTGGAGTCTTGTCATGGCTGGTACCTGCGCTTCGTGTGCGTTTGTGGAGCTGGCGGCTTGTCATCCTAAGCCGCGTCTGTACTGCTCTTGGTTCAAAGCGTTCTTGCGTCAGATTCATCCGTGTCTTCACTACTGTCGTTGTGTCGAAGATGGTCAGCTCGGGCTTGATCTGTTCGGTGCTTATGCTCGGTCAGACTTCCAGGCGGAGCTTGGGGTGCGGCTATGAATCGTCCGACGTTGGACGATATGCGGGCGCACCGGCTGTCTATCCCTGTTTCGGATCGGTGTGTTGTCTGCCAGGGCTACGGGCGTAGTCTCCGTATGACGCACCCGGTCCTCGGGGGCCATGCGTTTGAATGGGTTGCGTGTAAAGCGTGCGCCGGGACGGGTCGCTGGGGCGTGGTCCTGTGACTGTCCACGCGCGGGTGTCGTCGTGCGCGACGTGTGAGCAGGTCTGTGAGGCCACCTGGCGCGCTGAGGTCAACGCGGCGAGTGCGGACCTGTCCAGGCTCGGGGAGCGGGCTTATAGGTCTCCTCGGGCCGTGTGCGCCGTGTGGCGCGATCTGGGGCCCTTGTTCCCGGGTGGGCGGGTCGCGTGAGCGATCCCGGGGAGTCCCTAGACCTTCAAGGTCTTAGGGTTCTCCCTTGTTCCATATTGTCCACACAGGCGGGTCGCATCTGGGTGGCGCGGGGTGGTGGATCGGGGGGGTCAGTCCCTCCAAAGCACGTTGGTCCCCGCACCACTCAGATTCTCTCCCGCCGGGGGGCGCGAGCATTGCAGGACGCGTCTTATCTGGCGTTCTTGTCCGGCCAGGGCTTCTGCACTCACTGGACGTTCACCATGACCGACACGGCGCGTGACGCGTTGCGCGACGGTGAAATGGTTCTGAGTCGGGAGATTAGGCGAACACTAAACGCTGTGCAAACTCGGCTTGCCCGCGAGGGTCGTCCGCCGATGCGGTATCAGTGGGTCGCGGAGAATCCGGATCGCTCTCATGGCGTCGGTGGTACGAACCCGCACGTTCACCTGAACTGCGATCTTACGGTCCCACAAAGGGACTTTGAGGCGTGGGCTGGGTGGGTTGAGGCCGTGTGGTCGCATGGGATGGTCCACCAGGAGCGGCTAAAAGACCCTCGGGCGGCGGCGGCGTACCTGTTGAAGTGCGTCGGGTACGTTTCGAAGGGCAAACAATGGGGCCAGGGCGAAATCAAGGGCGCGCGCTACGGTGTGTCCAAGGGTCTGCGTCCGGTCTCTGAGCGGTGGGAATGTGACGACTCGGACGGCCGGATCGCGCAAGGGCTGAGGGTTGTGTGCGCTGAGACGCCGGCTAAGGGTGTCGTCCAGTTGGGTCGGGGTGTCTTCGCCACCCGGCATGGCGTGGGTTGTAATCCACTGTCGGGGGCCACGGTGCCGGATGTTGTGCGGTTGCTACGCCGGCGGGGGAACTGGATTCTTCCGGAAGTGGTGGCGAACACTGATCCACACTTCGCCTGGTGTCGTGAGTACCGGAAGACGACGCGGGGGCTGCGGTCTTTGGGCGCGGTGTGTGACGCGCCTGAGCCGGTGCGAGGTCCGAACGGGTTCTATTCGTCCACCACTACGCGAGGTCCGGAATTCGTAGGTCCTCGGCACCTGTCGGATCACGATCAGTGGGTGGCTGAGTGCAACGCTTCCACGGCGGCGATTCTGGCCGGCGCGGTTGCGGTGGGTGCTCCGTTCTGAGGCGGTTGAACGAAACGGGGGTGTTGGGCCTATAATCTTCCTAGGGCTTGCGGGTGTCTGCTGACACCGGCCCTCGAGGGAAGGATTAGGGCATGACAAACGGTCCAGCGTTCGGTCTGACGGGTCGCCTGGTGCGGCTCGATCCGAAGACCTACAAGAATAAGGATGGTTCGACGCGTGACAAGATCGTGATCGCTGTCGGTCAGGAAGTGGAAACACTCTTGTACGCGGCCGCGGATGATCCTCGGATCAAGGAGTGGACGGGCAAGCTCGGCGGTCCGATCACCATCCCGGTGACGTTCGATTCGAACGGCAAGCCGCGCCTTGCATAGACTCGGCGCGCTCGTCTTGGTTGTGGGGGTCGTCCTCGTTCTGGGGGCGGCTCCTGCTTTTGCTTCTACGGTCCCTACGTCCTCACTCGACGCAAGCCGGGTCTTGGCGGTCCCTGGCTCTGAGGTTGAGGTTACGGGCGCGGTGACGCTATCCACCGAGACCGTTTCTGCTCTGGCTGACGCGTTCGCGGCTGCGTCGGCAGGAACACAAACGGTCTCGGTGGTCGGCACCATGCCCGTGTCGGTTTCTGACGTGGGCGGGATTGACGCTAAGACTCCGCTGACGGTTCTGGTTCTCGTCCTTGGCTGGGGGGTGGGCCGCTTTGCTCTTGCCTGATGCTCTCGCCACGCTGTTTGTTCTCGTCCTGGGTAGTGTCCTCGTCCACCTGGGGCGGTGGGCATCGTGGAGATAATCGCGGTCTTTGCTCTTGGTGTG
>Ga0209748_1001328_pt1 | contig 12229 bp, 16 predicted proteins | sample BarGraIncu00421A_FD_185490 | JGI IMG/M metagenome (GOLD analysis project Ga0209748, IMG submission 185490) | Arctic peat soil microbial communities from Barrow, Alaska - Barrow Graham LP Incubations 004-21A (SPAdes) (version 2) | ecosystem: Environmental > Terrestrial > Soil > Wetlands > Peat... | reverse complement strand
GGCTCGGGCGGTCTTGAAGACCGCTGGGCGTGCAAGCTCCTAGTGGGTTCGAATCCCACCCCTCCGCCACAGTAATGCGAAGGAGGCCCGTCGCCGAAGCGACGGGCCTCTCACACTCGCCGACGCAAGCGCCCTATGCGGCGTACACCCTCACGGTGTCGCCGTTCGAGGAGTCGACCTTGATCTCCATCTCGCGCAGCGCGGCGACGAGCTCGTCGATGTCCTCGGGCTTGAAGTTCGTGAAGTCGAACGACATGCCGTGCTCCGACATGGACTGGTTGATCTCGTCCATCGCCTGCGAGGGGATGAGCGACGTCAGCTTGAGCCCCGACCGGACCAGAGCTATCGGGATCTTCACGTCCACGTTGTCGCCATTCGCCGCGATGACCTTCACGTACAGGAACTTCGGGAGTGCTTCGAGCAGCGGACTCGGGTCGCCCTTGACGGCCGGACCAGCCGGCGCAGCTTCCGGCGCCGGCGCCCCCGCTCGCGCGTCAAGGGCGTCGAGCAGCCGCTCGGCCTCCTCGGCGCTGATCTTGCCCTCTGCCAGCATGTTCAGGATCCTGCTGCGGTCCTCACTCATGTTCGACACCCCTTCTCATTGGACCGTCATGTTGACGGCTGCCTTGCGGTCGTTGACTCGGATGACCATCCCGCGTGTGTCGCATAGCGCCCCGAGGGAGCGGACCAGCAGGAGGGTGTAGCGGTGGTAGCGCCTGCCCAGAAGAAGCAGCACTACGTCGGCAAGGATCGTGAAGACAAGCGCCAGGATGACGAGCGACAGGCCCAGCGGCCACATCAGGAAGAGCGGCAGCCACACCCGGACCCGGTGCCCGTCCTCCGGCGTGATCTCCAGATCGAGTATCGCGGGTGGGATTCTCATCGCCGCAGCCTCTCAGCCGCCTCGTCCGCGGTGATCTCGCCGCGTTCGAGCAAGTCCAGGGCGTCGTCTGCGCCGGGGACGGGGCCGGTGGCCATCGCGACCTGAACCAGCTGCAGCTGGCCGATGATGCGGTTGAGCCGGTTCTTCACGGTCGGATAGCTGATGCCGAACGCCTTCTCCATGTCCTTGATCGAGCCGTGGTTGCGGACGAACTCGCTCACGAACACCTGGTCCTCGTAGCGGAGCCGAGCAAGCGGCGGCAGTTCGAACTCGCCCTGGATCGAGATCCCGGTGTTCGTGCGCACCTCCGTCACGAGGAAGCGCCGCTCACCGGTGAGGTCGGTCAGCTCGTGCCAGTCGTTCGCCATGGAAACCTCCTCGTTGCTTCACTTGCGGCACTATGTATACCCCATGGCATTAAGAATATCAAGTGTTAGGTTACTAAAGTCAATCCGCAGCCGTCGCGGGGACTCTGACGCCCTGTCGGCAGGCCGGCCGCTGAACGCGCCGGGTCCCGTCGCCCCGCGCCCCAACAGGTCGAGAAGTACACTCGGCGCATGCCCACATACGAGACAACCGACTTCGCCGTCATCGACGGCACACCCGAGCGCGTCTTCCGCGCGCTCACCGACGAGTACGCGGGCAGGACCCACTGGTGGACGGAGGTGGAGTGCAAGCCGGCGGGCGACGTCCCGTTCGGGCAGGTCGGCGCGATCTGCACCTCCACCGTCCGCAACCGGGGCGTCGCCCGTTTCAAGTGGAAGACCGCGGAGATCGTCGAGGGCCACTACATCCGCTTCGAGTACCTGGACGGTGACATCGCCGGGTATGCCGACCTGAGGCTCGAGCCGTTCGGCGCCAAGACGCGGGTCGAGTACAGATGGCGCGTCAAGACGCGGGGCAAAGCCAGCATCATCGGGCCGCTGCTCAACCTGAAGAAGCGTCACTCCGAAGTGATGCAGTCAGGCTTCCGGAAGCTCAACGCGTATCTGGCGACCGATCCCGCGGGGTCCTGAGGCGAACCGACCCGCCGCGGTGGCCCGCAGTCACAAAGTGCGCGCCTGGGGAAGAAGAACCTCTGTGACTCAAGCGGCGTCTCGGCGCCGGCAACCCAGCGGACGGGAGCGACCCATGGATTCGAGCCAAGCTCAGGGGCTGTGCATCTGCCCAGACTGTCCCACCTACTTCGATTGCTCCGAGCCCCTCGCGTTCTGCCTGTATCCCAAAGGGAAGAGCGCCTGCATCACCACGGAGCGGGGATGCATATGTCCCGGTTGCCCGGTGTTCTCCGCCGGCAACATGGGGTTCGATCTCTACTGCACACGAGGCAGCGAGGCTGCCCAAACGGTCCTGTGAGGGGGCGACGATACATGCCCGAGCGAAAGTGGGACTACGAGACCGACGTCTTGGTGATCGGCAGCGGAGCAGCCGCTCACAGCGCCGCCATAGCCGCGCGCTCGAAGGGCGCGGGCGTGATCATGCTCGAGAAGGTGGCAAGCCACGGCGGCACAACGATGCGTTCCGGCGGCGGCTTCTGGATCCCGAACAACCGCTTCCAGCGCGAATCGGGCGTTGTCGACTCGAAACAGGACGCGACACGCTACATGGCGCGGTACTCCTATCCCCACCTGTTCGATCCTGCCGACCCCCACTTGGGGCTCCCGGACCATGAGTACGAACTCATCAGCTCGTACTACGACCACGCCTCGGAGACGGTCGACTTCCTTGAAGGCGTGGGCGCCGTCAAGGCGGTCCAGGAGATCAACTGGACGGGCAAGCCGCAGATCGACTACCAGGAGGGCATCCCCGAGAACAAGTGCATCCGGGGACGCGTGCTCTACTCCCAAGACCCGCAGGGCAAGATGGCCTATGGCGTCGAACTCATCCGGCAGATGCACGAATGGGCGATGGCGCACGACATCCCTCTGATGCTCAACCATAGGTGCTCACGGATCCTGATTGACTCGGACGGCGCGGTCGTGGGGGTCGAGGCGACCACCGCTCACGGTCGGCACGTGTCGTTCCGGGCGCGGAAGGCGGTCATCTTCGGATCCGGCGGCTACACGCACAACGCGGATCTGATGCTGCGACTTCAGCGGGGACCGCACTTCGGCGGCTGCGCATCGCCCGGCAACACAGGCGACTTCTTCTACTTGGCGACGGAGATCGGCGCGATGCCCGCCAACACCGCAGGCGCGTGGCGCTCCGAGCTCGTGCTGGAGCAGGCGCTCGCGGACGCCGAGGGCTCGCACAACGTCTTCTACGTCCTCGGCGACAGCATGCTCGAGGTCAACAAGTACGGCGTCAGGGTCATGGACGAGAAGCGCAACTACACCGATCGCACGATGGTCCACTTCGTGTGGGACCCGAACCGGGCTGAGTGGACCAACATGCTCATCTTCTACGTCTACGACGATCGCACCGCGTCACTGTGGCAGGGGTTTCCCCCGCTGCCACCTCAGGGCGCTGTCGCTCCGTACGTCATCACCGCGGACACGCTGGACGAGTTGGCGGCCGCGATCGAAGAGCGCGTGAAGAGTCTCGCGCCTCACATCGGCGGCTTCGGCCTCGATGCGTCGTTCCGAACCAACCTGCATCGGACGGTGGAAAGGTACAACGAGTTCGCCACGACCGGCGTCGACGAGGACTTCCAGCGTGGGGAGTTCGCGTACGACCGCGAGTGGACGACGTTTCCTCCCGTCGTCCCGGGGGCCGAGTGGCCTCCCCCGGGCTCGAAGAACGTGACCATGTGTCCGCTCTCGCCGATGGGGCCGTATCACGCGATCATCCTCGCGGCCGGCACGCTGGACACGAACGGCGGACCGATGGTCGACGGCAAGGCCCGCGTCCTCGACACCCACGGGAAGCCTATCCCGGGTCTGTACGGCGCAGGTAACTGCATCGCGTCGCCGACGGCCAACGCGTATTGGGGTGCGGGCAGCACCATCGGGCCCGCGCTGACCTTCGGCCACCTCGCGGGGATGCATGCTGCGGACGAGCCTGCCAAGGACGGCTAGCGGGTCGCGAGCCGGCCGCACGCCCACGCGGTGGCATCCGAGCACCGAAGACAGGAGGTCGTCATGACTGTGTCGGCTGAGGTGCTGGCCTCACTCAAGGTGGACATGGCGCTCGAGCACGGCGCGATCATCCAGTACGTCGTTCACGGATTGCTGCTGCGGGACGTCGGCATCACCGACCCTGTCCGCAGGATCGCGCGCGAGGAGATGTGGCACTTCGAGTTCCTCGCCGAGGCGATCCGCGATCGGGGTGGCGATCTTGCCCTGGACCGCGCCGAGGTCTTCCTGCCTTCGTCGATGGCTGAGAGCATGCGCGAGGACGTCGCCGCCGAGGAGCGGGCCCTGTCGCACTACGCTCACACCCTCGAGCTCCTCGGCGATTCGGACCCCGCACTCTCACGTCTGATCGAGCGGATCGTCGAGGACGAACGCCACCACCACACCAGCTTCGGGCGTCTCGAGGCCGAAGTGCGGGCCGGCGGGGAGTCGGCCTACGCCGCCCATCCGATCATGGGACCCGAGGACATGGCGGTGGTCGGCCCGACGATCGGAGTCGAGTACGCGAGCGTGCTGCAGTACCTGTGGAACAAGTACGGATGCGGCGACTGCGAGCAGGCCGAGCAGTACTTCGAACGCGCCGTGGACGAGATGCGCCACCTGTCCTGGGTCGGGACGTACGTTCCGGGCCTTGGCGAGCCGAGAGCGCCCGAGGTCCCGTCCGCCCATGTGCGCCGGGTCGGCTCGACCAGCGAGGCCCATGAGGCTGCGGTGGATCTCGAGGGCGCGGCAGCCGAGTTCTTCTCGGCGAAGATCGGTGAGGCGAAGAGCCCGGACCTCGCAGACGACCTCGGCCGCGCGCTCGGCCAGCATCGGTTCCACCTCCAGGAGCTGGAACAGACGGAGTAGCGTGACCCGGATGAGTGTCGAACAGCCCGGCCATGAATCCTTTCGGCTTGCCGCTCGTGCCGTGTAGATGGCTAGTGATCCGAGCGAGCGAACCATCCCGTCAGGGCGGCTCGCTCTCTAGTAGGCGATGACGACCCGCTGCCTGACGTAGTCGCCGGACTCCACGACCGCGAGCAGGAAGTCGGCGAGGTCGGCGCGCGAGATGCGCACGCCCCCGGGCACGACGTCTCCTACCGCCGTGCGGTACTCCCCGGTCTGCGGACCGTCCGAGAGGATGGCGGCCCGCACTATCGTCCAGTCCACATCGGTGCGGGCCATCAGGTCGGTCTCCATCTGCGCGATGTCGGGATACAGCCTCGCCACCACCGGGATCCTGAGCACGAGGCGGTAGAAGAGAGGGAGCCGAGCCGGACTCACGCCCGCCCCCTCCGCGGACACGACGACGAGGCGCCGAACGCCCGCTGAGGCGGCGGCGTCTGCCAGGTTCCGCGTCCCCTCGACGTAGACGCGTCCGTTGCGGCGCGGATGCGGCGAGACGAGCGAGACGATGGAGTCCTGGCCTTCCATCGCGGGCGGCAGCGAGCTGGGGACGAGGATGTCGGCCCGGACGACCCGCAGGCGTTCGCGCGGCTCCTGCGCTCCTGACGCGTCCAGCGCCGTCACCTCGTGCCCGCGCTCGAGGGCGCGCCGCGTCAGGATCCGGCCGGTCCGGCCGTTCGCTCCCACCACCAGCAGTCGCATGTCGCCTCCTTCGTCGTGCCCCCGGACTGCGCGGCCCCCGTCACCCCCGAGAGGATGGACGGGGGCCGTCGCGGCCGGTGACCAGCACCCGTGCCTACATCGCCATCTCGCGAAGCTTGGCGATGCGCACCGCCGGGTCCGGATGGGTGTCGAACAGCCCGGCCATGAACCCTTTCGGCTTGCCGCTCGTGTCGTGCAGCGGGCTTGCGATGAACAGGTGCGCCGTCGCCTTGTTCGAGGCCTTCATGGAGAGCGGATCCATCGTGATCTTCTCCAAGGCGTTGGCCAATCCGTTCGGGTTGCGGGTCAGCAGCGCGCCGTCCGCATCGGCGAGCAGCTCACGCTTTCGCGAGATCGCCAACTGCATCAGCATCGCGACCAGCGGTGACAGAAGTGCGAGCACGATCCCGACGAGCATGAGGACCATCTGCACCTGTCCGTCGCCGCTATTGTTGTTGCGGCGCCCGCCCCCGCCCCAGAACGTATAGCGGAGGAAGAAGTCCGACATCAGCACGACGAACCCCACGAGCACGACGATGATGCTCGAAAGGCGGATGTCGTAGTTGCCCACGTGCGAGAACTCGTGTGCGATCACGCCCTCGAGCTCGGGCTTGTCGAGTTTCGCGAGCAGACCGCTCGTGACCGCGACCGCCGAGTGCTGCGGGTCGCGTCCGGTCGCGAACGCGTTGGGCGACGGGTCGTCGATGATGTAGACGCGCGGCACCGGCAAGCCGGCCGTGATCGCCAGGTTCTCTACGATGCGGTACAGCTCGGGAGCCGCCGCCTTGTCCACCTCGTGCGCGCCCGAGATCGCGAGCGCGACCTTGTCGCTCCACCAGTACGCGGAGAATGTCTGCGCGATGGCGACGACGATCGCGAGCGGAAGCAGCCACCACAGCCGCAGCGCCACGCCGAACACGTAGCCGAGCGCGATGACGAGCGCGACGAAGATCGTCATCGTGACGACGGACCGCCACTTGTTCGCGGATATGTTGGTGTAGATCGTGGCCACGTCAGAACTTGACCTCGACGTTGGCGGTCTCGGTCTCCGTGGCCTCGATGAACTCGAACGGCACAAAGCCGAACATGCCGGCCAGCAGGTTGTTCGGGAACACCTGGATCTGCGTGTTGAAGTCGCGGACGTTGCTGTTGTAGAAGCGCTGCGACGCCATGATCTTGTCCTGCGTGTCGGTCAGCTCGGCCTGCAGCGCCAGGAAGTTCTGGTTCGCCTTCAGGTCGGGGTACGCTTCGGCTACAGCGAACAGCGACTTCAGCGTCTCGGTCAGCTGGTTGCTCGCGGCGATCCGCTCGCCGGTGGTGCCGGTCATCAGTCCGGCGCGTGCGGCGGTGACCTTCTCGAGCAACTCACGCTCGTGTGACGCGTACCCCTTCACCGTGTTCACGAGGTTCGGGATGAGTTCGTACCGCCGCTTGAGCTGGACGTCGATGTCGCTCGCGGCCTCTTTGACGCGGTTGCGGCGCATGACAAGGCTGTTGTAGACGCCGACCACGAACAGCACGAGCAGCACCACGATGCCGAGCACGATCCACAGCCACATCATCTTGGAGTCCTCCCTGGTCGCGGGCGTCCCGCCCGCTTCTCGTCCGGCAGCCCCGCCCACCGCGGCGCCCGGCTGTCCCTCCACATGCAGTACAAGTATGTACCCGGCGGACGCGACATGCGCGTCGCACACAACATCCACAGACCGCCCGTCAACTGGGTGCTCGACATATTACGATATGCGAATATTCTTAGACTCGTAGCATCGTCCGTGAACCCGCTGCCGTGCCGGAGGCGAAACACGTGGACCGCGACTTCTTCTGCATGCACTCCGATCTGTGCAAGACGCTGGCGAACGACAAGCGCCAGATGATCCTCGGCGCCCTGCGAGACGGAGAGCTCTCCGTCACCGAGCTGGCCGAAATGACCGGCATCCCCCAGGCCAACCTCTCGCAGCACCTCGCCACCATGCGCACCCGCGGCGTCGTCCGCACGCGCCGCGAGGGCAGCCGCATCTTCTACGAGATCGCCAACCCGAAGCTCATCCAGGCGTTCGATCTGATCACCGAGGTCATGCGCGAGTCGATGGACGAGCGCTCGCGCACCGCAGGCTCGGACGGCGAGCAAGCAGGCGCGAGTCCGTCCCAGAAGGAAGACCACGGGGGCACCCCCGTCCGCACCACGAATGAGGAGGTCGAACCAGCATGAGCTCTGAGGTCGATCAGATGATGGCGCAGGTCGCCGCGCTTCCGGCGGCCGATCGCAAGAAGAAGATGACGATCGTGGTGATGAGCGGCGACTTCGACAAGCTGTTCGGGGCGTTCATCATCGGCACCGGCGGCGCCGCGATGGGCATGGAAGTCACCATGTTCTTCACGTTCTGGGGGCTCCGTGCCATCAGGAGCAACACGAGGACCGGCGACACCGTCTTCGGGAAGATGCTCGGCGTGATGTACGGCGGCGACATCACCAAGTCGGATCCGTCGAAGTTCAGCTTCGGCGGCATGGGCCGTTGGATGTTCAACAAGATGATGGCCAACAGAAACGTCGCCAAGCTGATCGACCTGCGCGACCTCGCCGTCATGCTCGGCATCGGGCTGTACCCCTGCCAGATGTCGATGGACGTCATGGAGATGCCGCAGGAGTCCTTCATCGATGGCGTCAAGCCCGCTGTCGGCGTCGGCTTCATGCTCGCCGAGGCCGAGGAGTCCGCGATCCAGTTCTTCATCTAGGCTCTCGCGGCGCAGCTCGCGAGAGCCGCTCAGGTTCGAACGGACTCGCTCTGCTCGCCGCTCAACCGTCGCCCGCGTCTACCGAAGGGAACACCACCATGTCCGACGTCACACCCGATCTCGAGCTCGACCTGAAGGGATTGCTCTGCCCGATGCCGATGGTCAAGGTCTCGCAGAACATCACGAACGTCCCCGTCGGCGGCATCATCCGCGCCGTGGCGACCGACGCCGGCTCGATGGCCGACATCCCCGCCTGGGCCAAGTCCACCGGCAACGAAGTCCTGTCCGCCGATAAGGTCGGCGGCGAGTTCGTGTTCCTCGTCAAGCGCGTCAAGTAGCGGGGGCGAAGCGGCCTTGATGGACTGGTTCTCCTACCTCACATCCGGAATCGGCGTGTACTTGGCGCTCGCAGTGTTCACCGGTGGAATGGCGTGGCGGGCGTGGCAGTGGTCGCGCACGCCCAAGTCACCCGTCCGGCTCGCTCTGTATCCCAAGCCGAAGACCGGCGCGGGACGGGTCGGTAAGCTTCTGGTCGACACGTTCGCGGCGCCGCAGTCGTTCAAGATCGCGCCGGTGATCATGGTCGCCGCGGTCCTGTTCCACGTCGCCGCGCTCGCTGCGTTCGTCGGTCATCTGCGGCTCGTGCACGAGTTCACGCCGCTGGTCGCGGTCCTCGGTGAGGACGGCATGAACACGTTCGCTGCGTGGTCCGGGGGCGCCGCCGGCATCATCATGCTCGCCGCGGTGCTCTACTGGCTCGGGCGGCGCACCTTCGGCACCTTCAAGAACCTGTCGGTCCCCGAGGACTACCTGTTGCTCGCGCTGTTGCTGGGCATCGTGCTGATGGGCGACCACTTGCGGTTCGTTGGCGGCCTGCACGCGGCCACCTACCAGGCGTGGTTCGCGTCGCTCATGGCCTTCAACCCGTCGTTCCCGGCGGAGCTGGCGAATTCGACCACGCGGCTCGCGCTCGATTGGCACATGCTCTTCGTCGACGCGTTCCTCATCTACTTCCCGTTCTCCAAGCTGACGCATGCGATCGGCGCGTTCGCCACCAACCTCGTGCGGAGCTCTGAATAGCGATGGAGAAGAAGACGATCGACACCATGGTCGGGACGCTCGACAAGCGGATGAACAGGCAACTCAAGCAGTACCTCGACATCTGCGCGCGCTGCGCGATCTGCAAGGACTCGTGCCACCAGTACGTGGCCACGGGCGACCTGAAGTACCTCCCGGCGCGTCGCGCCGAGCTGATCCGCGAGATCTACCGGAAGTACTTCACGAAGGCCGGCGAGTTCGTGCCGGCGCTGTACGAGGCGCGCGACCCCGACGAGACGCTGATGGACGAGCTCTATGAGTCGGCCTACGCATGCACCGGCTGCCGCCGCTGCATGTACTTCTGCCCGTTCTCGATCGACAACGCCTGGGTGGTCGCCGCCGCCAAGGGCATGCTCATCGCGGCCGGTCGCGGCAACGAGATGCTCGGCCAGCTCGCGGATGCGGCGCTGTTCAAGGCCGACAACATGGACATGTTCGACGAGATCATCGTCGGCGGCTTTGCGGACGTCGAGAAGGAACTCGAGGAGGAGACCGGCCGCCCGATAGCCATCCCGGTCGACAAGCAGGGCGCCGACATCCTATACGTGGCGCTCGCCGGATCGCACTCCATCAAGCCGGCCGCGATCATCTTCGATGCCGCCGGCGCCAGTTGGACGCTGTCAAAGTTCGAAGCCGCCAACTACGGCTTCTTCTTCGGAGATCCGGCGAAGGCGAAGCTCATCGCGGACCGCTTCATGAACGAGGCCAAGCGCCTCGGCGTGAAGGAGGTCGTCATCACGGAGTGCGGCCACGCCTACCGCGTGGCTGAGATGTTCTACGAGGCTTGGGCCAAGGAGAAGATGCCGTTCACGGTGCGGCACATCCTCGAGGTCATCGACGACTACATCAAGGACGGCCGCATCAAGGTCGACCCGAAGGCGATCAAGGAGCGGGTCACGTACCACGATCCCTGCCAGATCGGCCGCAACGGCGGCATCTACGAGCAGCCGCGCGACATCGTGACAGCGATCGCACCGGACTTCGCCGACATGACGCCGAACCGCCAGGAGCAGTGGTGCTGCGGCGGGGGCGGCGGGATCGTCGCGATGGAGGAGTTCAACAAGGTGCGCCTGGCTTCGGGCGCCAAGAAGGTCGAGCAGATCAAGGCCACCGGGGCGAAGCTGCTCGCCTGCCCGTGCGAGAACTGCCGCCTGCAGATCGAAGAACTGAGCAAGGTCCACGACCTCGGGCTGCGCATCGTGCCGGTCATGGAGCTCGTAGCCGAAGCGCTGGTCCCGAAGGCCGAGCACACAGCGGTATCCTAGGCTTCGCTTGACCACAGAAGGCCCCGCTCCCCCACGGGTGCGGGGCCTTCGTACGCCACCCATCGGTGCGCGACCCTGCTCCGCGGGCTATCCTGTAGTCCGAAGCCAGCGGAGCCGATAGACAAAGGGCGACCGCAGCACACCGCGGTGAGCTGCAACCCCCAGGACAGAGGCCACATGCTCCATCTCAGCAGGTATGGAACCCCACGTCACGCCCGTACCTTCGTGCGCGCCGTTGCGTGCGCGATCGCCCTCGCGGCCACGCTCGTGGCGGTCCCCGCGCACGCTGCGACCTACAACTCCCTGAACATCATCTCGTACGAGACGTGGCGCGCATCCGCGGCGATGTCGGTCGCGGACATCCAGGCGTTCCTGAACACGCAGTCGGGCCCGCTGAAGTCCTACGCGTGCACCGACACGGTCACCTCCGCGACACCGACCCGACGCAGCGCGGCGTCGATCATCTGGCGATCCGCGCAGGCCTGGAACCTGAACCCCAAGGTCATCTTGGCGACGCTCCAGAAGGAGCAGGGCCTCATCACCACCAGCAACTCGAGCAACGCGGCCAGGCTCGTGAAGGCGATGGGCTGTGGCGTCTACGGCGATGCGAACCACGACGGGAAGACCGACAACCGTTTCCCCGGGTTCGCCAACCAGATCTTCAACGGAGCCCGCGTGCTCTCCACGTACGAGATCACGTATGGCTGGTACGCCGGCAAGCCGAAGGCGGTCACCGCCTACAAGACCGTCACGACGACGGCGACGGTCGACGGCAAGGTCGTGACCACCACGAAGCGGGTCGCCTACACGAAGTACATCGTGCCTGCGAACGCATGCACGTTCTCGCTCTATACGTACACGCCCTACTACCCGCAGAAGCTCTTCTGGGACTGCTACACACGCTGGTTCGGTGACCCGCAGTCGCCGCCGAGGATGCGCCCCCTGTACCGGTTCCGCAGCCTCAAGACCGGGAACTACTTCTACACGGCTTCGGAGGCCAAGCGCTACCGGTTGATCAAGGACTCGAAGAGGGTGTGGGCGTTCGAGGGCGTGACGCTCAGCGTGGACACGAGCGCGACGGGGAACTCCGTCCCGCTCTATCAGCTGTACAACACGACCACGCACAAGTACTTGTACACGACGTACGCCACGACGCGCGATCGGCTGCTCAAGGTCCGGCCGAGGCAGTGGCGCTACGACATCGTCGTCTGCTACGTGTCCCGCGACACATCGGGTACCGCGCCCGTGTACAAGCTTGAGAAGAAGTCGACCCACGGCGTCCTGTTCACGTCCTCCGCGAAGGTGAAGACGGACCTCACTTCAGGGCGCGCGCCTGCATTCACCTACCGCGGCGTGGCGTTCCGGCTGGATTCGCTGGATACCACACCTGCGGTCGGACCCACGCCCTAGCTGCGCCGCCCTTTGCACGCCCTCGCCGACGCGAGATACTGTCGGATTGAGGGCATGTACTCGTTGCAAAGGTTCCAAGGGATGGGGGCTTCGACATGTCACGACGCGTGGTCTCACTCGCGCTGGCCGTCGCATTGGTGGTCGGGCTTCTCCCGGTACAGGGGTGCCAGCCCGCG
>Ga0209748_1001325_pt1 | contig 12251 bp, 13 predicted proteins | sample BarGraIncu00421A_FD_185490 | JGI IMG/M metagenome (GOLD analysis project Ga0209748, IMG submission 185490) | Arctic peat soil microbial communities from Barrow, Alaska - Barrow Graham LP Incubations 004-21A (SPAdes) (version 2) | ecosystem: Environmental > Terrestrial > Soil > Wetlands > Peat... | reverse complement strand
CACACCGGGTCGCCGACCTCCACCACATCGCCGACGGCGACGAACGGGTCGCTCCCGGGCGACGGGGCCGCGTAGAAGGTGCCCACCATCTGGGCCTTGATCTCCTTCCACGACGCGGGACGCCCGCCGGTCTCGACCGGGGCGGCCGCGGGGACCGCTGCGGCAGATGCGGCCGGAGCGCCCGGGGCGGGAGCAGCGACGTGCTGCCCGCCTCCCTTGCGCACGGTCACGATCGCACCGTTCTCCTCGACGACGACCTCGGTGATGTCCGAGGCCTCGACGATCTTGATGAGTTCGCGTATCTGGTTCACGTCCACGGATTCGTCCTCCCTGACGGTGTCGATCTCCTCGGAGAGCATGAAGACTGCCTTCTCGGCGCCTTCCTTGTGCTTGGTCAAGTAGGTGGTCGCCTCGTTGGGGAAGAGCGCGTACATGAGCACGTCTTCCTCGCTGCGCGCGAGGTCGCCGATCTCGTCCTCCGCCTCAGCGTAGGAGCCGGTCGCCATGGAGCCGGGACGGACGTCGACCGGAAGCGGCTTGTCGTCGCCGAGCACGCGCGCGACGATCTCGGGGTTCATCGGGCCCGGCGCCTTGCCGTAGAAGCCCTTGATGTACTCCTTCATCTCGTTCGGGATGATGCTCCAGCGCTTGCCCGTGAGCACGTTGAGCACTGCCTGGGTGCCGACGATCTGGGACAGCGGTGTGACGAGCGGCGGATAGCCGACCTCGGCGCGCACACGCGGGATCTCGGCGAGCAGGTCGGGCAGACGGTCGCTCGCCTTCTGGAGCTCCAACTGGCTGATGAGGTTGGACATCATGCCGCCCGGGACCTGGTGCGAGAAGACCTCCATCTGCAGCATCGTGGTGATGCCGCGCTTGAGCTTCTTGCGCTCGCGGACCCCTTCCCAGTACTCGGCAACGCGGAAGAGCTCATCGAGGTCGATCCCGGTGTCGTAGGGAGACTCCTTGAGCGCCGCGACGATCATCTCGACCGCGGGCTGCGAGTTGCCGAACGCCAGGGCCACGACGGCGGTGTCGACGATGTCGGCTCCCGCCTCGATCGCCTTGAGGTAGTTCATGGGCGCCATACCACCGATGTAGTGGCAGTGGACGTGGATCGGCAGGTCGATCTCTTCCTTGAGCGCGCGGACCATCTTCTCGGTGCGGAACGGCGTCAGCATGCCCGCCATGTCCTTGATGCAGATGGTGTCGGCGCCGAGCTCCTTGAGGCCCTGGGCGTACTCGACGAAGGCGTCGAGCGTATGCACGGGGCTCACCGTATAGGAGATGGCGCCCTCGAACAGGCCGCCGCACTCCTTGATGGCCTGCGCGCTCACCTCCACGTTGCGGATGTCGTTGAGCGCGTCGAACACGCGGAAGTTGTCGATGCCGTTGCGCTTGGATGCGCGGATGAAACGGGTGACGATCTCGTCGGAGTAGTGCTTGTAGCCGACGAGGTTCTGCCCGCGGAGCAGCATCTGCAGCGGGGTCTTGGGGCAGTGCCGCTTGATGGTGCGCAGCCGCTCCCATGGGTTCTCGTCGAGGAAGCGCAGTGCCGCGTCGAAGGTCGCGCCACCCCACACCTCGAGCGCCCAGTAGCCGAGGTTGTCCATGCGCTCGAGGATCGGGAGCATGTCCCCGATCTCCATGCGCGTCGCCCACAGCGACTGGTGAGCGTCGCGAAGGGTGGTGTCCATGATGGATACACGTCTCATGTGCGTTCCTAAGGGCGTGTGTCGTGACGGGCCGGCCCCGGGAAGCAGGTACCGCGAAGCCACAGCCGGCCGAACACCGACTATGAGACCAGAAGTATAGCCGAGCGTGCGGTCATACGGGGAGCGCACGCAGCTCCCGTCAGTAGAGGCACGCGTCCAGGATGGCGAGTGATTCGTCCAGCACACGCGGCGGGGCCGCGCCGATGGGCTTGACGCTCCGGGCACTGAAGTCGATGGACCTGACCTGCTCCACCATGACGACGCCCGTCACGCCCTGCCCCTCCGGTATGGGCACGTGAAACGGATGATCGCGGCGCGTGTTCGTCACGGGGCACGCGATGCACAGCCCGGTCGCCTCGTTGAACAGATCGTTGCTCACGACCAGAGCGGGTCGGCGTCCGGCCTGCTCGTGCCCCGACTGCGGGTCGAAGGTCACCGCGATGAAGTCGCCCTTGCGCGGAACGTACGGGGCCACTACCAGACCTCATCGCCGACGGGCGGGCCCCACCCGAGGCCATCGGGGTGATAGTCCGAGGGGATGGCGGCGACGAGCGTCTCGAGATCGAGCGTGCCTCTGATGCGGCGGAGCGGAGTGATGACCAGCGATCCCTCGCTCATTCGCAAGTCGACCGGGGCGTCATCGCTCAGCCCGACCTCGACGGCGAAGCTCTTCGGGATGCGCACGGCCAAGCTGTTCCCCCAACGCTGGATCCGGGTGTTCACGCGCGCCTCCTGGTCGGTATCTACAATGAGTATACTCACACGTCGGCGCTCCGTCATCTTCCCCCCTACGGCTTTCGGCTTCCCGACCCGCAACGAAACGGGCACGCGCCGGTGTGGCGCGTGCCCGTCGTGCCGTTCGTGTGCGGGTGCCCTACGCCCGTGTCATGTACTTGCCATCGCGGGTATCGACGCGGATCTTGTCACAGGTGTTGATGAACATCGGGACCTGAACCACAGCGCCCGTCTCCAGGGTCGCGGGCTTGGTGCCGCCCTGTACGGTGTCGCCCTTGAAGCCGGGGTCGGTCTCGGTGACCTCGAGGTCGACGAACATGGGGGCCTCGACGCCGATCATCTCGCCGCCGGCGATGTGCACGGTGGCCTCTTCGTTCTCCTTCAGCCAGTTCGCGGCCTCACCGACGAACTCCGCGGACAGCGAGAACTGGTCGTAGCTCTCGGTGTCCATGAAGTGATACGAGTCGCCGTCGGTGTAGAGGTACTGCAGGTTCTTCTGCTCGAGACGCACGTCCTCGAGCTTCTCGCCGGCGCGGAAGGTGATGTCCACCACGCGCCCCGACTTGAGCTCCTTGAGCTTGGTGCGCACGAACGCGCCGCCCTTGCCCGGCTTGACGTGCTGGAAATCGACGATGACCCACGTCTTGTTGTCGTAGATGATCGCCATGCCGTTCTTGAACTGCTGGGTGGTGACCGCCATTGCCTCTTGTTCCTCTCCAAACTCGCGCCGCGCTGCGGACCTTCGATCCCGGTCCCGCGGCGCGGCGTCGCCTATACGATCTCGATGAGGTCCCGTCGGGAGTGAGAGAGCAGCTTGTGGCCGCCGTCCTCGACTGCGACGAGGTCTTCGATTCTAACACCCCCGAAACCGGGCAGGTACACGCCCGGCTCCACGGTGACGACATGTCCGGCCTGCAGGACGTCGGTGCTGGTCCTTCGCAGGCCCGGCATCTCGTGGACCTCGAGGCCGACGCCGTGCCCGAGGCCGTGGCCGAACGCTTCGCCGTAGCCGCGCTCGGTCAGCAGCGCCCGCGCGACGCCGTCGACGGCGTCCCCACGCGCACCCGCACACACGGCCGCGCGCCCGGCCTCGTTGGCGGCGAGCACGGCGTCGTACACGGCCCGCTGCTCGTCGGAGGCGCGGCCGATCACGACGGTGCGCGTCATGTCGGCGCAGTAGCCGCCCAGGCGCGCTCCGAAGTCCATCGTCAGCAGCTCGCCCTCGCCGATCACGCGCATCGTGATGCCCGCGTGCGGCTTGCTCGAGTTCGGACCACTCGCGACGATCGGCTCGAAGGCGACGCCCTCGCTGCCGTGGCCGCGCATGTAGCCCTCGAGCGCCAGCGCGACGTCGACCTCGCGCAACCCGGGACGCAGGATACCCAGGACGTGGTCGAACGCCTCGTCGGTGAGCGCGGCCGCCCGCTCGATGGCCGCCAGCTCGCCGGCGTCCTTGACGGCCCGCAGGTCCTCGACCGCGTGGTCGAGCATCAGGACACGGCCGCCGAAGGCCTCGGAGACCATTTTGAATCGCGCGTACGGGACCGACGACTCCATCGCCAGGGTCCCGCAGCCGTCCGAGCGCAGGTCGGCGACGATCTGCGAGTAGAGCGACTCGCCCTGCAGCCGCACGTCCCAGCCGCTGCCTTCGGCTGCGGCGCGCGCAGCCTCGATGTAGCGCGAATCGATGTACAGGCGCGCGTCCCTGTCGGTCACCACGACAGCGCCGGCGCCCATGCCGTCGAACACTCCCTCGAAACGCGTCAGGTAGCGCATGTTGGCCGCGCCGCCGACGAGCAGCGCCCCGACCGAATCGCCCTTGAGGCGCGCCCGCAGCGCGCCGACGCGCGTCCCGGTACTCACGATGCGCTCTTCGCGAGGTCGAGGGCGGCACGCAGCCCCAGCAGGTACGACTCGACGCCGAACCCGGCGATCTGCCCGACGCAAGCCGGGGCGATCACCGACTGGCGACGGAACGACTCGCGGGCGGACACGTTGGAGAGGTGGACCTCGACCACGGGCAGGCCGATCGAAGAGACGGCGTCGCGCAGCGCGTAGCTGGTGTGCGTGTAGGCGCCGGGGTTGAACACGACCGCATCGGCGTCGTCCATCGCGGCGTGCAGCGCGTCGATGAGCTCGCCCTCGTGGTTGCTCTGCGCGAACACGACCTCGCAACCGAGCTCGAGCGCCAGGGCGGACAGGCGCACCTCGACGTCGGCGAGTGTGGCCGAGCCGTAGACCTCAGGCTCCCGTCGACCCAACAGGTTGAGGTTCGGGCCGTGCAGTATCAGGACCTTCTTCACGAGGTTCCCTCCGTTGCATCTTGGCACCACCGGGTGAGCGCGCCCGCAACGACCGCGTCTTCCACGGGGACCACCGTCCACGAGCCCGGCGCCGTGGTGAGCACGAAGCGCACCACACCGTCGCGGGCCTTCTTGTCCGACTTCATCGCGGCGAGCAGGCTCGCGGGATCGCACGTCTGCGCGATCGGCGCCAGTCCGAGCTCGTCGAGCAACGCCTCCTGCCGGCACGCCCACTCGGGAGACGCTCCCGCGACCTCGACCGCCAGCCACGCCGCGAAGCGCAGCCCGTCGGCCACCGCGGCGCCATGGCTCACCGTCCCGTAGCCCAGTTCGCGCTCGAGTGCGTGCGCAAGCGTATGACCGTAGTTGAGGCACTCGCGGTCTGCGGCCTCGCGCTCGTCGCCGCTCACCACGCGTGCCTTCAGCGATGCCGACATCACCACCGCACGCATCGTCGCGTCCGCGTCGCGCGCGACAAGGGCCGGGGCGTTGGTCTCGAGTGCCACGAACGCCGCTTCGCCGTCGAGCGCGGCGGACTTCGCCACCTCGGCGAGACCGGAACGCCACTCGGGCTCGGGCAGCGTCGCGAGCACGTCGGGGTCGCTCACCACGAGCAACGGCTGCCAGAACGCGCCGGCCAGGTTCTTGCCCAGCGGAAGGTCCACGCCGGTCTTGCCGCCGATCGCGCTGTCGGCCTGCGCGAGCAGCGTCGTCGGGACCTGCACCACGGGCACGCCGCGCAGGTAGGTCGCCGCAGCGAACCCCGAGATGTCACCGACGACGCCGCCGCCGAGTGCGACGACGAGCGTGTCGCGCCCGAGGCCGGCCTCGGAGAACGCCTCCAGCAGCCGGCCGGCCTGCGCCCACGACTTGGCGGACTCGCCCGCCGGCACCGCCACCACGACCGGGTCGAACCCCGCGCCGCGCAGCGACGCCTCGGCGGCCGGGCCCAGCAGCGGGCCGACGTTCGTGTCGGTGACGAGCGCGCAGCGCACGGCGCCGCTGACGCCCCTGATCTCCTGCCCGAGGCGCGACAGCGCCCCGCGCTCGACCACGACCCCGTAGGAGCGACCCGGGACGCGCACCTCGATGCGGGACGCGCCGCTCACCGCGCCCCCTCGATCAACGAGACGATCTCCTCGACGATCTGCTCGGGCTGCCGGTCCACAGTGTCGACGATCAGATCGGCGGCGGCCTCGTAGAGCCGCTCGCGCGAGTGAAGCAGCGCCTCGGCGCTGGTCAGGTCACCCCCGCGCAGCAGCGGACGGCCGGCCGAGTCGAAGCCGACGCGCGCCACGGCCACTTCCGGCGACACCTGCAGGTACACCACGGTGCCGCTCTCGCGGAGGATGGCGTGGCTGCCCTCGTCGGTCACCACTCCCCCGCCGCAGGCCACGACCACGCCCGGCTGTCGCGCCACGCGCGCGAGCGCCTCGCGCTCGGCTTGGCGAAAACCTTCCTCGCCGTGCGCGGCGAACAGCTCAGCCACCGTGTGACCCGTCTCGCGCTCGATCTCACCGTCGAGGTCGACGAAGGGACGGCCCAGGCGCGCGGCCACCATCCCGCCGACGGTCGACTTGCCGGCGCCCATGAACCCGATGATGAAGAGCGGCCTCACTCAGCCGATCCTCTCGCGGTAGCGTTCCACGGCGGCGCGGATGTCGTTGACGCAGGTGTCCCCGAACATCCGGGTGTAGGCGTCTGCGAGCACGAGCGCGACCTCAGCCTCGGCCACAACGCCGGCCGCCGGCACCGCACAGGTGTCCGAGCGTTCGTGTGCCGCATCGCAGGGCTGGCCGGTGACCAGGTCGACCGTGGGCAGCGGACGGGTCAGCGTCGGGATGGGCTTCATCGCGATGCGAGCGACGAGCCACTCGCCGTTGGACATGCCGCCTTCGAGGCCGCCCGCGTGGTTCGAGGCGCGGCGCACGACGCCGGAGGCGTCGCGGACGATCGGGTCGTGCACCTCGGAGCCGCGGCGTCCCGCGACGGAGAACCCGTCGCCGAACTCCACGCCCTTGATGGCCGGAATCGACATCAGCGCGGCACCCAGGCACGCGTCCAGCCCGCGCGAGCGCTCGGCGTAGCTCCCCAAGCCCGGGACGAGCCCGCTCGCGGCGATCGCGACCACGCCGCCCAGAGACTCACCGTCAGCGCGCGCGTCGTCGATGGCCGCGCGCATCTCGAACGCGGCAGCGGCATCCGGGCAGCTCACGTCGCTTTCCGAGACCGCCCTCATGTCGACGCCCTCCGGCGCGTAGGGGCCGCACGAGACGTCGCCGATACGCTCGACCCACGAGTAGACCCGCACGCCCAGCTCAGCGAGCAGCGCCTTCGCGACGCCGCCGGCTGCCACGCGCGCGGCCGTCTCGCGCGCGCTCGCGCGCTCGAGCACGTCCCGCGCATCCGGGCTTCCGATGCGCTGACATCCCGCGAGGTCGGCGTGCCCGGGTCGCGGCGCGGTCACCGCACCGCCCGCGTTGCGCTCCCCCGCCACGGCCATCACGTCGGTCCAGTTGGCGGAGTCGCGGTTGGCGATCGTGATCGACACGGGACTGCCGATCGTGGCTCCGAAACGGACACCCGAGACGATCAGGGCACGGTCCGATTCGATGGCCATGCGTCCGCCACGTCCGTAGCCGCCCTGACGGCGAGCGAGGTCCCCTTCCAGCGCCTCGGCGGACAGGGGGATGCCCGCGGGCACACCCGTCACGAGGGCGACGAGCGCCCTGCCATGCGACTCACCTGCGGTTCGGTACTCCATGGCGGCACCTCACATCCTCGCGCGCTCGGGAACCCATCGTACCATCGGTCCGCCACGCTTCCGTGCGTCCGGCACTCAGACAAAACGAGCGGCCCTTCGCGGGGCCGCTCGCTGTGATGTCACTTCAGGGCCACGACACGCGGGCCCGTGCGCGAACGGTCCTCTACTTCGAGGTGTCCACGGTCCACTCGCGGCCGACGCCGTCCATCATCGTCTCCACCGTGGTCGCGTTCACCTTGGTGACCGTCCAGGCGCTGTTCCCGCCGAACGACTGGCCGGCGCTGACCGTGTAGGTGGTCCCCTTGTAGGTGAACACCGCATGGCGCACGCCGTCGACCGTCTTGATGTCCACGAGCTTCAGGACGGAGCTGGTCGTGCTGGTGTCGGTGGTGCTCTCCTCGGTCTGCGCCACGATCGTGGCGGGCTTGATGACCGTGAACGGGTTGCGCGGCGTGAACACGTCACGCGACGTGATGTCCGCGACCGGGAGGGTCGCCACCGTCGACGACGTGGGCGTCGACGGGACTGCGGGCGCGGGAGCGCTCGGGACGACGGCCGTGGGAGCGCTCGGCGTTCCGGTGCCGGTCCCCATCGACTGGGGCCCGAGGACGAAGTAGCCGACGACGCCGGCGATCACCAGCAGCACCAGGACGGCGGCGCCGATGAGCACGGCCTTCCCGACGGTCGTGGACAGGAAGTCGCCCGAGGACGCCTTCGGTGCAGGCGTCGGCGTGGGCGGAAGCGGGGCCTCAATGGGCCCGCTCGTCTCCATGCCGTTCAGCTCAGTCTCATCGGACACTCGTACGGCCCTCCTGCTGTGTCGTGTAGCTGCTGGGTCGCGAGCGCATTACGGCGTCACGGCGGTCTGTGTCGCCGCGGTGCTCACAACGCCGTTCGTGCCGATCACATAGGCCTTCATGGTCATCGCGACCGAGAGCGCCGTGGGAGCGGCGGTGCTCGTGTCGGTCGTCGAGGCCGGCGGGGTGATCCCGACGGTCGTCACACGCAGCAGCCGGGTGCTGCGGTCGAGACGCTTGAGGTAGTCGAGCAGGTCGTCCCACTCGGCCGTCACGACGGTGGAGAACGAGATCTCGGTGAACTGCCCACCCGCGGCCGGCACGGGCTGTCCCGGCGACAAGCTGGTGACCTTCACCCCGGAGGCGTTGGCCATGTCCTGCATCTCGATGATGAGCGCCGGCAGCTGAGGAGCGTCCGGCATCTGGGTTCCGATCTTGAGCAGTTCGGCCTCGGTGACTGCCGCGCGACCCTTGGCGCCACGCAGCTGCTCGAGCTTCATCGAGGCCGTCTGGCTCCGCATCTCGGCATCGGACTTCTTCTGCTGAAGGTCGGAAAGCTGGGTGAACTGCGGCATGATCACGAAGGCGACCACCGCAGCGGCGACAACGACGATGAGCACCGCCACGACGATCATCTTCTGCAACGAGGTCATCTTCATGAGGTCGTCCGCTCCCCGTCGCCCCGGCTAGTTCCCTGACACGGACGGCGTCGCCGCCGCGTCAGGAGCGATTCGTGCGTTCACGGTCCAGCTGATCATCGGCGCTACGGTGGCTCCCGCGGCCAACGCGGGAACGCTCGTGCTCGAAAGCCATATGGAGTCGAGCTGGCTCAGGTCCGAGAGCCGCACGAGCATCTTCGCGACGGACTTGTAGCCGTTATCCGGCGAGTCGCTCAGCTTGTCGACCGCCTGGCCCGTGAGACTGACTGTGGATCCCGTTCCCGTGCCGGCATCGGTGCCCGTGAAGGCGGTCAGGTAGATGTCCTTCGGGAGGACCAGTCCGAGCTCGTAGAGCATGCGCGCCCAGTCGACTGCCCCCGCCTTCGCGGCGACCACGGCGTTCTTGCGGACGGTGAGATCGGCTTCGGTCTGCTGGAACACCTGGAACTGGGCGGCCTGCGACTCGAGACCGGTCGCCTGAGCATCGATGCTGGCGACCTCGGCCGTGGACCCGGTGACCTGCAGTGCCATGAACGCCCAGAACAGCACCAAGCCAGCCGCTGTGATGCCGGCGGCCAGCGCCATCCACTTCCATCTCCGCTCGTCCGCGCGGTTCTGGAGGATCTCCGGCGGGATGAGGTTGATGCGGATCACGCGACCACGCTCCCCATGGCCAGCCCTATAGCTGCGGTCGCCCCGAGACGGTCCGCCTCGAGCAGGGCCTGGTACTGCGGCGGAACCGAGACCCATCGCATCGCGTCGGCGAGCTCGACCTTGGCCTGCAGGCCGCGCGCGATGTAGGAGTCGAAGTTGCGGAGCTTGGCGCCGCTGCCCGTGAGCAGGATGCGGCGGATGGCGCGGACCTGCGCGGCCTGCGTCAGGTAGTAGTCGAGCGAACGGCGCACCTCCGCGATGAACTTGGAGACTTCGCGCTCGAGAGCCTCCTGGGCGCCGCGGACCTTCTCCGGATCGATGTCGGCGGGCATGTCCGAGCCGATGCCCGACTCGTCGACGTCGGGAAGTCCGACGCGCAGCTTCAGGTCCTCTGCCTCGTCGAAGGTGACGTTCAGGGCCGTGGCGACCGCCTGGGTGAGTTCGTTGGCTGCGAGCGCGGAGACGCGCGTGAACCGCGGGACGCCCTTCTCGACGACGACGATGTTGGTGATGCCGGCCGACATATGGATGACCGCTGTGGCCTCGCCGGCGGCCTCGTTCTCATCCGGCAGGACGCTCGGCGAGACGCCGAAGATGCCGCGAACGACCGCGAACGGGGTGACGTCGATGGCGCTGAGCTTGAGCCCGGAGCGCTCGACCGCCTGGACCGTCTCGTCGATCATGTCGCGCTGCGCGGCCACCAGGAGCACTTCGTTCATGTGCTCGTCCGCGCTGGTCATGTAGTCCCCGATGATCTGGAAGTCGAGGATCGCTTCCTCAACGGGGATGGGGATGTAGTCCTGGGCCTGGTACTTGATCGCACCTTGCAGCTCGGCGTCCTCCATATACGGGAGGTCGATGAGGCGGACGACGACCTTCTGGTTGCTCACGCCGATGGCGGCGTTGGCGGCGCGCACGCCGGTGGTGCGCATCAGCATACGGATCGCGGAGGCCACCGCGTCGGCGTCGACGATCTCGCCTTCAACGACAGAGCCCATGGGGAGGCGGACGACGCCGTAGCGCTGCAGGGCAAAGGCAGGACCCGATGCCTTGATCTGCGCGAGGCGCACGTGGTCGGTTCCGATATCGAGACCGACCGTCGGCCCAGATGCCCCTACAGAAAAGGAAGCCATAACCCCCCGATTCGCACTGACCGCAAACGATACAACTACGAGTGTGCGTAAACCGACGCGTATCGTACCATAAACCGCAGTTCGTCAAGGTGTTCGGCACAACGCGTTACGGACTTGAGTGCGGTGGGTATCAGTGCGGGCCGAGCACGCCCAGATACCAGGTCCACATCGCGGAACCCCAGAGCACGGTCAGCACTCCTCCGAGCGCCAAGAACGGCCCGAATGGGATGGAACGTGCAGAGAGCGGTCCACCCTTCCGCGCGAGCAGCGCCTGGGGCACCGCGACCAGCACTCCGAGGATGTTCCCGAGCGCGTAGGCGAGCAGGACGTACGGCCCGAGGACCAGCCCCATCGCGCCCAGCAGGCGCACGTCACCGAAGCCGAGGCCGTCGACGCCGCGCAGAGCGCGATAGATCATCGCGATGAGCATCGACGTGCCCGCACCGGCTGCAAACCCGACGGCTGCGACCACCACCGGCTGCGCGAACCATCCCGAAGCCGCGACTCCAGCAAGCGGACCGAACGGCAATCCGGTCACCTGGGCCGCCACCGCGGCGACCGCGGCGGCGACGGCCAACGCCCAGACCAACGGAGTCGGCAACCTTCGCGTATCGAGATCGATCGCGCTCAGCACCAGCAGCAGGTAGAGGAACGCGATCGCCAGCGGAGTCGCGGGGCTGAACCCCCACACCAGACCGGCAATCACCCACAGTCCGCCCGATGCGAGCTCTATGACCGGGTAGCGTGGCGAGATCGGGGCGGCGCAGTCGCGGCACTTTCCGCGGAGTACGAGCCATGAGACAACGGGGATGTTGTCGTACCAGCGCACATCGTGCCCGCAGTTGGGGCAGTGCGACGGCGGGGAGACGATCGACTCGGCGCGCGGCACGCGCCAGATGAGGACGTTGGCAAAGGACCCGAACACGAGCCCGAAGGCGCCGAGGCAGACGAGATAGAAGGCGGCGTACGACTGCAAGAACGGACTCCCCCTAGGGCGCTTGGTGGTTGAGTTTGAAGACCTGGACCGGACCGCTGTCGCCCAGGATCTCACCGGTGGCGGACAGGTAGTAGTTGTCGTTCCACACCGGACAAGTCGGCTTCGACTCGATCCAGTCCGGAATCAGCAGGCCGTACCATGTGGAGCCGCTTGCGGCAAGCTGACCCTCCGTGGCCCCCGCGAAACTGACGTCCGAGGCGCGCGCTATCTCGATGGCTTGGACGATTATGCGCTGATTGGCCTGGCACGATTTGGTCTCCGCGTCGAGACGAGAACGCGTGTAGACGGGTATGGCGATCGTCACCAAGATGCCGATGACCAGAACGACCGTCATCAACTCCACAAGCGTGAAGCCAGCCTGCTCATGGCCCCGAGCAGTCATGTCCGATCCCTTCGCCGCCCCCGACACTCGCGCCGCGGAGGGCCTGCTAGGCACGCCGCCTCGGCACACGATACGGCACCGTATCGGCAGATTCCCGTCACGGTGATTCAGT
>Ga0209748_1001321_pt1 | contig 12259 bp, 9 predicted proteins | sample BarGraIncu00421A_FD_185490 | JGI IMG/M metagenome (GOLD analysis project Ga0209748, IMG submission 185490) | Arctic peat soil microbial communities from Barrow, Alaska - Barrow Graham LP Incubations 004-21A (SPAdes) (version 2) | ecosystem: Environmental > Terrestrial > Soil > Wetlands > Peat... | reverse complement strand
CAACTAATACTAGGTGCTCAGACGCTGGATGTTTTGATGTATCTGTTAACAAAGCTAGATCTGAATCAAAGAGACCATCTTCAAATAGAGCAACTGCACCATACACTTCTCTGTATGGATTATCTACTTCATTTTGAAACCGTTCAATTTTAATCGCAGCGTCTAGATCGTTACTCCCATACAATCTTTGCTTGATTGCATTCAAAGATTCAGCTTTTCTAATTAAATCTTTGGATGATCCGTCAACAGCGTCTTGAAGTCTCGCCAAAGGCTTTATTCCAGAGAATTGTGTTTTAGACTCAAACAATGCAAGGGTATCCTCAGGCGAAAATTGGCCCTCCTTAAACAAACGAACCCCAATAATATCACTGCCCTTTGTAGACTCATTCCGAATTGTTTTATCACCATAACGAGTTCTTGGGACCCAGAACCCTTGAATATATTCAAGAAAATCCGCTACTAAAATTTCGCCAAAGTCACCTGCTCGAATACTTGGGCCAGGTGTCACTTTAGGATCAGGAAATTTAATGTTGTTTAAGAATTTTGATCGAGAAAAACAATAACCCCTACGGAAATAATCAATTTCGGAATCTAAACAGTAATGGTTTCTAAAATGTTTTGCCCAAGCAGAAAGTACCGCTTCATCGTCCTGATGCAAATACTCCCACACATCAATTGTTTTACTTTCTTTTGTTATTATTTGTTCTCCAACTTTTTCAAACCATTTCGTGTGTTCAGACGTCCATGGCATTCTCATCACATCCTTAATAAATTCATTTTCGATTCATACGGTTAAAAATGCATATGTATCTGTGGCGGTCAATTATTGTTTGCAAATATTTTTGAGGCAAATGTTATAACCCATATTTCTTATTGTTTTAGAAGCAAACCGTATTGAGACTCGGCTAAAAAAGGGAATTCTGGGGCGTTCATCGTTATACTTGTTTATAATTCCAATTACTATGGTGTAGCGTGTTGGATCAAAATTAGCGTCAATACAATCATTCCATCCAAAGGAATTAAGTTTATTGTTCCACTTTTCTCGAAACCCACTATCAAGCAATGCTTCAGCAGAAACCACTGCTTGATTGAATAGATGACTAAGAGGGGCTGAACCTGTATTCTTCTTTATGTGAAGCAACTCTCGAGTTTCTGTTAGTATATCGCATACCTCAATAACATTACCTTGACCGCCACCGTAGGGTATTTCGCCTATTTTATGTATAAGCTTTGAATTATTTATACTTAGTGACAATTCTTCATTATAATTATTTTCACTATAATTCGGATTTCCATTAGGAAAATACGGAATACATGATAAATTGGATAGAGGTATCGTATTGTATTCGGAATTAACTCTATCGGCAAAGATTTTATCTATTTTGTACCATCGTCCGTTGTTAATACAGTACGAAATTTTGTTATATTCAATTTCAGCAATTATGCATTTATATGCTGACCATTTAGCAATATCGTGTCCATCAGTTGCAGATATCGCTCGAATTTTCTTGGACTTTAATTGTTCAACATCTGAGATTCGTTCATTTTCAAAAAGCAATATAAATTTTTCGATATATATATCATCAAATTCTTCATGGCTTCCTGTATATTTAAAAAATGCTAGGTCTACCCAATCAATAATATCTGGTACAGCCATCCATACAGATTCGTATTGATGGTTATTAATAAATTCAACTACTACACTATCAAGATGAGAAATCAAACCTTGAGATTTAACCTCACGAACATTATCAACCCAATCAAATCGCTCTTTATAGCTAATATTGAGATATTTATTGTAACAAACATCCAAGAACTGTTCGATATTGTCAACTGTTCGCTCAACCGTAACACTAAAAATATCCCCACCGGTAATGACGCCACGTTCGAACTCATCAATACTTGTGCTTGCTGTAACATTTCTGACTAAATCGCGGTCTATATCAAATCCAAATTCGGAGATTTTTCCGCTTCTCGGAATTTGTTCTTGGCTTTGCTTTTGATTTCCTCCAATGTTTATTTTGGAAATTTTACGAAGTTCATCTTCTTCAACACAATTAAGTAAAACTCGCAGCCCAAATTGTTCTTCTAAAACATCCTCCTTAAATAGGCTTTTAGCATATCCAAAAGTTACTGCAAATATCCGATTTTTTTCACCAAATTGTCTCCGAACTAACAAAACCACTCTAGAATTTGACTGGGTCAAATCTTGTTGTGATATTCCAAAAAAAGAATTCAGCCACTTTGGCGGATGAATTGTAGATCGAATGAAATAAGCAACTTTGTCATCGGAGTACTTATTTAATACATCAATATTTTCTTCGAAAATATCATCAAATTTAGTAGTCCCTTCTTTGGTTAGGTAAATCGAGAGTTTATTCTTCGTCATCACATCACATCCAATCATTCTCAATAGAATTAATAGATTCAGATCTGCAATTTCAGAAAACCAAGTCCACCGCGTTCTCTGTTTGTCTATAAGATATATACAAGTATTACATAAAATCAAATCTATTCTCCACTCCCCAACCCCACCAGGATCTCTCTGAAGCTATCCATCGCTGTCGCAAGGTTGTCCATTATCTCCAATGCCAGTACATCCGGATCAGGAAGGTTATCAAGATCTGTGAGGGATTTGTCTTTAACCCAGAATATATCAAGGCTTGTTTTATCACGAGCCATAATTTCATCAATTTGATACTTTCTGAATCGTCCTTCCGGATTTTCGGACGAATAAGTCTCGTGACGTTCATGACGATTTTCCGGATGGTAGCAATCAATAAAATCCTGAAGATCAGATCGCTTCAACGGATCCTTTTTAAGGGTGAAATGTATGTTCGTGCGAAAATCATAGATCCAAACTTCTTTCGTTTGTGTTTCCGGACTTGCAGGGCGTTTGTCGAAAAAGATGACATTCGCTTTGACCCCCTGCTTGTAAAAGACTCCGGTCGGTAAACGAAGAATGGTATGAAGGTCTGTTGTCTGGAGCAATTTCTTGCGAACGATTTCTCCTGCCCCACCTTCAAACAAAACATTGTCTGGAACAACAACGGCAGCTTTGCCGGTTGACTTAAGTATGGTATTAATGTGCTGAACAAAATTGAGCTGCTTATTGGATCCTGTTGCCCAGAAGTCCTGACGACTATATACCAGATCTTCTTTTTCCTGTTCCCCTTCTGCATTCGTAAATGTCATGGACGATTTTTTCCCAAAAGGTGGATTCGTTAGCACATAGTCAAAACGCTCTCCTGGATCAGAAAGTAGAGCATCATTTCTTGTTACAGGAACGGATCCGTAAATATCACCGATGTTGTGTAAAAAAAGATTCATCAAACTTAATCGATAGGTATTGCGAACAATTTCCCAACCACGGAATGTCTCGTTTTTTAAGAACTCCTTCTGATCGCGGTCGAGAGGATATTTCTTAGAAATGTAATGTTGCGCTGCAAGAAAAAATCCACCTGTGCCACAGGCCGGATCCACAATGGTCTTCATAGGTTCCGGTCGCAGGCATTCTACCATGGCCTGAATCAGCGCTCGCGGGGTAAAATACTGTCCCGCTCCGCTTTTGGTATCCTCTGCATTCTTCTCAAGCAAGCCTTCATAAATGTCGCCCTTAACATCGGTAGACATGGAAACCCAATTCTCATCATCAATCATCTTCACAATACGAGCGAGTTTGGCTGCTTCGCTAATTCTATTTTGGGAACCAACAAATATTTCTCCGAGAATTCCTGTTTTCTCACCAAGCTTTTCAAGCGTTCTTTTATATTGTGCTTCCAAGTCCGGCCCTGATAGGCCATTCATATCTGACCATTCATAACCTTTTGGAATACCATGGTTTCGGTTATACGGAGGTTTTGAATACTCATCCGCCATCTTAAGAAAGATCATATATGTCAACTGTTCCAAATAGTCACCATATGACACTCCATCGTCGTATAGGACTCCGCACATAGACCAAACCTTAGAAATAATTGTTGAGGTACTTTCACTCATGTCTCTGTTACCTTCTGACTCTCATATAATTTTGCTAAGAAAACGATATTCGTTGCAACTAAATTTAACGTATAATCGACATATTCATCAGGTATCTGCATTACCTGAGCACCTTGCCCATGTCCAGAGGTCTTGTTTCTAACAGTTGGGGCTCCACTTTCAAGAGTAATTTGAATTCCTGAAATATGAGCATTTAAATAGGATGGAAAAAACTGATTGTCCACCAAAGTTTTTATTAGGGTTTTTGCAGTGTCCTTTGCGGCATTATATGGATATTTCATCCCATCACATATCGCTTTCATCGTACTTTCAAAGGCTTTTGTTGCTTCAATAATCGCACTTTTATTGTTACTAAGTCTGCGAAATTCATATGCATTCATCATTTCTTGATTTGCACCAGAAAAATGAAGGTCATATAGTAATTGAAGAGATGGCTTTACTACCTCATTATGGAGAATACGATTATCAATTCGAATTATCTTCCCATTTGCAAATTCATATCCGAAATTGTGATGCTTGAACCGTTCATTCAATTCTGCAATTGCTTCATCAAACGGAGCTGTGCACCATGAAAAGTGCTCTCGAAACGATGTATCTAGCATATAAAAAGAGAAATCCAAAAAATCAAGAAAGTCCTCGTTATTACTTTCTTCAATAAGTTGTTCGCATTCTTTACTGCTATAAGGATCGAATTGATCAGAGTTTTTCCAGCCCTTTTCTCTTTTAAATGCATCTGATAAGTTTTTCCACAAGCATACGAACTCTAAGGAATCCAGATTAGCTAGATCAAAAAGAATATAAAATACCTGTATACGAAACTCTTTTGAAAAGTGTTCGTACTCGAACACATCTGATATTTCTCCATTTAGTTCCTTTTGTCTTCTCGAAAATAATTTATACATTCAATTGATCTCCCGTCTGTAGAAGTTTTCCTTCAAATGCTTTTTTCAAAATACTTTGGCGCAATCCTTCGCTTTTTGTTAATGTTTCTTCAAGTAATATTTCAAGATTATCACATATTGATAATCTTGTTTCAATTTCGCAGACAACTTGCTCTTGTTCTTGAATTGAACATAATGGAACGATTATGTTTTCCAACGTTGCCAAGTTTATGTTTTTTTGAGCAGTTGCAGGCGCAAATGCCCAAAGCTTTATTTTTGCCGACTGAATAAAGTATTCTATGTATTCAGCATTTGCAACATCTTCATAATTCTTAAATCCAACAATGCTATCCGGAAAACAAGCGTCTATTCCAAGAAAAGCTGTTTCCGCGATATTAGCAGCAATTGTAATGCATAGCGTTCCCACTGGCCAAATTTTGCTTTGATGTAATCCAAAATCATTATATTGTGTTGTGAATTCAGTCAAATATCTGTTTGCAGCCTTAATATCCCCAGTTTGAACAAAAGGATATTTTCCATCCTCAAAAAGAGCTTTATCATTTCTAGGGCGATGTTTTGATTTTCCCCTTCCTAGATCCCCCAAATAATTCAACAACACGTATTTCCACTCACTCGGAATATGAGGAAGATCTCTAATATATGCACTATCCACTTGAGATATTGATGGTGAAGGAATGGTACTTGTATTTCGCCACTCAAAAGTCAATTTTCCCTCAAATGCATCTTTTAGTACAGCCTGTCGATAAATTTTAAGTTGTTCTCTTGCTTTCTTTAGTGCTTCAACACCCTTATCCAGTTCGGAAAAGAGTTCATCAAGTTTGGCGACGATGCGTTCTTGTTCTGAAAGTATCGGAAGCGGTATTTGGTATTTAGAATATGTTTGGATCCAATATCTCTTGTGTGTACTATGCTCACACTCAATAATTTGCATCATATAATATAAATATTTTGTTAATGCAACATTTTTATCAGCCTTTAATATCTTCATCGCTGATGACTTTACCTTGAATTTGAAATTTACATACTGTGATGCGGTAGTAAAATCATCAAATATTATAGCTGGAAAAGAAGTATATATTCCATCCGTTTCATTCGTATGGCCAATCACAAATGTTTTTCCTGCTGTAAGTACAGGTGTTTCGTATTCATCTCGATAATCTGTTGATACAACAATATATTGAGTCGGTTGTTCATAGGGAAGTAATTCCCCAAGATCGTAATACTGCCAGCCATCCGGCAAATTAGTTTTTTTCATTCTTACGCCACCAATACTTCATTTATTTCGTTCAACAAATTCTCATACTCGTCACCAAACAACTGATAGAACTTTCCCAAACCACCCTTATCATCAAAAGGCGACAATTCCAGATCGCTTTTCTCAACTGATAGCGATGTCGCTACGTGGTCCTTAATCATGCGAAGCCAATTCATTTGCTCTTCGGAAAAATGAATAGAACCCGCATTTTTTGCCAACGTCCAACGCATAAAATTGTAGTTAATTTGTTCGGCAAACGGTGCAAGATCTTTCGTATATCCTAGTTCGTATCGGATTAATGAGATGATGTCGGTGAGCATACGAACAGAAGTACGGCCTTTTACAGCTGTCGGTGTTTTTATATAATAGCTTTCCCATAACTGTTCTTCTATCAATCCGGAAGATGTCATTTTTTCATATAGCTCTCTTATCATATCCAACGTGAGCTTTCGTGATTTGTAAGCCTGGTTGTAAATGATGTTTAGTGCAATAATCTCATTTTTGTTATCTTCAATAAATTGATGAAATTTGTTAATTGTCTGTTCGGCCTTTTCTGTCTGCCCTTCTCCCCATCCAGCGAATAAAACAGAATCTGGGTTTACATTGTCGATTACTTGTTCATGACTCTTGCGGACATTTTCAAGATAGTCACGAATTTGAGGATCAAAGAATGGAACCGTTGCTGCGTCAATTTGAGCTGCCTTTACTTCACCAGTCTGTATTGGCAGCACTTGAACCGAATCAGGAACTCCATATTTTTCACGTGTCATCCGTTCAATAACATCTTCGTCAAAAGCTTCCAAGAGATCCTTGACCGTATCACTAATTGTTTTCCCGCCCGCAATCGATGAAAATTTTGCGCGTTCCTTCGGAGACATTTCACTATTAAGTCGAGCTAGTCGGTTCGCAAGAGAAGTAAGAACGTCTTCATCTTTACTGCCCATTGCGACATTCAACATCAGATCCTTCATGGACACATTCGGTTTTCTTTCAAGCGGTCTGGAATCCGTTTTGAGAGACTTCGTAACTCCAACCGCGTCAATAATAACAAAGTGCGTTTTATTCGTTTGGGCAGAAGGTGACACTTTTTGAAGATCATCTTTTGAAAGAGTCCTCGTACCACGTCCCTTCATTTGTTCAAAGTAGTTTCTGCTTCGTACGTCACGCATAAACAGCAGGCACTCAACCGGTTTAATATCAGTTCCTGTTGCAATCATGTCAACAGTTACTGCCACACGCGGGTAATAATCATTCCGGAATGCCGAAAGCAATGACTTAGGATTTTCCTGTGTCTGATAAGTAATTTTTTTGCAAAACTCATTCCCTTCACCAAATTCCTCCCGGACAATTTGGATAATGTCATCTGCATGGCTGTCCGTCTTTGCAAAGACGAGCATCTTAGGTACTTCTTGACGTCCAGGGAAGATGTCGGCAAGCAATTTCTCCTTTACCGTACGGATAATAGTGCGTATTTGACTTGGATTTATGACATCACGGTCAAGATCTGTTCCGCTGTATTCCAAGTCTTCGTCAAGAAGCTCCCATCGTTTTTTCCGTGTCATACGATCACGCTTTTCGATCGACTGCTTCAAGATCAAGGATCCTTTTTGCGTAATATCCGTCTCAATCGTATAGATGTCGCCTCCAACATTGACATTATCAATTACCGCCTGCTCATGCGTATATTCACTCACGACATTTTCGTTAAAAAAAGCAAATGTGCGTTTGTCAGGTGTCGCAGTAAGTCCAATTAAAAATGCATCAAAATAATCCAGAACCTGTTGCCAAATGTTATAAATTGAACGATGGCACTCGTCAATTACAATAACGTCAAAAAACTCTATCGGGTATTTCTGATTGTATACAACATCTCTAGGACCACCAGTGATCTGAATCTCGTTTAATGATGTTTGTTCCGCACTCTCATCCAATTCCTCGCCGCACAGAATCGAATACATTCGCTGTATAGTACTAATGCACACATGCGTGTCCTGCGGTATATAAGAAGAATTCAATCGTTGTACATTGTACAGTTCAGGAAACAGCCGTGCGTCGTCATTAGGCTTATACTTGCGGAACTCTTCTTCTGCTTGTTCGCCGAGGTTTCTTGTATCTACCAGGAACAGCACCCTCTTGGCTTTTGCAAAGCGCAGCAGACGATATACAGAAGTAATTGCCGTGAATGTCTTACCGGCACCGGTAGCCATTTGAATCAAAGCTCTAGGACGATTCTCTGAAAAGGATTTTTCAAGATTGATTATTGCTCTTGTTTGACATTTCCGAAATCCTGCATCGTCAAAATCCGGGAATCGTTTCATATGATTCCGAAGTGTATCCGGAGCACTGAGCCATCTCTCCAATGTCTCAGGTCGATGAAACGAAAACACTTGTCGAGATCGGGCCTTGATATCTCCATTATCTGTAAATCGAGTAATAATGTCGGTGGCCTCGTATGCAAATCGAATCAGTATTGTATCGCTGGCCCATTTCAATGTACTAGCCATATATCTGGCAGACTGATCTTCCGCAACCAAAAGCATTTCACCTTTTTCGCTTGCCTTTGCCTCAATGACACCGACTGGTTTGCCATTCACAAAAAGCACATAGTCGACAGGACCTGAACTTGTCGGATATTCTCGAACCACAACACCCAAAGAAGCACGCGGATTCAGTTGCTTCATGTCCTGAAGCACCCATCCAGCTTGCTCGAGTTTTTTATCGATTGCTTCTCTTGCCTTAGCTTCAGGCGTCATAAATACTCCAATCAAACAAAGTCCCGGACATTAATATTGAAAATATATTGAATACACACTCGTACATTCTTCAAAAACAAATATAATCCCGAAACTCATTTAATTGTACTATTATTCATGGGCAAAATCCAATGCATTCCAATGATACCAATAATAAAAAAATCTCTATCTTTCAATAGAGACTCAATATTCGATTTTGCTGATTTCTCTGCAATTATACTTGCTAAACAAAGGAAACTTAATTTTTTCTATTTTTAATTCAACTTCAATTGCTTCATATGCAAAATTCTCTTTCTAGCACTCATATTCGCCTTCCTCACGGCTCCTCGAAGAATCTCATGTTTCTTATTATCTGGATCCATATACTCAGCTGTTTCCAGGGTAGGAAATCCGAAGGCAATACTATTCAGTAAACCAATCAATATTTGCGTGTTGCGTTCAGCGGACCTTGACGTTGCAAGTATGGCCTTGAGTTCACCTTCGGTTTGAATCTTCTTTTCTTCGGCTGTGATGAGATTACGCACAACCTCGCTCATGGTCGTTCCTCTTTTTTGGGTGCATTTTCTATGACCAATTACAGTCATGAGTTAAGGATGAACATTATTTAGGAACTGGAGAAATGGGAATTGGCGACCGGGTTAGCAAAAAAGTATTGCTTACCCCTTTGCATTGTTCATATATTCATGTTACCTTGGTGTCGGGTGAGGGAGACCTCTCTCGATGCGATGACATCTTAATCCGACGCTTGACAGGAATAGCGTAACACCACTTTTAACCTGTCTTGTGGGCTCGAACACAAATAGCCGAAAGGTATCGAGAAACGAGTACCGACAGCGTGCTGAATCGGTTGCCGTAGGTGGTTGGGCTACAAACCGGATGTAGGCCGGTGGTTGGCGGACAACAGAAAAATCAGTCACTAGGTGGAAGCGCAATTCATTCGAGTTGTGACTTCCTTCTTACATTTGCGGACAGTTCTTTCTAGGGATAGGGAAAGTTTTAGGCTGGCTCCTTTGGCCAGTGATTGCCTTTATATATTTACTCCTAGTCGGCGTAATCGGCGGAGCGATTACATTTTTAGGAGAGGCAATGGGTCTACCTTTTGATACCGAGGTTGGGTCAGCCATCATTATGATTGTTGTTGCCATCGGTCTTCCCATAGCTTTTCTTGCAATTATGTCGAAAAAGTGATTACACCGTTTCAAACATTTCTATTCAAGGGGACGCTGTATTCCTCCATCAAAAAAAGCAGGGACATTTGTCCCGGAATCGAAAAGTAGGGACATTTGTCCCTACTTTTTCTCTTTCTCATTTGCTCGCATTTTACCAAGCGAGCTTCGCGGAAAACAAACCTTTAGCCATCAATAAGTGTAACGGTTTCAAGCATCTCCCAATAGGTATCGACATAGCCTTCAAGATCGTCTTCCCCAAGCGAATAAAAAGCAAACGAGACAAAACCATTGCTACTGGGGATAGTGACCAGCGAAAAGTACATCCACGGTAAATCGTCTGAAATTTTAACATACGCAAGCGTGCATATCGAATCGATTCCCGCTACTTCAACATTGTTTGTTTCCACTGATTGCGTCTCAAAAAATGCACCAAGAAACACTTTATGCCCAAGGAGAGCTTCGCCCTCATCATCAAAGAATTTCTCCACATAGGAGATCTGAACAAACGTGTCTGCCTGAATATATGTAATCGTCAATATGTCACTTTCCGTATCTTCCTTAAATCCGTACTTGTCATTGTAAGTGAACAAAACGTCATGATATGTAACTTCCTTCGGTTCGCCGGCATTCACCGTTTCTGGCGTTTCTATGACCGTTGGCTTTGCCGTCGGGATAGCCGTGGGCTCCGGCGTAGGCTTTTCTGTTTGTTCCACCGTTGTATCTTGCGTTAGCTCTGTGGTTGGAGTCGCGACCTCTGGCGAACACCCCACAAGCGAGACGATCATTAAGAGTGCAAACAGCGTCAAAAATATTTTTTTCATTGTTTCCCTCCTCTTTTGAACATTTCTTTTGTGTTTATACCGTCATTTGATAAGTTCTTTTTTGACAAGAGCTTACCACTTCGCGCACGTACTTCTGATCCAGATCAAGGAAATGCTTTTTCAGGTCAAGCTGTCCGGCGATGATGTCTGCTATGTTTTCCGGATTGGGCTCAAGATCTCTTGCTAGTGTCCCGTAGTGATACTCGCCCAGATTCTCAAGAGCCTTCGGGTCTGACCGTTGTTGATTTGTTCAGATAGTGCAGCTATAGATTCTGAATTCGGCGCGGCTGCGTGCCTGAGAGATTAACTTTCCACACTTGCCTCTCGACTGCTCTTATTTAACTATTTTTATTATAGTCCTAATAAGATATTTGCAAATGTTGATTTGCAATTAAGTTTGACGCAAAAAAGAAAAGCCACAATATAGTTGATAAATCAATTCGTATTTGATTTTCGTATTAGTATATCTATTTTTTCAATTGATTCATTCGCAAAATTCTCTTTCTAGCACTCATGTTTTCTTTCCTCACGGCTCCCCGCAGCATCTCATGCTTCTTATCATCTGGATCAATATACGGAGCTGATTCTAGGGTGGGAAAGCCCATGGCAATACTGTTCAGTAGACCAATCAAAATAAGTGTGTTGCGTTCAGCGGATCTTGCCGTTGCAAGAATGGCCTTGAGCTCACCTTCGGTTTGGATCTTCTTTTCTTCGGCCGTGATGAGATTGCGAACAACCTCGCTCATGGTCGTTCCTCTTTTTTCTACAAGTCGGTCAAGTGCCTCTCTGGTTTCCGTATCAAATCGAATTGTCTGATTCTTTTTCATGCATTTGCCCCCTTCATATTTTGCAGTTCCGATTAGATAGGTCTCTCGGATATATACTTTAAATATACCGAATGAATCAGGATAAGAGGCGTGCTTTCACACGCCGGGAAAACCTCGGCAGTGCCGAGCTTTAGGATGATATCGGTGACGGGTATCTATATATGCAATTCCCCATGCACTTCCTATTTCTGCAATGCATCCTCACACGACCCGCATTGCAGTTTCGCATTCGCCGATGTGCAATATCACATGCCTGTTACAGCTATCCATTCTCTAATAATCCATTAGTAAAAGATTAACCCGTTTGAGTACTTCCATGTTCTCTCTCAAAAGCCTTAACTGCGCTTCTGAATATGCCTGGCGTCGCTCATCGTCGGCAAGAATAGATGTTCTGACAACATACTGGATTGTTTCAGGCAATAACCGGTGAAAGCACGATGAACCGGCAAGAGCACTCATCGATAACAGCATTACCAAATAATCATTCTGTGTCATTCCTTTTCTATTTGCATGGTCTTTTAGCAGCAGAAATA
>Ga0209748_1001319_pt1 | contig 12271 bp, 8 predicted proteins | sample BarGraIncu00421A_FD_185490 | JGI IMG/M metagenome (GOLD analysis project Ga0209748, IMG submission 185490) | Arctic peat soil microbial communities from Barrow, Alaska - Barrow Graham LP Incubations 004-21A (SPAdes) (version 2) | ecosystem: Environmental > Terrestrial > Soil > Wetlands > Peat... | reverse complement strand
GACGATGATCGGCAGCATCGAGAGCTTGTGGACGACCGGCACCGCCGTGATGTCCAGCGTGTAGCGCGTCGACGTCTCGAACGTCCGGATGCCGCGCTCGCACAGGATGACGTTGGGGTTGCGCATGGTGACGTACTCCGCGGCCGCAAGCCACTCGTCGATCGTGGCGGCCATGCCCCGCTTGAGGAGCACCGGCTTGCCGCTCGCCTCGGTCACGGCCCCGAGCTTCTTGAGCAGCGAGTAGTTGGCCATGTTGCGCGTGCCGACCTGCAGGATATCGACGTAGGAATCGACCAGTTCGGCGTGGGCGGAGTCGACGACCTCGGTGCAGGTGAGCAGGCCGTAGCGCTCGCCGGCCTCCCTGAGGTACACGAGACCCTCCTCCTCGAGCCCCTGGAACGAGTAGGGGCTCGAGCGCGGCTTGTAGGCGCCGCCGCGCAGCACGCGGATGCCGAGTTCGGCGCAGGCGGCCGCGACCTCCATGATCTGCTCGCGGCTCTCGACCGAGCACGGGCCCGCGATCATGGTGACCGGGCCACCGCGCGTGACGGGACTCGCCAGAGGCGTCGCGTCAGGCATCGCCTACAGCTCCTTCATCACGTGAAGGATCGCCGCGTAGATCTCACGCAGGTTGTCCCCGTAGAGCGGGCCCGGGTTGCACGCCGAGAGCTTGGCGAAGATCTCCTCCTCGCGCTTCGGGTCGTAGAGGCCGAGGTTCGCCTGCGGCTTGAGCGCGCGGATGTCGAGCGCCAGTCTCGCGCGCTCGTTGAGCAGGTCGACGATGCGGCAGTCGACCCCGTCGATCTCGTCGCGGAGCACGTCGATCCGGGTGCGGGCGTCATCGCTCATGGTCACGGGTCCCTTCCCTCTCACGAAAGACGCCGGCACTTCAGGTCAGCGCCGGCGTCCTGACTTCATGAAGCTGTTCCTACTATTCCCATTCTATGGTGCCGGGCGGCTTGCTCGTTATGTCATATGCCACGCGGTTGATGCCCTCGACCTCGTTGATGATGCGATTGCTCATCTTGGCGAGCAGCTCGTGCGGCAGGCGCGCCCAGTCCGCCGTCATCGCGTCCGCGGATGCGACGGCACGGATGATGATGGGATGGCCGTAGGTGCGCTCGTCGCCCATGACGCCGACGCTACGGATGTCCGGCAGGACCGCGAAGTACTGCCACACCTCCCGGTCGGTGTCCCAGCGGCCGATCTCCTCGCGAACGATCGCGTCGGCGAGGCGCAGGATCTCGAGCTTCTCGCGGGAGACCGCGCCGATGATGCGAACGGCAAGGCCCGGGCCCGGGAACGGCTGGCGATGCACGATCTCGTCGGGCAGACCAAGTTCCGAGCCGACCGCGCGCACCTCGTCCTTGAATAGGTTGCGAAGCGGCTCGATGAGCTCGAAGTGCACACCCGGCGGGAACGGGATCAGGTTGTGGTGGCTCTTGATCTTCGCGGTGGCCTTGCCGGCGCGCCCACCCGACTCGATGATGTCCGGGTACAGCGTGCCCTGCGCAAGGAAGCGGACGCCCTCGAGCGTGGTCGCCTCCTCGAAGAAGACCTGCCAGAACTCCTCGCCGATGATCTTGCGCTTGAGCTCGGGGTCCGTGACGTCGCGGAGCAGTTCGAGGTAGCGGTCCTCCGCGCGCACGTGGACGAGGTCGACGTGGAACTGGTCCCGGAACACGCGGACCACGTCCTCCCCCTCGTCGAGACGCAGCAGACCGTGGTCGACGAAGACGCAGGTGAGCTGGTCGCCGATCGCGCGGTGCAGCAGCGCAGCGACAACCGAGCTGTCGACCCCTCCTGACAGGCCGCAGATCACCTTCGCGCCGCCGACCTTCGCACGGATCTCCGCGACGGCCTCGTCGATGATGTTGACCATGGTCCACGTCGGCGCGATACCCGCAACGTCATACAGGAAGTGCCGGAGCATCGCCTGGCCATGCTGCGTGTGGGCGACCTCGGGGTGGAACTGCGTCGCGTAGAGGCGGCGCTCGGGGTCCTCCATCGCGGCGATACCGCAGGTGCCGGTGCGCGCGGTGGCGGCGAAACCCTGCGGCACGGTACCGACAGAGTCGCGGTGGCTCATCCAGACCTGCTGCGTCAGCGGCAGGTCGCCGAAGAGCGTCGAGTCCGGATCCGTGACCGTCAGCTCCGCGAAGCCATACTCGCCTATGTCGGTGCGCGGGATCTCGCCGCCGAGCTGCAGCGCCATCTCCTGGATGCCGTAGCACAGGCCCAGGATCGGGATGCCGAGCGACAGGATCGCCGGGTCCATGTGCGGAGCGCCCTCGGCGAACACGCTGGCGGGGCCGCCGGACAAGATGAGCGCCGCGGGTGCGCGGCGCTTCACCTCGTCTGCGGTGATGTCGAACGGCACGATCTCCGAGAAGATCCGGGCCTCGCGGACGCGCCGGGCGATCAGCTGCGCGTACTGTGCGCCGAAGTCGACGACCAGGACCGTCGGGATACTCTCCGGCACGCTAGCGGCCCATCCCGACGCCCTGTGAGTTCTGGAGCACCTTGCCCTCGGTCTGCAGCGACGGAGCGATCATGACCTCGGCCTTCTGGAAGGCCTTGAGGTTCTCATATCCGCAGGTCGCCATCGATGTGCGCAGGCCGCCGCAGAGGTTCAGCGTGCCGTCGTTCTCGTGGGCCGGCCCCAGCAGGATGTCGGAGAGGGTGCCCTTCACGCCGCTGCGCACGCGCGTACCGCGCGGCAGCTCGGGGTGGAAGGTCGCCATGCCCCAGTGATAGCCGCGGCCGGGCGCCTCGGAGGCGCTCGAGAGCGGCGAGCCGATCATGATCGCGTCGGCGCCCACGGCGATGGCCTTGGCCAGGTCGCCGCCGGTGCGCATGCCGCCGTCGGCGATGACGTGGCAGTAGACGCCCGTCTCATCGAGGTGACGCATGCGGGCGGCCGCGGCGTCGGCGATGGCGGTGGCCTGCGGGACCCCGATGCCGAGCACGCGGCGCGAGGTGCACGCGTGGCCGGGGCCGACGCCGATGAGCACGCCGACGGCGCCGGTGCGCATCAGGTGCAGCGCGCCGGAGTAGGAGCAGCAACCGCCGACGATGACCGGGATGTCGAGCCCTGCGATGAAGGCGTTGAGGTCGAGGGGCTCGTCGTAGCTCGAGACGTGCTCGGCGGACACGACGGTGCCCTGGATGACGAGGATGTCGAGCCCGCCGGCGAGCGCGGCCTCGATGTACTTGGGTGCGTTCTGGGGGGTGAGCGAAGCGGCGGCGAGCACGCCGCCGTCCTTGATCTCACGGACACGGCGGGTGATCAGCTCGGGCTTGATGGGCTCCTTGTAGAGCTCCTGCATCTTGGCGGTCGCCTCATCCTTGCCGAAGGAGGCGATCAGGTCGAGTTGTGTGTCGGCGTCCTCGTAGCGCGTCTGGATGCCCTCGAGGTTGAGGACCGCGAGCCCGCCGAGGTTGCCCATGGTGACCGCGAACGCGGGGTCGACGACGCCGTCCATGGCCGATGCGAGGATCGGGAGCGGGAAGGAGTAGGTCCGGCCACGGAAGGTGAACTCCCATCCGATGTTGACGTCGCGCGGGTCTCGCGTGCGACGCGAAGGCACGATCGCGATGTCGTCGAAGCCATAGGCCCTGCGTGCGGTCTTCCCTCGTCCGATCTCGACTTCCATGAAGGGCGCCTCCTCTATAGGTCACCGTGCGCGTATCTACGTGTGGACCGACGTGCCGGGCCGCATATACACCGAGACCAGGTGCATGCCCGTTTCCGCGTCAAGATGTCGCGAAGGGCTTCAGCGCCTGGTCTTCGTGCGTGCTGCGATGGACTGGTGCGAGGCTGCGAACCGCTCCCGGCATTCGGAGTGCGTACAGGGTAGCGCGGGACGGCAGGAGGGTCAACGCGGGAGGTCGCCGGGATGGCGCTCAGACGTTGAATCTGAAGTGCATCACGTCGCCGTCCTTGACGACGTACTCCTTGCCCTCGATACGCAGCTTGCCGGCCGCGCGCGCGGCGGCCTCTGTTCCGACCACGTCGTAATCGGCGTAGGCGATCACCTCGGCCTTGATGAAGCCTCGCTCGAAGTCCGTGTGGATGACGCCGGCCGCCTCGGGCGCCCTGGCGCCGATGCGCACCGTCCACGCGCGAACCTCCAGCGGGCCCGCCGTAAAGTAGCTCTGCAGGCCGAGGAGGCGATAGGCCTCGTGTATGAGCGTGTCGAGGCCCGGCTCGTCCATCCCGAGCTCCGCCATGTACTCCTTGGCCTCGGCAGGATCGAGCTCGGCGAGATCGGCCTCCACCTTCGCGCAGATGCAGATCGGGGTGACCCCGTCGACGGGGGCGAGCGGCGTGCCGACCTGGTCCTCGTCGACGTTGGCCACGTAGAGCATCGGCTTCATGGTCAGAAGGTGCAGGTCGCGCAGCAGCTCGCGCTGCTCGGGCGTCATCTCCATGCGGGAGGCGCGGTGGCCGCTCTCCATCCAGGACTCGACGCGGCGCACGAGATCGACCTTGGCGACGAGCGCCTTGTCGCGCTTGGCGTCCCGTTCGAGGCGCGGGATCGCCTTCTCGAGCGTTCCGAGGTCGGCCAGGATCAGCTCGGTCCGGATGGTCTCGACATCGCCGGCGGGATCCACACGGCCTTCGACGTGGATGACGTCGGGGTCGGTGAAGTAGCGCACGACCTCACAGATCGCGTCGGTCTCGCGGATGGTGGCGAGGAACTTGTTGCCGAGGCCCTCCCCCTCGTTCGCGCCGGCGACCAGACCGGCGATGTCCACGAACTCGACGATCGCGGGGACGATCCGGTCGGGCGTCACGAGTTCGGCGAGGCGCGCCAGTCGCTCGTCGGGGACGGCGACGACACCCACGTTAGGCTCGATGGTCGCGAAGGGGTAGTTCGCGGCGACGCCCGTCTTGCGCGTCAGCGCCGTGAACAGCGTTGACTTGCCGACGTTCGGCAGACCGACGATCCCGATGGACAGCGACACGGTTCCTCTTCACTCCTCGTTGCGCGGACGGCGGACGCACCCCACCGGGAGCGGCCACGCGGCAGGATATCAGTCGAGCAGGTCCTCGTACATCGCCAGAAGGCGTTGGGTGTTCACGGCGGGCGTGTAGAGCGGGGCGCTCGCGATGGCCCCTGCGGCCAGACGCGCGCGCAGTACCGAGTCGCTCAGCACGCGTGCCATCGCACCGCCGAGCGCACCGGGCCGGTCCGGCGCAAGGATGCCGTTCACGCGGTCGGTGATGCGGTCCTCGAAACCGGGGGCGCGCAACGCCACCGTCGGGGTGCCGCATGCCATCGCCTCGACGACCGTGAGGGGGCCGGTCTCTGAGCGGGACGCGCTGACGTTGATGTCGGCCGCGGAGTACCACAGGCTCAGCTCCTCCCCGGTGACGGGGCCGAGCATGCGCACGCGGTCCGCGAGGCCGAGGCGCTGCGCGCGGCGCTGCACGGAGGCGAACCGGACGCCCCGCCCGGCGAGGACCAGCCCGGCCTCGGGAACCAGCGACGCGGTCACCGCGAACTCGTCGACGAGCGCCTCAACGCGCTTCTCGTCGGCGATCCTGCCGACGTAGATGGCGAGCGGTCCGCCGTCGATGCCCAAGGCGGTCCGCGCCTCGCTCCGCGACACGCACCGGATCCTGTGCGTGTCCGCGGGCGCCTCGAGCATCTCGATGCGCGCCGTCGCCCCGGCTTCGCGCAGCCAGCGGACGACCCGCGTGGACGGCGCGAGTGTCAGGTCGCACGAGTTGACGAAGCGCGCCGTGCTCGCGTTCAGCATCGGCTTGAGGAACCGGCCGATGCCCCAGTAGTACTCGTCGAGGTAGTCGGTGTACACGGAGTGGCAGGTGAAGACGACCTTGGCACGGCACTGGCGGCCGATGTTGACCCCGACAGGTCCGAGCAGGATCGGATGGTGGATGTGCACGATGTCCCAGCGCTTGCCGTCCATGGAAGACGGCAGCCCGCTCAGGATCGGAGCCACCTTGAAATCGGAGTCGAGCCCGATCCATGCCGGGAGCTCGTACGTGGTCGCGTCGCCCGGCTCGCGCCGGTCGTGGGCGTACGTCAGCACCTCGACCTCGTGACCGCGGGCGAGGAGCTCGCGGACGGAGAGCGAGACCCACATCGCCACGCCGTTGCGCGCCGGTGCGTAGGTGTCCGTGACCATCAGGATCCTCACTGGCGCCGCTCCATCTCCCCCCGGCCGCGCGCCGGGAACATCGACCGCGGGTGCGCGGGCGTCTGCCAAGTCTAGCCGACCGGCGCATCCGAAGCGCATGCGTCGCGGCGCGGAAGGGGCCCCGGAGTCGCCTCCGGAGCCCCTCGTGATGCGAACGTGGAACCGTGCGGGTCGTGCCTAGTACATCCCGCCGCCCATGCCCGCCATGGCCGCTGCGGCGCCGCCGCCGTCGTCCTTGACGGGTACGTCGGAGACGGTGGTCTCGGTGATCAGGATCAGGGCCGAGATCGACGCGGCGTTCTGAAGCGCGGTGCGCGTGACCTTGACGGGGTCGATGACGCCCATCTTGATGAGGTCGCCGTACTCGCCCGTGGCGGAGTTCAGGCCCTCGCCCTTCTTCATGCCCTTGATCTTCTCAGCCACGACGGAGCCCTCGAAGCCGGCGTTGGCCGCGATGGTCTTCAGCGGCTCGTCGAGCGCCTTGCGGATGATGTTGACGCCGATCATCTCGTCATCGTCGAGCTTCAGCTTGTCGAGCGCCGGAGCGGCGTTGATGAGCGCAACGCCGCCGCCGGGGACGATGCCCTCTTCGACGGCCGCGCGGGTCGCCTGCAGGGCGTCCTCGATGCGGTGCTTCTTCTCCTTGAGCTCGACTTCGGTGGCCGCACCGACCTTGATGACGGCGACGCCGCCGGACAGCTTGGCGAGACGCTCCTGGAGCTTCTCCTTGTCGAAGTCGGAGTCGGAGAGATCGATCTCGGTCTTGAGCTGGGCGATGCGGGCCTTGATGTCGACCTCGGAGCCACCGCCGTCGATGATGGTGGTGCTCTCCTTGGTGATCTTGACCGTCTTCGCGCGGCCCAGCATGTCGAGCGTCACGCCGTCGAGCTTGATGCCGAGCTCCTCGGAGATGACCTGACCGCCGGTGACGACGGCGATGTCCTCGAGCATCCGCTTGCGGCGGTCGCCGAAGCCCGGTGCCTTGACGGCGACCGAGGTGAACGTGCCGCGAAGCTTGTTCACCACAAGCGTGGAGAGGGCCTCGCCGTCGACGTCCTCGGCGACGATGAGCAGCTGCTTGCCGGCCTGCATGACCTTCTCGAGGACCGGGAGCAGGTCCTGGATCGAGGAGATCTTCTGGTTGGCGATGAGGATCAGCGGCTCGCTCAGCACGGCTTCCATGCGATCGGGGTCCGTGATCATGTACATCGACACGTAGCCCTTGTCGAACTGCATGCCCTCGACGGTCTCGATGTCGATCCCGAAGGTCTGCGACTCCTCGACGGTGATGACGCCGTCCTTGCCGACGACCTTCATGGCCTCGGCGATCTTCCCGCCGATCGCCTCGTCGCTGGCTGAGATCGAGCCGACGTTCGCGATCTCGGACTGGTCCTCGATGGCGCGGGCGTCCTTCTTGATCTGGGAGACGATCGCGTCGACGGCCTTCTCGATGCCGCGCTTGATGGCCAGCGGGTTGGCGCCGGCTGCGACGTTGCGCAGGCCCTCACGCACGATGACCTGGGCGAGAAGGGTGGCGGTGGTGGTGCCGTCGCCCGCGACGTCGTTGGTCTTGGTCGCGACTTCCTTGACGAGCTGGGCGCCCATGTTCTCGATCGGGTCCTCGAGCTCGATCTCGCGGGCGATGGTCACGCCGTCGTTGGTGATCGTCGGCGCGCCGAACTTCTTCTCGAGCACGACATAGCGGCCTTTGGGGCCGAGGGTGACCTTGACTGCGTTGGCGAGCTTGTTGACGCCCGCCTCGAGACCCCGACGGGCCTCTTCATCGAACCTGATGTCCTTTGCCATGAAGCGATTTCCCTCCTTGTTTCTGCGTATCGGTGGCATCCCGCACACGCGGGGCGCGGCTGACGGTGGTGCCCGGGAGCTAGCTGACGATCGCGTAGATGTCGTCGGCGCGCAGGATCAGGTAGTCCTCGCCGTCGACCTTGACCTCGGTCCCGCCGTACTTGCCGTAGATGACGACGTCGTCGACCTTCACGTCGACAGGAACGCGCGTGCCGTCCTCGCGATACTTGCCCTCGCCGACGGCGATGACGATGCCCTTCTGGGGCTTCTCCTTGGCCGTATCGGGGATGAACAGGCCCGACTTGGTCTGCTCTTCGGCCTCGGAGGCCTTGACGACGACGCGGTCGCCCAGTGGCTTGAGATTCATGCTCTACCCTCCATCGTTGTTGCCCGGTCAGTTCTCACGTTCTCCCGTACCGGCCACCCGAACCTCCGGCCGCGACGGGATGAGATCCACACGACTTGATACCCTTCGGGTCCGACTGCTAGCACTCGGGCCGGCCGAGTGCCAATCGCCCTCGGTGATGATACCGACGAGCCGTGCGGCGCGCAAGACCCGGGCGCAGGATATGAGCGCCGAACACTCAGATTCCAGCGGAGCTGGTCGGGGCGCGCAGGCCCCGACCAGCTCCCGGGCCCGCGCGCGCGTGCTGGCAGGCGCGGACGGGCATATTCGACAGGGAGGGATGCACGCCCACCGGAAGAAGCCAGGAGGCCCCCATGACCGAGAAGTCGCCGCCGGCAGAGAGCGGCATCGAGCACCTCGGCGATGAGATCCGGGTGATCGCCCCGCCCGCGGACTTCGCGGAGCGTGCGGTCGTCCCCTCCCTCGAACGCTACCGCGAACTCTACGCGCGCTCGATCGACGACCCCGACGGGTTCTGGGGCGACATGGCGCGGGAGCACCTCGAGTGGATGACACCGTTCACGACCGTCCGTTCCGGCGGGTTCGCCGACCTCGACTACCGGTGGTTCGACGGCGGCACGCTCAACGTGTCGGCGAACTGCCTCGACCGGCATCTCGGCACATGGCGCCGGAACAAGGCCGCCATCATCTGGGAGAGCGACGACGGCAGGACCCGCACCTATACCTACCAGCAGCTCCACTACGAGGTCAGCAGATTCGGCAACGTCCTGAAGAAGAAGGGCGTCGAGAAGGGAGACCGCGTCGCGATCTATCTCCCGATGCTCCCCGAGCTGGTGATCGCCATGCTCGCGTGCGCCCGCATCGGCGCGATCCACTCGGTCGTGTTCGGAGGGTTCAGCGCGACCGCCCTGCGAGAGCGCATCCAGGACTGCTCCGCGAAGATGCTCATCACGGCCGACGAGGGCGTTCGGGGCGGCCGCAAGGTCGCACTGAAGGCGGCCGCAGACGAGGCGCTTTTCGAGTGCCCCAGCGTCGAATCCTGCATCGTCGTCAAACGCGGGAGCGGCGACGTCGACATGGAGCCCAACCGCGACACCTGGTGGCATCAGGAGATCGCGGTCCCCGAAGTGCGCAAGCCGTGCCCGCCGGAACCGATGGGGTCCGAAGACCCGTTGTTCATCCTCTACACGTCCGGCTCGACCGGCAAGCCGAAGGGCGTCCTGCACACCACCGCCGGCTACCTGCTGTACACCGCGCTGTCGTTCAAGACCGTGTTCGACCATCGGGACGAGGACGTCTACTGGTGCACCGCCGACATCGGCTGGGTGACCGGGCACAGCTACATCGTCTACGGGCCGCTCGCCGCGGGCGCGACCTCCCTCATGTTCGAGGGCATACCGACCTACCCGGACCCCGGCCGGTTCTGGGCGATCATCGAGAAGCACCGGGTGAACACCTTCTACACGGCGCCGACCGCCATACGCTCCCTCCAGCGCCACGGGGAGGGCTGGCCCGCCCGCTACGACCTCTCGTCGCTTCGGCTGCTCGGCACGGTCGGGGAGCCGATCAACCCCGAGGTCTGGATGTGGTACCACGAGGTCATCGGCAAGGCGAAACGGCCCATCGTCGACACCTACTGGCAGACCGAGACCGGCGGCTTCCTCATCACGCCGTTCCCGGGGGCGACGCCCCTGAAGCCGGGTTCGGCGTCGGTGCCCTTCTTCGGAGTGGTCCCCGAGGTGGTCCGCGAGGACGGCGCGCGCGCGGACCCGGGTGAGGGCGGCTACCTGACCGTCAGGGAGCCGTGGCCCGGGATCCTTCGCGGGACCTGGGGCGACAAGGACAAGTCGCGTCTTCGTGAGACCTACTTCGCACGCTTCCCGGGGCGCTACTTCACGGGCGACGGCGCGCGGGTCGATGCGGACGGCGACTACTGGCTGCTCGGCCGGGTCGACGATGTCATCAATGTCTCCGGACACCGCCTGGGCACGGCTGAGATCGAAAGCGCCCTCGTGTCGCACGACGCCGTGAGCGAGGCCGCGGTCGTGGGCTTCCCGCACCCCGTGAAGGGCGAGGGCGTCTACGCCTACGTGGTCCTCCGCGACGGCTACGTGGCCAGCGACGACCTGGCGACGATCCTGTCGGGACACGTGCGCAAGCTCATCGGACCCATTGCGAAGCCCGATCGCATCCAGTTCGCCCACGATCTTCCGAAGACGCGATCGGGCAAGATCATGCGGCGCATCCTGCGGAAGCTCGCCGCGGGCGAGACGGACGTGACGGCGCTCGGTGACCTGTCCACGCTCTCCGACTCGAAGGTCGTGAAGGACCTGCTGGCCGGCGGATAGGCGACCCGGTGCCGGCTACTGCAGGCGCAGGTCGGGGACGGCCTCGGCGCTGAGGCCCAGCGTCTCTCCCCGCCAAAGGTGCAGATGGGCGGCAGCACCGATCATCGCCGCGTTGTCCGTGCACAGGGAGAGCGGCGGCACGCTCACCCGTACGCCACGGGCCTCCATGGCCGCGGTCAGAGCGGCGCGCAGCGCGGGGTTGGCCGCGACTCCCCCGCCGATGAGGAAGGTCGTCACACCACACTCCTCCACCGCGCGCAGGGCCTTGGCAACCTGCACGTCGATCACAGCCGCCTGGAACGAGGCGGCGATGTCGGGCAGGCGCAGCGCACGGCCGGCCGCCCGCTCCTTCGCGATATAGGTGACGACGGAGGTCTTCAGCCCCGAGAGCGAGAAGTCGAGGTCGTCGCTGCGCATCATCGCACGCGGGAATGCGACCGCGGCGGGGTCGCCCTGGGCCGCGAGCCGCGAGATCTCGGGGCCGCCGGGATAGCCGAGGCCCAGGGCTTTGGCGACCTTGTCGAACGCCTCCCCCGCGGCGTCGTCGATCGTCGACCCGAGCGTGTGGTACTCGCCCCATTCGGGCGCGTGGACGAGCGACGTATGCCCGCCCGAGACCAGCAGTGCGACGAAGGGCGGCTCGATGTCGGGCTCGGCGAGCACGCTGGCGAACAGGTGGCCTTCGAGGTGGTTGACGCCGACGAGCGGGAGCCCCGTCGCGAGCGCGAGCCCCTTGGCGTACGCCACGCCCACCACCAGCGCCCCCACCAGACCCGGCCCGTAGGTGACGGCCAATGCCGTGAGGTCGTGCAGCCCGAGGCCCGCCTGTTCCAGCGCCTCGTCCACCACCCCGACGATCGCCTCGGTGTGCTTGCGCGATGCGATCTCGGGGACGACCCCGCCGAAACGACTGTGGAAGTCGATCTGGCTGGCGACGACGCTCGATACGATCTCCCGGCCGCCACGCACGACAGCCGCGGCGGTCTCGTCGCACGATGACTCGATGGCCAGGATCAGATCGTCGTGACCATCGTCGGGCGGCCCGCCCTCGGGTCTCGCGAGATGGAAGGATGCAAGCGCCTCCGCCGAGCGGGCGGCGAGCGTCTCTGCGGTGCTCATCATCTCCGCGTCGTCGAGCGGCCCGCTCCACATCACGAGTGCGTCCTCGCCCGAGTCGCCGTAGTATCCGTGCCGGCGGCCGCCCTCGGCGAAACCGGCGTCCGTGTAGAGCGTGAGCGCGGCCTCGTTGCTCTGGCGCACCTCGAGCGTCAGCCGTTCGATCCCGCGGCGGTGCGCCTCCGCGAAGAGAACCGAGAGCAGCGCGCCCCCGAGCCCGGTGCGGCGGGCATCGGGGCGTACCGCCAGGTTCATGACGTGACCCTCGTGTTCGACCTCCATCAGCCCTGCATAGCCCATGAGACCCCAGGGCGAGTCGGCAACGAACCAGGCGCGGCTGCCTCCCTGCGTGAGCTCGTCGAGGAACATCCCACGACTCCAGGGAGAGTGGAAGCTGGACCGCTCGATGGCAAGCACGCCGTCCAGATCGGCGACCTCCATGGCACGGATGCGGACCGTCATG
>Ga0209748_1001318_pt1 | contig 12277 bp, 9 predicted proteins | sample BarGraIncu00421A_FD_185490 | JGI IMG/M metagenome (GOLD analysis project Ga0209748, IMG submission 185490) | Arctic peat soil microbial communities from Barrow, Alaska - Barrow Graham LP Incubations 004-21A (SPAdes) (version 2) | ecosystem: Environmental > Terrestrial > Soil > Wetlands > Peat... | reverse complement strand
TTTTACCAGCATCGTGCAGTTCATGGGCTCGCTTACCCCTTTGGGTGTAGTACTCTTCAATTTGTTTCATCGCTGTCATAATCAAACTCTCCTGCTGCGTCATTTCCTGAAAAGTACATCATCCGGTTTTCAGGATATTGGTAATGTTTGCGGCACGTTAAAAAAATATTTGCAATTCGTTTCTTTCTTTTAAGTTGCGGCTTTCGTGCAAGATAACACATTAAATGAGTCTCTGTCAAATAATCATAAACATCATTTCGGCCTCATTTTTTATTGCTTAAGCGCTGAGATTTAGAAATGGAATGACTGATCTTTATAGTATTTGATAATTACCCATACTCTGTGCTATGAATATAACCTCATTAATATAAAAAAAGGAGGCGTCAAAATGATTACAGTTATTGCCAAGCTGCCGATTAAGGAAGGAAAAATGGAGGAAGCCTTAGGAGAGTTTAAAGGATTGATGGCAAAAGTTGCTCAGGAAGAAGGAACATTGTTGTATTCCCTCAACAAAGAGAAGTCCAACCCCAACACACTGGTTGTGGTTGAACAATACAAGGATAAAGATGCTTTTAATCTTCATTCATCCACGCCCCATTTTAAAGAATTTTTTGCCAAAAGTGCCGCGTTTATCGGGGGCAAGCCCGAAATTGTCTTAATGGAAGAGATAAGCAGAACTTAAGGGATTAATCCCATTTCTAAATCAAAGATGATATCGAGGCGGCAAGGAGAAGGCATGTAGGGAACGGTTTCAAACCGTTCCCTACAGATACGTTGAGGGAGCCGACGACGCCCCAGGCATGCCCAAGCATTCGAAACTGTGTCGCAATCCTCATTTGTCATTGCGAAACGCCTCTCAGGCGTTGTGGCAATCTTAATATATAAAAATACTTACGAGATTGCTTCGGTCGTTGTACTTCCTCGCAAAGACATTGCGACACAGTCTCATTCGCCGGGGTTCCCTGCCGGGCTGCGTTGCTAACAAAGATATCGCTTTGATTTAGAGAATTGGAATTAGCAAGCGTCAATTTAATCCTGGCCTGATCCATAATCAGCCTTCTTTATTACCGGATATTTTTGCGGCAAAATGTCCGGTAATGTATATTGAAAAATAATAAAGATTCATAAATAACGGTTATATCAACTCGTTGCGAGAATGATGCTGGCATCCACGGCTACCGGATTTCCCCCGGATACAATAAGCGGGTTGATATCAATCTGCTCAATCTGTGGGCAGGCCGCGCCGAGATTGCCCAACCCGACGAGAATTTCCGCCATGGCCTTCTGGTTGATGGGTGTCGTGCCCCTGAAACCTTGTAAAAGCTTGCTTCCCTTGATACGAAAAATAAGCTCCAGAGCGGACTGCTCCGTAAGCGGTGCTGTGGCAAATACAACATCGCTTTTGAGCTCAGAGAATATCCCGCCCAGACCGAACATAACGCAGGGGCCGAACTGAGCATCACGCAAATATCCGGCAATCAATTCATAATCGATGGACATCTGCCGCTGGAGCAAAATACGCCCCTGACCATTCATGCGGTTCATTAAGTCTTCAAAGGTAGTTTTGATCCCGGCAGAAGTGGCGAGATTCAGGCGAACCAAACCTGATTCCGTCTTATGAACTTCTCCGGGAAGAAGCCCTTTCATCACCACAGGATAACCGATCTTTTGGGCTAGACTTGCTGCCTCATCTACAGTTTTGGCAATCCGTTCATCCACAACCGGTATACCGCATATTGCAAGAAGCTGTTTGCTGTCAAATTCATCCCATACGCGTCTTCCCTTCCCATTAGACAAGATATCTGCCGCACCTGACGGCAGGGCAGGTTTTCCCGCAGTATGATTATTAACGGCAACGGGTTTTCGCCGCTTATAGCGCGATGCCGCGGCAAGACACTCGACTGTCCTGGATAGCTCACCATGAACGGGAATGCCGCTTTCCTGACACTCCCGCTTGAATGTCCGGAGGTTATCACTGCGGCCAATAACCCACATGATCAGCACTTTCCCCGCTTTATCGGCAGCTTCCTTCATACGGGGAAGTGCCCCATAGTTCGGATAAAGTCCGGCAAAGTAGTGCATGAAAACGACATCGACCTGAGGATCCTTGATCACTGCATTAAAAGCGCCGTCGTATGCCGCGACTGGTCCCTTTAAGGCAAAAGCGGGAAAGAGATCCACAGGATTGGAGGAAGGAAGCCAATCCGGAAAAACAGCGGCCAGCTCCTTTTTCGTTTCGGAAGAAAGCTCGGCAACCACCAGACCCTGTTCCTCCAGAAGGTCACAGGAGAGAATCCCGGCACCACCGCTGAAGGTCATGATTGCCGTTCGACAATGCGGCGGCGTATGAGGAATCATGGCCAGTGCCCTTGCTAGCTCCATCATCTGCTGGAAATCGTGCGCGATGGTCACACCGGCCAGCGTAAGCACACTGTCTTGAAGCCTGGCGTTGCCGGCCAGACTTGATGTATGACTCAGTGCCGCCTTCGCCCCGGCGGAACTCTTTCCGCCCTTGAGGACAACAATAGGTTTTGGGGACTGATTGGCCAGTTCGATAAAACGGCGCCCGCGGGGAATCGATTCCAAGTAGAACGCTATGGCATCCGTCTCATCGTCATCAAGAAGATATTCCAGAATATCGCATTCGTCCACATCCGATTTATTACCTATGGAACAGGCCTTCCCAATACCAATTGCCCGATCACTCATCAAGTCGACCAGGAAACCTGCCGATAGCATACCGCTCTGGACAACCATTGAAATTCGTCCCGGAATCAAACCATCTTTGTAAATATTGGGATGCATAAATGTGAAGAAGTGCTGCCGGGGAATATCAACAAGCCCCATACAATTGGGACCCCAGACTCTGATGCCTGCCGCGCGGGCAATGGCGGTACACTTATCTTGCAGGGCTCTTCCCTCCGGTCCTGTTTCGGAAAAACCGGCACTCTCAATGATGACACGGTAAATACCTTTGCGCCCGCAGGCCGCAAGCGCCGCAGGCACTGCCGGAGCCGGAACGATAACAATAGCCATATCTACAGAAGCAGGAATTGCTTCCACAGTTGGAAAACAGCGCAGGCCTTTAATTTCTTTATAGTTGGGATTTACGGGATAAATTGCTTCTTTATAACCATAAAGCAGGTTGGTAATTATCTGTCCGCCCAGACTGTCTTCACGTGCGCTGGCGCCGATGACGGCAATCGACGACGGCCGGAAAAAAGTTTTCATTTCTGTCCTCGCTTATTGGATTTTTAGCACAGCCGGGAAAATCAAGGAAAAGGCAATACGTGAATTGTCTTTAAAACCATGATCATTGTTAAAATAAAGAAAAATACTTGCAATGCCAAGCTAATACCAATTATAAATCAAAGATGATATCGAGGCGGCAAGAAGGAGGCGCGTAGGGAACGGTCGCGACCGTTCCTTACAAATACATTGAGGAAGCCGACGACGCTGCCAACAAAGATAGCGCTTTGATTTAGAAATGCAGTAACATATTCCCCTTGCATTAATCTGTCAACCTATTCAATATAATAATTATTATAGCCGGTATTTCATTCATCAATACAGACACTTATTGTTTATCAGCTTCAGAAACCATTTCCCCCCGGAAAGCCATAAAAGAAACTCAAATTTATTTTGACATTAGATTACTGTTCCTCTATGATAACGACGTTTAAAAGCACAAATCAATCAAAAATAATCAAATTTATTTTGATAAAATATAAAGGAGAAGATAATGCTCAAAACAAGAATGACTCAGATGTTCGGAATCGAGCATCCAATAATGCTCGCGGGGATGAACTGGATCACGGAACCGAAGCTGGTATCCGCGGTCTGCAATTCCGGAGGGCTGGGAATTTTGGCCATCGCGCGCTGCAACCCGAAAGAAACAAGGGAAAACATCCGGCAGATAAAGGACATGACTGACAAACCCTTCGGTGTCAATCAGATACTTGTAGGACCGGGAGCAAAAGAAAACATCGCTGTCGCCATCGAGGAGAAAGTGCCCATCATCAATTATTCGCTGGGCAAGCCATGGTTTGTAAACGACGTCCATGCCTATGGGGGAAAAGTAGTCGGAACGATCGCGATCGCGAAACACGCGGCCAAGGCAGCGCAATTGGGCTGCGACGCACTTGTCGTAACCGGTCATGAGGCAGCGGCCCACGGAGCGGCGGCAACATCCATGGTTTTGATTCCTCTGGTGGCAAGCATGGTGAAAGTTCCCCTGATCGCGGCGGGCGGTTTTTACGACGGACGTGGTTTGGCAGCAGCCCTCGCGCTGGGTGCCGACGGCATCTCCATGGGCAGCCGGTTTATGGTGGTCAAGGAGAGCATGGTGCATGAGAACTTCAAGCGGCTGTGTATGGAGGCGACAGAGCAGGACACCCTCTATGATAATGTATTTGACGGGATGGATGGCCGTGTATTAAAGACAAAAGAAGCTGAGGCAATGATGAAGAGGGGCTTCCCGCTTTTCGATGCTATTAAAGGCGCCCTTCTGATCAAAAAGATGATGAATCTATCCTTGGCGAAATTTATTGGCGTAAGCATCGAAATGTTGAAGGCTGAGGAAGGCCATCCCCTCATGGTGCTGGCACGCCAAGCTGTGGGAAACATGAAGCACCTCAAAGCGCTCAATGAAGGAGACGTGGAAGGCGGTATCCTCTTTGCCGGACAGTGCTGCGGCGGCATTACCGATAATCCGACAACAAAGGAACTCATCGACCGCATTATCGCCGAGGCGGAAGCGACACTGGCAAGGATAAATAGCCTGAAGGTTTCATAAAAGGCTCCCCTGTCTAAACGGAAAAGAAAGTTCTTTGCGGACTTTAATTTAGCATAACTGCCTTGCACAAAGTGAGGCAAAAATATTCTTAAGAATGAGGTAAAAATATTATGGAAATGGAAAAAGTAGTTATCATCAGTTGTGCGCGAACACCTATTGGCGCGTATGGTGGAGCGCTAAGGAATGTTCCCGTGTATCGTCTGGCCAGTCTTGTCTTGCAGGAAGCGGCCAAAAGGGCAAAGATTGATCCGGCTATGGTTGACGACGTCATCATGGGTTCCGCTTACCAAAATGGTGAATGCGCCAACGGCGCGCGCATGGCTGTGCTCGATGCCGGTTGGCCCGATACTGTGCCGGGAGTTGTGCTGGACCGGCGCTGCTGCTCCGGGCTGGAATCAATTTTTTATGGAGCCATGAAAATTCAGACGGGAAATGCGGACATTGTTATTGCCGGCGGCATGGACTCAATGAGCCAGGGAGAACTTTACATCCCCGGAGATATCAAGTGGGGTCTGGGCGGCAAGAATCATGAAAAGTACGGTTTCATGCCCCGCGGCCATGGGGCGCTGGCCATGTGGGGAATCCCCTTCTATGACCGGATTCAGCGTGCCCGGGTTATGTCTCAGCCGATCCCTCGTTATGGTGAGCTAACTTCCATGATGGCCTGGGCGGAAGCCGCGGCAAGAAACGAAAAGATTTCCCGCAGTCAGGCCGATCAGTGGGCGCTGCGCAGCCATAAAAAGGCGATTGCCGCGCAGGATGCGGGCTTGTTTGCCGGGGAGATCGTCCCCATCCCATTAGGAAAAGATAAAAGTGGCGAGATTACCTATTTAAAAACAGATGAAGGTCCCCGCAGAGAAACAACTCTGGAGAAACTGGCCAAACTCAAGACGGTTTATAAAGACGGGGTTTGCACGGCCGGCAATTCCTCATCGGAAAATGACGGCGCGGCGGTCGTTGTTTTGGCCTCCGAGAAGAAAGCCAAAGAACTGGGCGTGAAACCTCTGGCCTATTTCCGCTCCTGCGCTATTGCCGCGACTGATCCGACCCTGACTTATCCTGCCGTGCCAGCATCCGTGGGAAAAGCACTGCAGAAGATTTCCCTCAAGATTAGCCAGATAGACCTGATCGAAATTCAGGAGGCCTTTGCCGTCCAGTGTCTGGCCGACGCCAGGCTCTCCGGCCTAAGCGATGAGGAAATGGATGCTAAGGTGAACGTTAACGGTTCGGGAATTTCGCTGGGGCATCCCATCGGCGCGACTGGCACAATGCGTTTGACGACGCTGATCAACGAGATGGTAAGACGTGACAGCCACTTTGGACTGGAAACAATCTGCGGCGGCGGCGGCCAGGGGATATGTCTGGTTGTAGAAAGAAAATAGTTATATCAATCGCCTTCTTCGGCTAACTTTGTTGGCATCGTCGTCGGCTTCCTCAGCGTATTAGTAATACGCCTGCGGAGCCTCCTCCTTGCCGCCTCGTTATCCTTTGAATGCAACTTGATATCTAATCTAAAATTAATTGTTAAAAAATAATGAGACGGGAGGATTGATAATATGGATTTCGCATTAACAGAAGAACAAAGAATGATTCAGGACATGGCCAAGAATTTTGCCGAAAAAGAAGTTGGACCCCATGTGGAAGAAGACGAAAAGAACCATTTCTGGCGCAAAGAGATCTTTTTAAAAATGGCAGAGTTGGGCTTTTTTGGCTTCTCCATTGATGAAAAATATGGTGGTAACGGCATGGGATTTATGGAAGGCGCTCTGGCCATCGAGCAGATTGCCAAAGTTCATACATCCTGGCGCATGGCCTTTAACATGCAATGCTGGGGACCGGCGTTGACGATTCAGAAATTCGGCACAGAAGAGCAGAAACAACACTACATTCCGAAATTTGTCAGCGGTGAATATATCGGCAGCTTCGCGATGACGGAACCGGACATTGGCTCGGACGTAGCTTCAATGAAGTGCCGTGCCGATGATAAGGGTGATTATTACCTCATCAACGGAAACAAAATGTGGATTACCAACGGTACGGTGACCAATCACGGCCTGCTTTACGTGAAGACCGATAAAGACGCCGGAGCCAAGGGGGTGAGCTGCTTGATCATGGATTATTCTCTGCCTGGCATTACGCGCAAGAAGATCGATGAAAAAGTCGGCCTGTGGGCTTCCGATACGGCGGAACTGACCTTTGAAGATGTAAAAGTACCGAAAAGCCTTCTATTGGGAAAACTCAATAAAGGGTTCCAGATGTGCATGACCCAGCTCAACTCCACGCGCCTCGGTTGTTCAGCTGGTTCTCTGGGTCTTTCCGGCGCGATTCTGGACGCCTCAGCGAAATACGCGACAGAGCGATGCCAGTTCGGCCAACCCATCGGCAAATACCAGCTTATCCAACAGCAGATTGCTGAAATGAAAGTTGGCCATGAGACGCTGGCGGCTTTGGTTTACAAAGCAGCCTGGCTCAAGGACAAGGGCTTGCCCAATGTCATGGAGACCTCCATGTCCAAACTCTACGGCGCCAAAGTTGTCGTTCATGACGCCAATGAATGTATGAAACTCTATGGTTCCTTCGGCTATTCCGATGAATATCCCTGTGGCCGTTTCCTGCGTGACTCGAAACAGTTCGAAACACTGGAGGGAACATCAAATATGCATACAATGATTGTGGCCAACGCGGCAATGGGTTTTGCTCCCAACAGGGCATAGGATTATTTTGAGCCAGGCATTTTGGGTTTGAACCGAAATCCAGCGCTTTTATATTTGCGTTTATTGGGAGACACTTTATAATTTCTTAATAATTCGGGGGTTGAAAAATGAGACAATATTTCGAAAACATGGATCCGTTGGGAAAGCCGCTTTCTCCAAAACAGGCAGAAAGCATGCAGGACAATTGTAAGCGCGTTGAAGAGATGATGAAACAAATCGACGCGGAAGTGGAGAGGATTAAGAACGTCGGCGTACCGCTGCAAAAACTTCATGAACGCGGCGAAATGAGTGTCTGGGAACGCATTGATTATTTAGTCGATCCCGGAACCTTCTGCCCATTGCATAGCATTTTCGATCCGGAAAATGAAGAATCGGGAAGCACGGGTGTGGTGGACGGTCTGGCACGCATCAATAGCAAATGGTGTGTCATAATCGGTTTCAACAACAAATGGATGGCCGGGGCTTGGATTGCCGGTCAGCCGGAAAATAATCTCCGGGTAACCGATATCGCCAAAATTCTTAATATCCCCCTTGTCTGGCTGGTGAATTGCTCCGGCGTAAAGCTGCCCGAACAGGAAAAAATGTACGCTAATCGCCGGGGACAGGGCACTTGCTTTTTCCGTCACGCGGAACTGGAACAGATGGGCATACCCGTCATCGCCGGTATCTACGGAACCAATCCCGCCGGTGGCGGCTATCAGGCGATCAGCCCGACCATTCTGCTGGCTCATAAAAAAGCTAATATGGCTGTAGGCGGCAGCGGCATTGTCAGCGGTATGTCGCCCAAAGGTTCTTTTGATGAAGCGGGCGCCGAAGAGATCATCAACGCCACTCGTCATTTCAAATCCGTCCCGCCGGGAAGCGTTAAAGTTCATTACGATGTCACCGGGTTTTTCCGCGCAGTTTTTGATGAGGAGAAACAGGTGCTCGACGCCATCAAAGATTACATGGCGGATTTGCCTGCCTACAATCCACGGTTTTTCCGTGTCGCCCAGCCCGCGGAGCCTAAATATTCTCCTTCCGAAATTGCCTCCATTGTTCCGGTAAACAAAAAGCGAGTCTATGATTTTGAGCAGGTGCTGGCAAGGCTTACGGACAATTCCGAACATCTGGAATTCCGCGCGGGATTTGGACCGGAGATGTATACCGGTTTGGTTAAAATAGATGGTTATCTTCTGGGCGTGGTCGGCAACCGACAGGGAATTCTTCCCAATTATCCTGAGTACACCAACGAATATATTGGTGTCGGCGGAAAACTTTACCGCCAGGGTCTGATCAAAATGAGTGAGTTTGTCACCCTGTGTTCGCGCGATAAAGTTCCCATGATCTGGTTTCAGGATACCAGCGGTATTGACGTTGGCGATACAGCGGAAAAGGCGGAACTATTGGGGCTGGGACAATCGCTGATCTATTCAATTGAAAATTCCCATCTGCCGATGATGCTGGTGGTTTTGCGCAAAGGCACAGCCGCCGCGCACTATGTACTTGGCGGCCCTACCGCCAATAACAACAATGCCTTTTCTCTGGGTACGGCCACAACCGAAATCAACGTGATGCACGGCGAAACTGCGGCTGCGGCAAGTTACGCCCGCAGGCTCGTCAAAGAAAAAGATGCCGGAAGACCGCTGCAACCAACAATCGACAAAATGAATGAAATGGTTGATCATTATGACCGGACATCAGGGCCACTGTTTTGCGCCCGCAAAGGTTTTGTGGATGAAATTGTGCGTTATCATGAACTGCGCAAATATCTGGTGGGCTTTGCCAACTGTGTCTATCAGAATCCGCGGGCGATTTGCCCGCAGCATCACCTGATTCTGCCGCGCATCATCCGCTCGGAAATCGTCAAAGGCTTGGAGAGACCGGCACCGGCAAAGTGAATGGTGAAACGTAAAACGTGAAGTGTGAAGCGTAGGGAGTAGTTCGCAAGGTCAGCGTAGAAAAGGGTCAAGGTTCAAGGCTTTTGGCTGATGATCAATATCTGTAGGGGCGGGGTTGCCCCGCCCATTTTTAGAAGGGTGGATACAACAATTCGCATCCACCAATTTCTGCTACGACGCTGGTGGAACCGCTGCGCTTGTTCCACCCTACAAAACTGGATTACCCGGTCGAGACGGATAATGACAAAGAGACGGCGCGTTTGGGGAATAACCTAATACCTTAAAGGGCACGAGAGGTTACACGACGCGCCCTACACCATAACGTAGGGATTGTTCCCCGAACAGTCCGAATACTTGATTCCGGTACTTGTGCCCTCGCGTGACTTTAGGTTATCAGGGTAAAAGCGTTTCGTCCAAATTCCAAGGATATTATACCAATTATCTGTCAGCCTTTTTCTATATGTAATTTTGCTGTTTTGATCGCGAGGTCTTTATCCTTTGTCAATATCCACCACTGTGGTTTTGTCGTATGCGGGCCTGCTTCTTTTTCCCGTCCACGGCAATAATACCAATGGCCGAATCGCTCGACGGTAGAAAAAGGATGGCTGTCAGTGCAGAGGATGCCGCAAGTATTAATCTCTTTAAAATAGATCGTTTCGTCCGGAGCTTCATCATTTACCAAATCATCAGGCAACACGATTTGAGAAACATCAATTCCTTCGGCTTCCTTTTTATCCAACCACTTTGAAATATTCATTGTTCCTTTTCTCCTTTCGGGAAACTATTGACAGCGATTATTATTCCAATTCTAAATCAAAGATGATATCGAGGCGGTATGGAGGAGGCGCGTAGGGAACGGTCGCGACCGTTCCCTACAAATCCGTTGAGGACGCCAACAAAGATAGCTCTTTGATTTAGAATTGGAAAGGCCTTATGCCCGATTGCTGTAACAGCAAAAACGGTTGCAGCCGCGGGCCTTGGCCCGGTACATGGCGATATCGGCTTTTTTCATGAGGGTATCAATGTCATCGCCGTGAGTGGGATAGATGGCCATTCCCAAACTGGAAGTAACCGCCAGGTTGCAGGCATCCAGCCCAAAAGGCTCTTGGAATGACTTGATTATCTTCCGCACAATCAGCAAGGCGTCTTCCTTTCGATTAATGGACGGCAGGATAACGGTAAATTCATCTCCCCCATGGCGGGCAACGGTATCGGTATCACGGACCATCGCCTGCAGCCTTTGGGCAACTGCCCTCAGGAGGGCATCTCCGGTTGCGTGGCCCCAGTGGTCATTGACTTCTTTGAAGCGATCCAGATCAAGGATGATTACGGCAGTCATCTTTTTATCCCGCCTGGCACGCTTAATCGCCATATGCAGACGGTCATAGTAGAGTTTCCGGTTGGGAAGGCCCGTCAAATAATCATAAAACGCCTGCTGCCGGATCACTTCATCCATTTTATGCCGCTCGGTAATATCACTAATCATACCCCGAAATCCCTGGGGCTTTCCTTGGCCGTCGTAAACCAGAGTTACGGAGAGCTCCACGTTTTTCTTCTCCCCTTCCTTGGTATTAATCTCCCATTTCATCTTTTTTACCGGTTTTCCCGTTTTAAAGACCTGATGAAAAACGCGAAAGGCGATATCGGCGTTCTTTTTATCCGTATATTGCCGGTAATTGTTCCCTTGCATTTCCTCTTTGGTGTAACCACGCAGTTTCAGGTAAGCATCGTTGAACATCAGCATATTTCCCGCCAGATCGGTTTCGTAATAGGCATCCGCGATGGTATCGATAATTGTAAGCGAGCGTTCCTCGCTTTGCCTCAGTGCCTCCTCCGCAATTTTCTGGCGCGTGATATCCATTTGGCTGCCAAGAGTGGCACGCCTTCCATTGAAATTGATGGATGTAACAGTTTCCATATACCATAAAATGTCCTTCTTTTTGGTAATGATCCTGTATTCATAAGGAAGGATATTCTCGCCGCGAAGCATGGCAATGGCGCGCATTCTTACAAGCTGCCGGTCATCTTCGTTAACTAAAGACAATGAGGGCAAACCCAATATTTCATGAGCTTTATATCCGACATTCTCTTCAAACCGGGGATTCACCCACTGAAAATGATCGTCTTGAATTATAAAAAGACCGATGGGTGATTTTTCAGCCAGAGTGGCGTAAAGATGTTCGGCACGTTTCCATTCCGTAACATTTTTGGAGATGACGGATACCGCCGTGACTTCCTCACCGCTTACCGCTGTCCGTACCGGACTGAATGTGCGCAGAAATTCGCTTCCATCTCGCCCAGAGTGATGTTCACGCTGAAACGATAAGCCTGTTTTAAATACTTCGGCCACATTCTCGGTAAATTCAAGTGTTTCTTCAGGTGAGTGAAAATCTTTATAGCAACTGCCCACCAGATCATCCTGGGGCAGACCCAGGCGCAGGCAATGTCTCGGGTTGACATACATAAAACGGCACTGGCGATCAACCATATAAATGGAATCTGTTGTCGCTTCTACCAGGTCCCGGTATATATCGAGCTTCCGCAGCAGCTCGGCATTTTTTTCTTTCCGGTCAGTAGTCTTGTGCTCTTGGAACAAACTTTTTTTCATGCTTTTACAGGGAAAAGTCTCCTTCATATAAGTCACCCTATGAGTATCTAATTACACAAAGGCCATAACTGTCAGGAGATGAGGTATTATCGCAGCGAAAAGATAGAAGGCGGCTTAGGGGTTAGTCGCCTTCTATCCAATGCTGAACCACTGATCACACCGCCTGCCGCGATGAATTGCCGGAATAAAAAAATAGCGGAGTCATTGTGTTTATCTTTATTCGCTGTATGTTTTCTCCTGACTTTGATCTCGTCTATTTCGCTCTTTTAGCCAACTCTTC
>Ga0209748_1001317_pt1 | contig 12278 bp, 10 predicted proteins | sample BarGraIncu00421A_FD_185490 | JGI IMG/M metagenome (GOLD analysis project Ga0209748, IMG submission 185490) | Arctic peat soil microbial communities from Barrow, Alaska - Barrow Graham LP Incubations 004-21A (SPAdes) (version 2) | ecosystem: Environmental > Terrestrial > Soil > Wetlands > Peat... | reverse complement strand
GGCGCCGTGCTGACCCTCACCGCCCGTCTCGCCGCGCGGCCGGGCGGAGGCGGGATGCTCGGTGTCACCGCCGCCACACGCGACGTGCCCATGCCTGCCGGCGAAGCGGTCAAGGCGTCCTTCGCCATGGCGGGACAGGTCTTCGCGGCCGTAGGGAACCTTCTGAGCCCGAGGACCTTCGTCTCGTCCCTGCAGGGCGCCCGCAGCGTCGTCGGCATCTCCTACGAGGTCGCCCGGGCTGTCGCCGACGGGCCGCTGTCCTACGCGTGGATGATGGCCCTACTCAGCCTCTCGCTCGGCGTGATGAACATCATCCCGATCCCGCCGCTCGACGGCGGCAAGATCGCGTCCGAACTGGTGGAGGTCGCCATGCGCCGCCCGATCCCGCGGAAGGTGTCGCTGGCCTTCTCGGCCACAGGCGCCGTGCTTCTGTTCTCGCTCATCTTCTACCTGATGTACGCTGACGTCCTGCGCTACATCGTCAACCCGGGCTAGTTCCCCGATCGCCCCGACTCCAATAAAGGACGGCTTCGTGTGAGCCCTCTCCGTCATGAGACGCGACCGGTGATGATCGGCCCCGTGCCCGTCGGGGGAGGCGCCCCCATCGCCGTCCAGTCGATGACCAACACCGACACGGCCGACGTCGCGGCGACGCTCTCTCAGATCGGCCGACTGGCTGACGCGGGATGCGAGATCGTGCGCGTCGCCATCCCGCACGCCACGGCCCTGGATGCGTTCGGCGCGATCTGCGCGGCCTCGCCGCTCCCGGTGGTCGCCGACATCCACTTCGACCACCACCTCGCCATCGAGGCCGTGCGCCTGGGTGCGGCCAAACTGCGGATCAACCCCGGGAACATCGGGTCGCTTGATCGCGTCGACGCCGTGCTCGAGGCCGCCGGTGCCGCGGGGATCCCCGTTCGCATCGGGGTGAACGCCGGCTCGCTCGCGTCAGAGGTCCAGGACCGCGACTGGGACCTCGCCGACAAGCTCGTCGCCAGCGCCGTCACGTTCTGCGAGCGCGCCGAGTCCCGAGGGTTCGCCGACATCGTGGTGTCCGCCAAGGCGAGTTCCGTCCGCGCCACGGTGGATGCGTACCGCAAGCTGTCAGACCTCATCCCGTACCCGCTGCATCTCGGAGTCACCGAGGCCGGGACGCTGCTGGGCGGCACCGTGAAGTCATCCGTCGGGCTCGGCATCCTGCTGGATGAGGGCATCGGCGACACTCTGCGCGTGTCCCTCACAGCGGATCCGGTCGAGGAGGTACGCGTCGCGTGGGACATCCTCGCGTCGCTGGACATCCGTCGCCACGGTCCCGAGCTCGTGAGCTGTCCGACCTGCGGCCGCTGCGAGATCGACCTCATCCCGATCGCGGAAGAGGTGTCCCGCCGTCTCGCGGGTCTGCGAAAGCCGATCAAGATCGCGGTGATGGGATGCGTCGTCAACGGACCCGGCGAGAGCCGCGACGCCGACATCGGCGTGGCGGCCGGACGGGGAGTCGGCCTGATCTTCGCCAGGGGCGAGGTCGTCAGGAAGGTCCCCGAGGCACAGATCGTCGATGCGCTGTTCGAGGAGATCGCGCGCCTCTGACGCGTCGCGGGCGCAGTTCCGTCCCGCGCATCGGCTGCGCACGCACTACCGTCCACCGAGCGAGACGGGCCGTCCACGGCTGCTGTGCGTCCACTGACGGTGAACTCCTCGGAGAGCCTCCCTCGCGCACGTAGTATTCCCTCCCAAGAGGTGCTTCCGTCCAGGCACGCCCGCCGTGACCATCGGTCTCCCCACCGGATCCGATGCCCACGGCCCGACGAATCGATGGACGGCCGGGTACCAGACTCTTAAGGAGGGACGGAAGTGGCAAAGGCAGTTGCAGGGAAGACGGAGGTCTCGGAGAAGGGGATCGCCAAGGTCATCGCAGCCGCAGGGGTGGGCACGATGGTCGAGTGGTACGACTTCTACATCTTCGGAAGCTTGGCGACCGTCATCGCCAGCAAGTTCTACTCCACCGGGACCCCGCTCGGTGACATGATCGCGTGGCTGGCGGCCTTCGCCGTCGGCTTCGTCGTTCGGCCGTTCGGCGCGATCGTGTTCGGCAGGCTCGGCGACCTCATCGGACGCAAATATACCTTCATGGTCACGATGAGCATCATGGGCATCTGCACGTTCGCGGTCGGGCTGCTCCCGACGATCGACGTGATCGGCCCGATCGCGGGAGTCATCCTGATCGCTCTTCGCGTCCTGCAGGGCCTCGCGCTGGGTGGCGAGTACGGCGGCGCCGCCACGTACGTCGCTGAGCACTCCCCGGAGCGCAAGCGTGGCTTCTTCACCAGCTGGATCCAGATCACCGCGACCGCAGGACTCTTCATGTCCCTCGGCGTCATCCTGCTCACCCGCAACTACTTGGGAGAGACCGCCTTCAGCGACTGGGGCTGGCGCGTGCCGTTCCTGCTCTCCGCCGTTCTCGTCGTCGTCTCGCTCTACATCCGCGTCTCGCTCAAGGAGTCTCCGCTCTTCGCCGGCGTCAAGAAGGCCGGTGGGCTTGCCAAGAACCCGATCAAGGAGAGTTTCGGCAACCCCGTCAACCTCAAGTACGTTCTGCTGGCGCTGTTCGGCGCCACCATGGGCCAGGGCGTCGTGTGGTACACGGGCCAGTTCTACGTGCTGTTCTACCTGCAGAAGGTCTTCCACGTCGCGCTCATGCCCTCGAACATCATCGTCGCCGGCGCCCTGCTCCTGGCGTGCCCCCTGTTCGTGGTGTTCGGCTCGCTGTCCGACCGCATCGGCCGCAAGCCGATCATGCTCACCGGCATGATCCTGGCTGCGCTCACGTGGTACCCGATCTACGGCCTCATGGCCGCCTACGCGCCGGCGACGTACGCTCAGCCCGCCGTGGCCGCCACCGCAAGCGCAGCAGCGGTCGCCGCGAACCCCGCGGCAGTGGTCCCGTTCCAGCAGTTCCTGTTCCCGTACGTCGGGTACAACCCGTGGGTCCTCTGCCTGTGCGTGTTCATCCAGGTCATCTACGTCACGATGGTCTACGGTCCGATCGCAGCGTTCCTCGTGGAACTGTTCCCGACGAACATCCGCTACACGTCGATGTCGCTCCCGTACCACATCGGCAACGGCGTCTTCGGTGGCCTCGTCCCGATCATCGGACTCAGCCTCCTGGGTGCGACCGGCAACAACTACGCGGGTCTGTGGTATCCCATGGGCGTGACCATCGTCTGCGCAGTTGTCTGCTTCATCCTCATCAAGGAGACCTACCACATCGACATCCACTCAGGTGAGTCGGCCGCATATACCGCGGAACACGGCACGGCCTCTCCCGCCGTCCAAGCGATACCTGACGAGATCTAGATGTAGTTCCCACGGACGTTGTTGTCAGAGGACCCGCGAGATCGGTGTGTTGCCGCCGATGCCGCCGTGTGGACGATCCAGATTGTAGTACCTCAGGAACGGGCCGAGATCTTCGGCCCGTTCCTCGTTGTTCCGGTAGGCGACCGCATAGGCCCACTCGTTCGTGATGATCTTGCCGAAGGCCTCTGCCTTGCCGTTGGTCTGGGGATGGTAGGGCCGGGTCTTGAGCACCTTGATCCCAGCGGTGGTGCGCTCCGCCTCATAGGGGTCCTGCCCTCGGTGCGCAAGGTCCGGGAGGCTGTCGAGAGCAAGATGTCGGGCACGTGAGTCCAATCTGACAGGCGCATCGAGCGGGCCGTGAGGGGCGGAATCGATCAGCGGACAACACGTCACTGCCGTTGGCGGAGCCCAGACGACCACTGGCCGACGAACCTTTATCCGTCACTATCGTTATTCAAGGTTATGGTCGTAAACTTCAATGAACTTGTCGGCTGCACAGATGGCACGTGGGAGGGACGCTCATGCCGCGCACCGTACCGATGCAGTGGGTCGTCAACGAGAACGGTCTCACCGGCAAGGTCAAGACGAAGACCTCCGAGTACCACGCGTACGTCCCGGACTTCCTCATGGGGCGACGGTTCACCTTCACGGGGACGTGTGCCGCCGACATCGCCGAGGCCGAGACCGCCATTCGCGGGCTCCACTCCAATGCCGTTGTGCTCCACCGGACTGACGGCGTGGCGCGGCTGCTGCTCCGGGCCGAGGCGCAGGCCTCCTCGAGGATCGAAGGGGTCGTCATCGGAGCGCACAGGCTCCTTCACGCCGAAGCGGCGCGCGATCTCGACACCGGTGAGTCGCCGGATTCCGTCGCCGAGGAGGTGCTGGCCAACATCGACGCGATGAACCTCGCGATGGAGCTCGCGGACATCGAGCGGACCGTCACGGTCAAGAGCATCCTTCGCATCCACGAGCTGATGCTGCAGGCGAGTGACCTCAAAGACCACGCGGGAAAGCTGCGCACCGGGCAGAGTTGGATAGGGGGCAGTTCCTACAACCCCCTCGCGGCCGCCTTCGTCCCGCCGCCGCCTGAGGAAGTACCCGCGCTGCTGGAGGACCTCGCAGCCTTCTGCAACGACACGTCGCTGCCGGCGGTGGCCCAGGCCGCGATCGCCCACGCGCAGTTCGAGACCATCCACCCGTTCGTCGACGGCAACGGGAGAACAGGACGGGCCATCACCCACGTGATGCTTCGCCGAAGCGGTCTGGCCCCGTCGTGGTGCCCGCCCGTCTCTCTGGTGCTCGCGACGCTGAAGGACGACTACATCAAGGCGCTCGACGCCTTCCACTCCGCTGCGCCGCCCGACAGTCCCGAGGCCGCCGCCGGTGTCGACGCGTGGGTCTCGTTCTTCGCCCGCGCGTGCACCCGCTCCGTGCAGGACGCGGCGCTGTTCGAGCAGCGGGTCAGCGCGCTTCAGGCGGATTGGCGCGAGCGGCTGGCGCCGGTCCGGCGCGGGTCGTCCGTCGACCTGCTCATCGAGGCGCTACCGCGCACGGTGATCCTCACCGTGAACGAGGCGGCCAGGATCCTCGACAGGAGCTTCACCGCAGCGAACGCGGCGATCCAAGAACTGGTGAAGGCCAAGGTGCTGCGGCAGGTGTCGATCGGCAAGAGGAACCGGGCATTCGAATCGCACGAGGTGATCGCCGCGTTCACGCAGCTGGAGCGTCGGCTCGCCAGCCCCGCGGGTGACACGCACGTGGCGGCGCCGGTGCGACCGGTCCCGTGGAGGAAGAAGTAGGCGCGTACGTCGTGCTGAGCGCGGCGTTGTTCGCCCGGTACGGCATGGACCAGGCCGCTGCGAAACGGGCGGGCAGCGTACTCCGGAACTGGCGCTCCGCCTGCTTGCGGTGGCCGGCGGCGGGCCCGGCGCCCTGCTCGCACAGCGCCTCTCCCGCCACAAGACGAAGAAGCAGCCGTCTCGGGCCATCTTCTCGTGCATGGTCGCCGTAAACCGCGCGGCACTCGCGTGGATCTGGATCGAGCTGCCCGCGGTGCTCGCCTGACACGCGCGGATGGCTAGTTGCAGTTCCCACGATCGTTGTTGTCAGATGAGGCGCACAGGGGGCAGCTCCGGTCACCCGCACGGTGACCGGAGCTGCCCCCTGTGCGCACGGCGGTCCGCGCCTCTCTCCGCTCACGGCACCGACGCCGCCGTTCACCGCCCAGGACGACCCCCGGCGGGGCGCGCCGATGTGCCTGCGAGGAGACGCCCACATACTCGTCTGCGGAACACAGGGGCCGCCGCGCCGCGGCGCGACAAGGAGGGTACCCGCATGGGAACCAAGATGGATCTCATGAGCAAGGAGTTCATGACGACGCTGATGCGCCGGCAGTTCGGTCTGTCAGCAAGCATCGCGGCGGTATTCGTCACGATCATCGCCGTCGTTCCGCTTCTCAACAGGTACCTGCCCGACGTCATGAACACCGAGTTCCTGGGGATGACGGTGAGCTGGTTCTTCCTCGGCTTCGCGATCTTCCCGATCCTCATCGGTCTCGCGGCGGTCTTCGTGGCACGGTCCAACGCCTTCGAGGACGAGGCGATCGGAATGGTAGACGTGGCCACCCTGCCCAGGCACGATGACACGCCCGTTGCCGGCTCCGCCGGCCTCGGACACTAGGGTGAGGTGACTCACATGGGTGTGGAGATCATCCCTCTGTTGTTCGTCGTCGGGATCGTCATCGCGACGATCGCCATGGGCCTGTGGGCGACCCGTCTCTCGCGCACGACCTCCGACTTCTACGTCGCGGGGCGCGGGGTGAACGCGCTGTGGAACTCCTCGGCGATCTCGGGCGAGTACCTCTCGGCGGCTTCGTTCATGGGCATCGCCGGTATGGTCATGAAGTTCGGCTACGACGTGTTGTGGTACGCGGTGGGCTACGCGGCCGGCTACGTCTTCCTGCTCCTGTTCATCGCTGGTCCGCTCCGGAGGTTCGGCGCCTACACGATCCCCGACTTCGCGGAAGGGCGGTTCGACAGCAAGGGGATGCGGAAGATGGCCGTCGCGTTCGCGCTGACGATCAGCTTCTTCTACATGATGCCGCAGATGAAGGGTGCCGGGATCACGCTCGCCCAGCTGCTCGGATCGCCCTACTGGCTCGGCGTGGTCGTCGTCGGCGTCGTCATCACTCTGAACGTCATCCTCGGGGGGATGAAGGGCGTCACGCTCGTCCAGGCCATGCAGTACTGGGTGAAGCAGTTCGCGATCATGGTCCCGATCTTCATCCTGTTCTCCGTCACCGGAGCGGGCTACGGCGCGAACGTCAAGGCGGCCGGAGTGCTCAACACCAAGGACGGCACCGCGATCACGACGATCGCGAAGGACACGCCGACGAAGTACCCGGTCGCCGGCGAGCTCAAGTTCACGAGCGACGGCCGGATCGTCGTCGCCACACCTACGACCGCGAAGCTCACGCCCGCGCCGACCGCCGAGACGCCAAAGCCCGCGGCAGCCGTCGTCACGCTCCAGGCCGGCCGGCCGTTCAGCGGTCTGAAGGGCCAGAAGCTGGTGTTCCCGGAGGGTGCGCAGGTGACGCTGATGGCGGGCATGACGATCCCGAACGTGGCGACCGGCGACAAGTGGCTGCATCCGTTCGGCCCGTTCACCGCGAAGTACGGCGACGACTACTCACTGCTCTACACGTACTCGCTGGTCATCGCACTGCTCTGCGGCACGGCTGGCCTCCCGCACATCCTGGTGCGGTTCTATACGAACCCCGATGGCCGGGAAGCCAAGAAGACGACCCTCATGGTCATCGGCTTCCTCTCGCTGTTCTACATCTTCCCGGCCATGTGGGGCTCGTTGGGCCGCAACTTCATCCCGGCTCTGTACGCGAACGGCGCCACCGACCTGGTGACGATCCGCCTGCCCGAGACGATCATGACCGCCCTCGGCCAGCCGATCGTAGGCCAGGTGCTCTCCGGCATCACATCCGCTGGCGCGTTCGCAGCCTTCATGACCACCTTCTCCGGTCTGCTCGTCTCCGTGTCCGGCGGCTTCGCTCACGACATCTACGGCCGGATCCTGCGTCCGTCCGCGTCGCCGGAGTCGCGCCTGGCGGCCTTCAAGATCGCTGCCGCTTTCGGAGGAGCGATCGCGATCGGGCTGGGCCTGCTCGTCGAGACGTTCGACATCAACATGCTGGTCGGCTGGGCGTTCGCGATCGGCGCGTCCACCTACTTCCCGCTCCTGCTCCTCGGGGCGTGGTTCCGCAACCTCACCAAGGCGGGCGCCGCGGCCGGCATGATCAGCGGTGGCGCGGGCGCGATCGCTTCGGTCGTCTTCTCCATGCTGGTCGACAAGGGCATCGTCGGCGCGCCCGCACCGCTGATCGGCGCGCTCACGGCGCAGCCGGCCATATGGACGGTCCCGCTGGCGCTGAGCCTGATGTTCGTCGTGTCGAAGCTGACCGCCTCGATGGTCCCGGCCGACGCCGACTTCAAGATGTTGAAGCTGCACGCACCCGAACAGCTCGGCCTCCGTGCCGACTACATCAAGGACTAGGGGGTGTGATCCGATGACATCCAAGCTCGACAACACGGCTGCACACATCGCGGACGATCAGGTCGCGGCGGTGGACTACTCCCCGATACGGATCCTGCTGCCCACCGACGGCTCGGCGACCGCCGTGGAGGCCACCAATGTCGCCATGGGTCTCGCGAAGCGGTTCGGCTCCGAGGTGGTCGCGGTGTTCGTCGACTCGAGCCACGTCGTCGACCCGATCGAGGAGGAGATGATCGAGGTCTCCGAGGGCGTCCACCACAGTGGGGCAGGCTTGCACTACGCGACGCTCTCCGGCGAGCGCAACGGCGTCGCGGTCAGGGCGGTCCGCGCAGAGGGCGCGACCGCACACGCGATCCTGCAGACCGCGGAGGACGAGCAGTGCGATCTGATCGTGATCGGCAACACCGGACGGCGCGGCATGCAGCGGATGATGCTGGGCTCGGTAGCCGAGGCGGTCGTCCGCGACGCGGACGTCCCGGTCATGGTGATCAAGCATTGCTCGACCGCGTTCTGCACGGAGATCAAGACGGACGCATAGTCCGCACGGCCCTCAGGGGTAGGGAACGGCACGGCGACAGGCCGGGAAGGGGAACCTTCCCGGCCTGCGCGCGTCCGGCCAAGTCCGCTATCCTGTACGGCACGGATGGTAGGTCCGCGCAGATACCCGAGAGCAGGTCTGAAGATGTCCGTCGCACTCCGCATGAGCGTGCTGTACGCCCCGACGCTGAAGGAAGTCCCCGCCGAGGCGGAGCTCCCGTCGCATCGCGTCCTGCTGCGCGCCGGCATGATCCGCAAGGCGGCCGCGGGCGTCTACTCCTACCTGCCCCTCGGCTGGCGCAGCCTGCACAAGATCGAGCAGATCGTCCGCGAGGAGATGGACGCGATCGGCTCGCAGGAGATGCTCATGCCCGCCATGCAGCCTTCCGAGTTGTGGGAGGAGTCGGGCCGATGGGAGCTCTACGGTCCCGAGCTCATGCGCTTCAAGGACCGGCATGGTCGCGACTTCTGCCTCGGACCCACCCACGAGGAGCTCGTGACCTCGCTCGTGCGCAACGAGGTCCGCTCGTACCGCCAGCTGCCGCTGTCCCTCTACCAGATCCAAGTCAAGTTCCGCGACGAGGTGCGGCCCAGGTTCGGGCTGCTCCGCGGTCGCGAGTTCATCATGAAGGACGGTTACTCCTTCCACGCCACCCAGGAGTCGCTGCAGGATCACTACGACGCGATGAGCCGCGCCTACGCGCGCATCTGCGAGCGTCTCGGGCTGGAGTTCCGCCCGGTCGAGGCCGAGTCCGGCCAGATCGGTGGGAAGGTGACGACCGAGTTCATGGCCCTTGCCGAGTCCGGCGAGGCCGCGCTCGTCTACTGCGACTGCGGCTATGCCGCGAACGTGGACGCCGCGTCGACCGTCATCCCGCGCCACCCGTCCACGACGGAGCCGCGCACGGCGCGCACGGTCCATACGCCCGACATCAGGACCATCGCGGAGCTGGCCGGGTTCCTCGGCATCCCCGAGCACGACACGGTCAAGACGATGGCCGGGAAGCTTCCCGATGGCACGATCGTGTACTTCTGCGTCCCGGGTGACCGCGAGCTCAACCCCGTGAAGGCCGGCTGGATCGCACCCGGCGTCGTCCTGCTCGAGGAGGAGGACTTCGCCGCGCTGAAGATCCCGAAGGGCTCGCTCGGACCGATCGACCCGCCCGCCGGCACCCGGGTGATCGCGGACCGGTCGCTGCAGGGCGACGTGGCCTGGGGCGTCGGCGCGAACAAGAACGACTACCACGTGGTCGACGCCCTCCCGGGCCGCGACTTCGAGGTCGGGGAGTGGGCCGACCTCGTCGGTGCGCAGCCGGGCGACGGCTGCCCGGTGTGCGGGGGCGCACTCAAGGGCGCCCGCGGCATCGAAGTCAGCCAGGTCTTCCAGCTTGGCACGCGCTATTCCGAGAGCATGGGCGCGACCTTCTCGGACGAGGACGGCGTCGACCGGCCCTTCCTGATGGGCTGCTACGGCGTCGGCGTCTCGCGCTCGCTGGCCGCGGTCATCGAGCAGCGCTTCGACGAGTCCGGCGTCGCGTGGCCGGCCACCGTCGCTCCGCTCGAGGTCGCCGTCCTGCCGCTCATGACCGACGGAGAGGTCTTCGAGGTCGGGGAGCGCATCTGGGCCGAGCTGGCGGCGGCAGGCATCGAGGTCGTCCTCGACGACCGCGACGAGCGCGCCGGCATCAAGTTCAACGATGCCGATCTCATCGGTTGGCCGATCCAGGTCATCGTCGGGAAGCGAGGGCTCGCGGAGGGCGTTCTCGAGGTCAAGGACCGCGCCACCGGCGAGCGTGTCAACATCCCGTTGGCCGAGGTCGTCGCCTACGTGACGTCAGCGATCGCCGGCGCGAAGGCCGAGCTGGCTCCGAAAACGGCCCACCCCTCGTAGCCGGGGGCGTCTGCTGAGGGCTCCACTTCCTCACGACCGACGCCCTGTGCTAGAATCTCTCCTCGCAAGGAAACTGATCGACGTGCGAGAAGTGGGCTGACCCCCGCTTCTTTTGTTGTGGAAGGAGGTTCCGAATGGCCGATGATAGACCGCGCCGACTGAAGGGCCTCCTCGAGCAGGCCGCGACGGACCACGGCTTCGAACTCGTGCTCCTGGAGGTCTCAGGCAGTCGCGCCAATTCGATCGTGCGCGTCTACCTCGATCACGCGGATGGCATCACGATCGAGCACATCGCTCTTGCGAACAAGTGGATCAAGGACCTGCTCGACTCATTGCCCGAGTACAAGGATGGCTACTCCCTGGAGGTCTCCTCTCCGGGTATCGAACGACCGCTCGTGAAGCTCGCCGACTACGTGCGCTTCACGGGTTCGGACGCGAGGGTCTCGACCTCGCACGAGATCGACGGTCACAAGCACTTCACCGGGACCATCACGGCGGTCGAGGGCGACGAGATCGTGCTCGACATCGACGGTGAGACGATCCGGGTCCCGTACGGGGACATCAAGAGGGCACGGCTGCACGTACAGTTCGACTTCAGCAAGGAAGGGACGGCCGACGATGGCATCTGAGCTTATGGAAGCGCTCAAGGCGCTCGCACGTGAGAAGAACATCGACGAGTACGCGATGCTCGATCGGCTCGAGTCCTCGCTTGCCGCAACGTACCGCAAGATCCTCGACCTGGAGAACGAGACCCGGGTCGTACTCGACCGCGATTCCGGCGGCATCACCGTCTACGAGCTCGTGCCCGCAGGCGGCACGGAGGAGGAGCCGGTGTTCGAGGAGCGCGACGTCACGCCCCCCGATGTCTCCCGCACGGCGGCCCAGGCCGCGAAGAGCGTCATCGTCGGGATGATCCGTGACGCCGAGCGCGAGCAGATCTTCGACGAGTACCAGGACCGCGTCGGCGACGCCGTGACCGGCACCGTCCAGCAGTCGGACGCCCGCTATACGCTGATCAAGCTTCGCGAGGGCGTAGAGGCGTTGCTGCCGCCGAGCGAGCAGCCCTCCACGGAGCGCTACGACCACAACCAGCGCATCAAGGCCTACATCACCGAGGTCCGCAAGACGACGAAGGAACCGTCCATCGTCGTCTCGCGCACCCATCCGGGCCTGCTCAAGCGGCTGTTCGAGCTCGAGGTCCCCGAGATCTACGACGGCATCGTCGAGATCAAGAGCGTGGCGCGCGAGCCGGGCCTGCGCAGCAAGATCGCCGTCTCCAGCCGCGAACCGGGTCTCGACCCGGTCGGCGCCTGCGTCGGCCCGAAGGGCAGCCGCGTGCGCATGGTCGTCGGCGAGCTTCGCGGCGAGCGTATCGACGTGGTCCCGTGGAGCGACGACCCCGCGCAGTTCGTCGCGAACGCACTCTCGCCCGCCAAGGTCGCCAAGGTGCTCATCCACGATGCCGAGCGCTCCGCCACCGTCATCGTCCCCGACGACCAACTCTCACTGGCCATCGGCAAGGAGGGCCAGAACGCCCGCCTCGCCGCCAAGCTCACCGGCTGGCGCATCGACATCAAGAGCCAGATGCAGGCCGTCCAGGCCGGCCTGACCGAGGCCGCCACGACTGCGGGCGGCGAGGTCGAGCACGTTGAGGGTGACGGACGTTGCTCCGCTCTCTCGGCGACCGGCATCCGTTGTCGCAACCGCTCGAAGCCCGGCTCGACTCTGTGCTCACTGCACGACAAGGAGGCGGTCAAGTAACCCATGCGGCCCCGCAAGCCCGCCATCCGCACCTGCATCGGGTGCGGCACGAGCGAGGACAAGCGCGAAGTCGTGCGCTTCGTCCGCACGCCTGACGGAACGGTCGAGGTCGACCCGACCGGCAGGGCGAACGGACGCGGGGCCTACGTCCACACCAGTCTCGAGTGTTTCG
>Ga0209748_1001314_pt1 | contig 12283 bp, 7 predicted proteins | sample BarGraIncu00421A_FD_185490 | JGI IMG/M metagenome (GOLD analysis project Ga0209748, IMG submission 185490) | Arctic peat soil microbial communities from Barrow, Alaska - Barrow Graham LP Incubations 004-21A (SPAdes) (version 2) | ecosystem: Environmental > Terrestrial > Soil > Wetlands > Peat... | reverse complement strand
ACACTTTCGGCCGGGCATCGGCAAAGGAAATAAAAACAATGCCGTCCACATCCTTATCATCCAGAAGGGCTTTGAGGATCTCCGACGTCGTCTTTTCATATCCGTGGGCCAGCCAATCGGGAAAAATGTCAATCGGGTTTCTGGTCTTGGAAGGAGTAGCGATCACCCCGGCAATCCTTTTCTGAGTAGCTTCTCCCAATCGGGCTACTTGCAGCCCTTGCTCTATGGCCGCGTCGATGCTCATAATGGCCTGTGCTCCGCTATAGGTGACAAAAGCCAGCCGGTCTCCCACGGGAAGGGGCATATTCAAAAACCCTCGCAGAGTGCGGACGAAATCATCGATCCCGGTCAGACGGATGGCTCCGACCTGGCGGATAACTCCATCAAATACGGCGTCTTCGACCGCAAGACTGGCCGTATGCGATGCCGAAGCCGTGGCGCCCGCCTGGGTACGCCCGCTCTTGATGATGAGCACAGGCTTTTTAGCCACAGCCTTCTTGAGATTTTCCAGAAACAGGCGTCCATCTTTGACATCCTCCAGATACAGGCCGATGATCCTGGTCTGCTCGTCGTCCATGAAGTAAGAAAGAGCATCCGATTCGTTCACATCCACCTTGTTTCCCAGACCGATACCTTTGGACAGATGGAGGCCATCCAATGAACTCAAATACCTCAGCAGCGCCCCCACAAAAATCCCGGACTGCGCAGCAAATCCAATGGATCCGGGCATCAGCATTCGGGCGGTGGCAAAATAAGACGTGGTCAGTTTGGTTGCCGTATTAACCAGGCCCAGAGTATTGGGTCCAAACCCTCTCATACCGGTGGATTTTAAGATCGCGCTTACTTCTTCCTGGTACTTTGCCCCATGAGGTCCCGTTTCGGCAAAACCCTCCGCCGAGATCACCACCCCCTTGACACCTTTACGGGCACACTCCCGCAATGCTTCCGGAACAAACCGTGGGGGGATGAGCATAACCGCCAGATCAACGTTGAAAGGAACTTCCTGCAAATTCCGATACAAAATGGTTCCAAATACTTCCCCACCCTGCGGGTTTACGCCCGCGACACAGCCCTGATAGCCCACTTCTTTCAGAACTTTAAGAAGCTGCGCTCCGGGTTTCTCCTGATCCCTCGATGCCCCGATAACCGCAACACTTTTCGCTTCCAAGATTTCCCGAATGGGTCGCATCCGTTCTTTCCTCCCTTGTTCCGTTAACGTTTAGCAATTTTTCAAGTCCAAAATGCTTTTTATTTTTTAATTCTCTCCAGTCTGAAGATGACGGTGTTGTCATTGTCCGGACATTGCAATTATTTCTTCTCCCGGATTGGTAATACACGGCGACACTCTGGTCATAGAGACGTTGCCTGCAACGTCTCTATATGCGGCACTGGTGATTTATTCGGATTATCCCAGGCAAAGCTCTGAGTAGAAATAGCTATCATTACAACTATCAGGACAATATGTTTCATCTGCATATAGCGCTTCCAACAACTTATTCTATGACCTCTCCGCTCAAAAATAATATTTTGCTGATTTCACAATTGATGATCTCATAAAAAGTTCAATAATCGTCATACCGGCGAAAGCCGATATCCAGAACTTACTGAAAATACTGGATTCCGTGTCGCGCTTCGCTTGCACGGAATGACAAAAATGGTAATTGTGACACAGTCTCTTTCGCCGTAATGACGAAAAACGACAATTTGCTACTTCTTACGAGTTCGTCACAGTCAAAGCCTATGCAATCGGCCAGCCGCCGGAGGCGGTGATAGTCGCGTCAATCTGTTCCATGAGCTTGATTGTTTCCGCAAGCGCCGAGACGATTTGCTGATAGTGGGTCAGATCGTCATAGGTGAGTTTTCGTCCCTTGCGGTCTTTGAGCCACTTGGCACAAACCTGATAGCCGCCGACATGGAATTCCCAAACTTCTTTAGGGACTCCTTCAAAATACTGCGTGGTGTTGATCCAGACGCGCCCTTTGGTGTCGTCTTGCGGCTCTGTATAGCGCATAGTTTCAACGGCGCTGTCACCGGTTGCGGGATAACCCGTAATTTTCTTCCCATGCTTTTCCATCAGGTGTAAGGCAACCAGTTCATCGCCAATCGAGCAGAGATTGCGGAAAAGTTCTGGATTAGAGGTAAGCGGCAGACGGGGGAAATCCATTTTCAGGAAATCGGCGTAACGGCTGCGGTAGGTTGGTGAATGCAAGACAGCATATATATAGTCGAAGATGTCTTCCGGCCCGAAGGTCTTTTTTCTGTCGCCTTTACCATCGGAAATGAATTGTATTTTAAGACGAAGGGAGAAAGTCTTTGTAAATTCGGGAGTAAGATTGGATATTTTTAACTCCTTAAATACATTTTCTGCCTCATCCATATAAAGGTATAACGGGTAAAAATATACACTGGCGTTAGCTGTTTCTAATACATGAAAATCTGCAGGGTGATCTGTCACAAGAGTATGATTAATTTTTTCAATGCGTATTTGGCGATTAGTAAGTAGCCCAAGGTTATCTCCTTTTAGCATGTGTTTCATTACTTCTTGGCGTGGCAATTCCACAGCATCTTTATGATGAAAATACGATCTAATATCAAATGGACGATATAGACACTTATTGAGCCCATTCTGCCAATCGGCATCTGATCTTAGACTCTTTCTTTTCTCATGCAGTTTCCAGTCGCGAGTATCCTTCAGATTATAACGTATGGCAATTTCTTCATCAGAAAGTGATGGATCACGAAACTCAATTATGCGTTTGCGCAGTTGGTCAACATCATAATCATAAACAAAATGGTCACGGTGTGTTTTGACGCCCGTCGATGTAACCATAAAAATGTCATTCAACTTCCAGCCCTTCACATACTCTGGTAAATGCGTTGTATCCTGCTGTGTTAAGAGGAAGAAAGGCATTGTGGGTGACAATTTTTCCCAAGCAGTATTTCCCACATCATATTCTGAAAGCCACTGGTATTTTACTTTTCGTGTTCCAAACAGTTCCGCATGATAGCAGTTCTTCTTAGCACTCTTGTCATTCCTCACAAAGATGCCTATTGACACGCCTTGCTGTATATCAAAGACGTTCTTGTCCTCTGAACCATCCGGTGATTTCTCCTTCTTTTTGCTGTTGCCATGCAGATCTAGGATGTAAATATCATCGAAGGTTTCTATCAAACTTTGCCGCATTCTTCGAAATACCGGATTATCCAGATAACTGTGATTGCTGATAAACGCCAATATTCCATATCCTGTCTTTTCGATTCGCTCTTGTGCAAACCTGATAAATTTTACGTAATCATCGAGGAGCACTTTTGGATTAGCTTCTTTTATGTCGTCTTTAGGATAGTAGTTTGATCGTATGGGTTCAACATAACCGGTATTCATAGAGTTTACAGAATACGGCGGATTGCCCAGCACAACCATCACCGGCGCATCTTTTTTGATGTCGCTTGCTGCATTGGCTTCTTCAGCGATCCATTGGGTGAAAAGCGGCAGACCGGCCATGGCGTGGGCTTCTTCCAGAGTGTTTGTCAGATAAATTCTCAGGCGCTCGGCTGATTGGAAATCATAGCCTGATTGTTTGAGTTGCAAGCCCAGCTTCATATGCGCGACGGCATAAGGGGCCATGAGCAGCTCAAAGCCGAAGAGCCGGGGTAGAAGATGTTGCGACACATAACTTGACCACATGCCTTTGTCGTCTTTAAAGGCATTGTGGATGTGGTCAATAATGCCATAGAGAAATGTGCCTGTGCCGGTGGCCGGATCAAGTATCTGGACTTTGTGCACATCTATTTTCTTTTTGCCGGTCGTCTGCGGGACTTTGATTTTTGTGGCGTCGGCCAAGCCGTCTTTGAGTTTAAAGTCTGTTTTCAGAATATGGTCGATGCTACGGACAATGTAAGAGACAACCGGCTCCGGCGTGTAGTAAACGCCCCGTGCTTCGCGCATCTTGGGATCATAAGCGGCAAGAAACGTTTCATAGAAATGCACGACAGGGTCTTCCTGCCTTGTGTGCTTGCCGAAGTCTTTGAGGATAGCTTCCATATCCGTATGATGCAGCAGGCAGGCAAGATCATCGACAGCCCAGACGATCCGTTCATCAAGGTTTACTCCGGCGATATAGTCGAACATCTTGCGCAGAAAGGGGTTTGTCTTGGGCAGATCAAATCCGGCATTCTGGCGGGTAAAGCGCTTAGCGCTATCAGCATTACAGCGGGCGGCAAAAAGGCCGTAGCAGATGGTTTGCGCATACATATCCGCAAACTGCTCCGGCGAAAGATCATGAATCAGTACCTTGCGGAAGCCTTCGAGTTGCTCATGTAGCGGATCGGGTTCGTCATCCGTCAGGTCTTCTTCGTTAAAGGCCTTCTGAATAATATCTCGAATGAGTCTGGCCAGAGCCGCCATGCGGACGGCCAGTTCTTTAGGTGAATTAACGGTCGGGGTGCTGGTGGTCAGAAACGCGGTAAACAATTCCTGCAAAGATTGTTCGGCATTTTTAACCAGTTTAATCTTCCCGTCCGCAGCCGTTGCCAGTTGCACGGTTAATCGATATTGCCCTCCAACATACCAGCGGAATTCCAGGTAATCAGTCAAAATTAGATTGCCCAGAGATTCCCGGTAGCGTTTCATCTGGTCGGTGCGTTCCGCTTCGGTAAGCGTTTTGCCAATATCCTTGCATTCAACATAACCAAGCGGCGATTGGCCTTTGGTGATGATAAAATCGGGAGCGCCGCATTTAACCCGGCGCGGTTCATTGGTTGCTGTAATTCCGGCGGCAAAGCTTTCAATCAATTCTTTCAGGGCGGGGCGATGAGTATGCTCGGTGGCATTGCCGGCAGCGTAGGCTTTTTCGATTTTCTTGAGATAGTCAGAGATCGCGATCACATCATCACCAGTATGTTTTATTGAGGGACTGTGCATCTATAGCACAACATGCTGAATTATCAAATAGTTCGATTTTAATCGTTAAAAGAGACGAATTCTTTTAATAAATATTTGCTTGTAATGAAAGTAAATATTAGCTAGTAAATACTCAATATATTTGTCAGTCTTTTAACCTGAACAATGAACTTGTCAAATAAGCCATAATAGTGATAAAAATACTTTGGGGGTAATTATGGGCGAAGGGACCAGTGATTACACAAAAAACATGGTAGACTTAAGAAGGCACATGTGGATGGCCGGTGTGGAAGTGGAATTACGCCGTCTTATCTGGCAAATTGCCACTGTCGGCAAGTATATCTCGGCAAAAATTCACGAGTCCAACAGGAAACTGGCCGGATTTCAAAATGTTTATGGCGAAGAGCAGCTTGATCTGGACCGTATTTCCGATGAAATATTAAAAAGCCAGTTGCAGTTTTCCGGGTTTGTTCGGGAATATGCCTCGGAAGAGCTGGAAGATATAGTTAAGATCGGTTCCGGCAAAGAAAAATATATAGTTACAGCAGATCCGCTTGACGGTTCATCGCTCGTGGATACCAACCTGGCTATTGGGACGATTATCGGCATTCACAAGGAATCTGTTCTGGACACGGGCAGAAATACAATGGTGGCGGCGCTCTATATTACTTACGGTCCGCTGATCACGATGGTTTATTCGGCAGGTAATGGTGCGCATGAGTTCGTCCTCAATCGGGAAGGTGAGTATCTCCTGTCACAGGAAAAGATCAAGTTGAAAGAGAAGGGCTCCATCTTTTCACCGGGAGGCCTGCGCCGCGATTGGACACCGGCGCACCTTAAGTTTGTCGAACAACTGGAAAAAGATGGTTATAAGCTGCGTTACAGCGGCGGTTTTGTTCCCGATATCAATCAGGTGTTAATCAAAGGCGGCGGCTTGTTTACGTATCCCGCTTTGCGAAAATCGCCTCAGGGAAAATTGCGTTTGCTGTTTGAATTGCAGCCGATGGCTTTTATTATGGAGCAAGCCGGCGGGAGAGCTACCAATGGTAAGGAAGACATCCTCGCCCTGAAGGTGGAAAGTGTCAATCAACGCTCGCCGGTTTATATCGGCAGCACAAAAGAAGTGCGAATGGCCGCACAATTCTTATCACAATAATTTTTGTTTAATAAGGAGTACAGATGATTTACGAAAACAAGAATCAATTAAAAAAGGGGTGCGCGCGGATACTGGAAGTGGATGGCAGCGATATCCGCATATTGGACGAGGAAAAGTTAAAAAATAAATTGATTGATGATTTGATTTATACGGTGGTATTCAGCCCTGATCCGGCAACACAGGCCGCTGCCAGCTGGCTGATTCGCCGCGCGGCTGCCGCCCTTGGTATTATGTCCGCTTCTATTCAACCGCTCTATGAGGCTATGGGACAAGGAGATGTGAAGGGATTTACTGTTCCCGCGATTAATATCAGGGGGATAACTTACGATGTGGCTCAAGCTGTTTTTCGCGCGGCAATTAAAGGACGGGTAGGGCCGGTTATCTTTGAAATTGCCCGTTCGGAAATCAATTACACATCGCAGCGGCCTCTGGAATTTGCTTGCGCCGTTATGGCTGCCGCAATTAAAACCGGACATCAAGGGCCGATTTTCCTGCAGGGAGACCATTTTCAAATAAACGCCAAGAAGTTTGCCGCCGATGCCGCCAAAGAAACTCAAACGGTTAAAAACTTGATTTGGGAAGCAATTGAAGCCGGGTTTTACAATATTGATATCGACACCTCCACGCTGGTGGATTTGACCAAAGCAACTGTGAAGGAACAGCAAAAAGTAAACTATTCTCTGGCCGCAGAACTAACAACAATGATTCGTGATTTGGAGCCGGAAGGGATTAATGTTTCTGTTGGTGGTGAGATTGGTGAGGTTGGCGGAAAAAACAGTACAATAGAAGAATTAAAGGTCTTCATGGAAGGCTACGGAGATGAACTCAAAAAGAGTGGTGAGTCGCTCAAAGGTATAAGCAAGATCAGCATTCAAACAGGAACAACGCATGGTGGAGTACCTCTGGCCGATGGTTCCGTAGCCAAAGTTAAAATTGATTTTGATGTTTTGGAAAAGTTGTCCCAGTTGGCGCGTTCTCAATACGGTCTTGCCGGGGCTGTTCAGCACGGAGCATCCACTCTTCCGGATGAAGCCTTTGACAAGTTTCCGGCAACAGGTACCGCCGAGATTCATTTGGCGACCGGTTTTCAAAACATTATTTACGATAGCGCAAATTTCCCTCCTGATTTGAAAGAAAAAATTTACGAACATTTAAAAAATAAAATGAAAGACGAGTGGAAAGAAAAGGATACCGCAGAGCAGTTTATTTACAAAACACGTAAAAAAGGATTTGGCCTGTTTAAACTGGAATTATGGCATTTACCGGAAGATAAACGCAATAAGGTATGCGCGGAGCTGGAAAAACAGTTTTCCTTTTTATTTGAAAAACTGAAAGTTAATTCAACACAGGATGTCTTGAAAAAATATATTCAGCCGTTGGATGTACCCCTTGAGTTCCCTGCTGCTCTCAAGGCTGAAGCGACGATATAAAAATTGGTTCTATTACGAATATTCGTACGTTTATGACGGGATTAATTTTCGCCTTGCCAACTGGCAATATAATCCAGTGATTTTTCTTTTGGAACAGTGGAATCAACTAGTGTAGTGTCTCAATAATATCTATACAATATGTCATTTCGAAGCGAAGCGAGAAATCTTAATGATCGTCAGAATATACAAGATATCTCCCGCTGGTCGATATGACAATGTTTCATTGAAACACTACACTAGCCATTTTCCTTTGATACCCAGTTCCTGCAAAGTCAGGGCAAAATGGCTCATCGCGATACCCAGGTCAATATCCTGCAAGGAAACTTTCCATATTAATTTGTAGATAAAAGCTCGCGCAATGAAGCCTCAAATCGCATCTTCCGTATTTCCTGTAGTATCTCTGTCCGCTTCATCAGTCACCTCCTATTAGGTAACTTCTTAACCGGACAGATTATGTGCTTCTAACATTCATTTGCTTTGTCCTTGACAAGGCACTATTTTTCCCCTATCTTTTGAAAACATTACACACGATACCTATGCCAATAATTGGTGGATGTCCGGTTTGAATATCTCTCAGATCACCATGAGGAGGAACCATGCTCGAATCTCTGAAGAACAAAGTTGTCTGGATAACCGGGGCAGGAACTGGAATCGGCCAGGCGGCCGCAGTAGCCCTGGCTAAAAACGGAGCCAGCGTCATTCTTTCGGGGCGCAGAATCAAGGCGCTTCAGGAGACGGCGGATATTATAGCCCCATTCGGCGCTACAGCCACACTCGAGGTCTTGGATGTATCAGATCCGACCTTAGTCCGGACCACGGCGGATCGCATCGTTTCACGCTATGGCAGGCTGGATATTCTGGTCAATAACGCGGGTACAAATATCACCGACCGGCATTGGGCCAAGGTCACACCGGAAAAGTGGAATCAAGTTATCGATATTGATCTGAACGGTGCCTTCTATTGCGTTGCGGCGGTTCTTCCCATCATGAGAAAACAACAAGACGGTCTGATCATCAACGTGTCCTCTTGGGCGGGCCGTTTCTATTCCTATCTGACGGGACCGGCTTACAGCGCGGCCAAGCACGGAATGATAGCATTGAATGAGAGCATCAATATGGAAGAATGTATAAACGGCATCAGGGCCTGTGCGATCTGTCCCGGCGAGGTTTCTACCCCTATCATGGATCAAAGGCCCGAACCCTTGGACGACGACGTGAAGGCACGCATGCTCAAATCCGAAGACCTGGGTGAGGCCATTCTTTTTGTCGCCCGCCTGCCCAAAAGTGTTTGTATCAATGAAATGCTGATCAGCCCAACCTGGAACCGCGCTTACATTGCCAATCTGACGCCGAAACCTTAAGCAAAGGCAAAGTCGTGGCCGGTCCTTTTTACAGATCGAAGTGGTAAAACAATGGACAACTAGTTCTACTTTATTCGGCACCAGTCAGGGTCTGCGATGTATCAGCTTGAATGCCGAGCTCAATACATTTTAAGGAGGGAATTAGGATGACGCCAGAGGAAATGAAAGAAAAAGCCATTGCAATGATGGCCAGGAAAAGATTCCATTGCAGCCAGGCGGTTCTTGCGGTCGGGCAGGAAAAACTGGGAAAAGGGAATGACGACGTCATTCGGGCTATGGGCGCTTTTGGCGGTGGCTTGGGTGGAAACGGTGAAGTCTGTGGAGCATTGGCAGGCGGGCTCGCCGTTCTTGGTCTGAGGTTCAGCCGGGCACGGCAAGAGGAAAAGGAAGACCCGAAAATGTGGGACTATACCGAAGAGCTTCTGACCCGCTTCCGGGACAACATTGTGAAAGAGCACGGAAGTATTCTCTGCCGGGATATCAGCCGGGTGGACTGGAACGACCGCGATCAGGTGAAGGACTTTTACAAAGGGGATAAAGTGCAGGAGTGCATCCGCATCGTCGGGGAAACAGCCAGACTGATAGGCGAACTCCTGGAGCGCCCCTGATCAAGCCACCGGCATATTTATTGATATAAGATTATAAGATAGGAGATGGCCGTGGAGTATCGTCCGTTCGGTAAGTTGGATTGGAAGGGATCTGTTCTGGGGTTTGGAGCCATGCGGTTGCCGGTAATCGATGGCAAGATGGCGAGCATCGATGAAGAAGAAGCCAGGAAGATGGTTCGTTATGCCATTGAACACGGGGTCAATTACATCGATACGGCGTTTCCCTACCACGAGGGGCAGAGTGAGCTCTGCATCGGACGAATCCTTCAAGACGGCTATCGCGATCGAGTGAAACTGGCGACAAAATTGCCGTCATGGCTTATTCACTCTCCCGATGAATTTGATCGGTATCTCGACTTGCAGCTCGACCGTCTGCAGACCGAGCGCATCGATTTCTATCTCTTGCACGGCTTGAACCGGACCTTCTGGCCCCATCTTCGAGACATGGGTGTCCTGCGCTGGGCCGAACGCGCTATAGCGGACGGCCGCATCGGACACCTCGGCTTTTCTTTCCATGATGATTTTCCTACGTTCAAGGAGATCGTGGACGGCTACGATTACTGGACGATGTGTCAGATTCAGTACAATTACATGGATGTAAACTTCCAGGCGGGTGCGGCGGGGCTCCGGTACGCCGCAGATAAAGGCCTGGCCGTGGTGGTTATGGAGCCCCTGCGGGGTGGCCGACTCACCAGGAAGCTGCCGCAAGACGCCGCAGTAATCTTGGAGAAGGCGCATTGCACTCGCGGCATGGCCGAGTTGGCACTCCAATGGGTCTGGGACCACCCCGAGGTCTCCGTTGTGTTGAGCGGCATGTCCAAGATGGCGCATGTTGTCGAAAACGTGGCCTACGCGGAGCATGCCGCCGACAATACCCTGTCGGCAGAGGAGCGAAAACTGATCGATCGGATAAGGGAGGCCTACATAGGATTAGCCCCAATCCCATGCACTAACTGTAAATATTGCCAGCCCTGCCCGAATAGCGTTGACATCCCACGTATCTTTGAACTTTATAACGATGCCTTGATGTACAAAGATTTTCGGACGCCACGCTTTCTTTATCAAAGTATCACGGGCCTGAAGGCGGAACAACGGGGAGACCGCTGTCTCGAATGCGGTGAGTGTGAGGCCGTGTGCCCGCAGGAAATTGGCATTTCGGAATGGTTGAAGAAGGCGCATGAGCTTCTCAGTGTCGCGCAGTAAAAATTGAACTTTTGACAGGTTAGTGAATATCAGCAACAAGAGCTGTATGGACAACGATCTTGGCAGGCGCATCATTGATTAAATCAGCATTGGCGATGACTGCACCGTAACTTCTGTCAGTGCGGAGGAGGAACTGAATGCCTCTACGGTCTTCATGGAATCATGGGATGGATATTTATTCCAATACCACCGGAGACAGCAGTTGCAGTGAAGGTTGAAGACATCCGCTGATCTTTTCCCCTGAATTTGATCCACTTCCAAATGGAGTCCTTCCTGTAGTCCTCAATTTTGAAGCAATGAAAATCATTCAAGCTTTCTCTTGGAAACATAGTATTGATTGTGAGCATATTTTCAGTGCACGTAGAATCCGGCTGTTTTGCTCAGTAATCCGCATAAGTCAGTAAAAGTTGCTGATATGAAGTCTTGTAAAATAAAGGTGACTTCGAGTATATAGGTACCTGGTAAGAATGGGCAGGGAACGGATTATCCAATCCATCTAATAAAATCAAACAAGGAGGATATATGCTGGAGTCATTAAACGACAAAGTAGCATGGGTAACGGGCGCAGGAACGGGTATCGGACAGGCAGGAGCTGTCGCGCTTGCTAAAAATGGTACAAAAGTAGTTCTTTCCGGGCGAAGGAGAGAGGCTCTTCAGGAAACAGCCGACATCATAAAGCAAAATGGCGGAGAGTCCAAAATAGAAATCCTGGATGTTTCGGACGAGAAGGCTGTTCAAGACGTCGCCGATCGCATTTATGAGGCCTATGGGAGGCTCGACATTCTTGTCAACAATGCAGGAACGAACGTAACGGAGCGGCACTGGGGCATAGTTACACCGGAAAAATGGAATCAGGTTATCGGTATTGACTTGAATGGTGCATTTTACTGTGCTTCAGCGGTAATACCCATCATGAGAAAACAGAAAGACGGCCTGATCATCAATATTTCCTCCTGGGCTGGTCGCTTTTATTCGTACATTACGGGACCGGCATACTGTGCCGCAAAGCATGGGTTGCTCGCTATGAATGCAAGCATCAATATCGAGGAATGCATTTACGGGATAAGGGCATGTGCGATTTGTCCAGCGGAGGTATGGACACCCATCATCGACAAGAGGCCCGATGCCCTCAGTGATGAAGAGAAGGCAAAGATGCTGAAATCGGATGACCTGGGTGAGACCATCCTTTTTGTGGCACGTCTTCCCCGGCACGTTTGCATCAATGAACTGGTCATAAGCCCTACATGGAATCGTACCTATGTTCACGATTTCAGTCGGCAGCCACCTGTAACTGGTTAATTACAGTATCATATTAAAATTGTGCCGACGATAAGTGGCGATCTTCACTTCAATTCCAAATCGAAAACCCTTGACTTGTAGGTATAGAGTCAGTGAATCCGTCGTTTTGGCGATCTTGAAAAATCAGTAATTGTCTTTTTTACTTATATCTTCCTGTAATGTTGTTTTTCTTATTTTCCCAATTCACACAACATTTCAATCGGAAATAATCAAAAAAACGGCTGAACTCTAACTTAACATGTGGTACAAGTATCAGGGGCAGATAAAACATCTCAATCGGCTCAAAACGTAACAACGGAGTCCGGATGGAAAGATCAGGAACTAAA
>Ga0209748_1001313_pt1 | contig 12319 bp, 11 predicted proteins | sample BarGraIncu00421A_FD_185490 | JGI IMG/M metagenome (GOLD analysis project Ga0209748, IMG submission 185490) | Arctic peat soil microbial communities from Barrow, Alaska - Barrow Graham LP Incubations 004-21A (SPAdes) (version 2) | ecosystem: Environmental > Terrestrial > Soil > Wetlands > Peat... | reverse complement strand
CAGTAGTATTAATCGCAATCAATGCGGTCATTGGTTTTGTACTTTTGTTAACGCCTGCAAAATCCTTGATTTCGCCGCCGTTTCCAGCAAGAAGACCAACTCCTTTAGCGCAATCATGTGAAGAACCGCCGCCTAATGATACTAATAAATCACAGCCTTCTTTTTTGAACATTTCAAGACCATCTGTAACATTTTTGTCTGTTGGATTTGGTTGAGCACCAGCGAAAATAACTGCTTTTACTCCAGCAGCTTCAATAATATCTTTTACTTGATCAGCAATTCCCATTGCTTTCATGCCTTTATCTGTTACGATTAATGCTTTTTTTAATCCGAGTCCAGCAGCTTGGTTTCCAACGTCTTTAACTGCACCAGGTCCCATCAAATTCACTACAGGCATGAAATACCCAAATACTTGATCTGCAATAGCCATAATTAATCCTCCTAGAATTCTTTTAGTTTTTAAATTCAATTTCACATTTAATCTTGAAATCTCTATTTGGTATATCGTCTCAACACCAAATAATTAGATTAATAAGATTTATGAAACCGTTTAATCAATAATAGCACGATTAATTTGATCTGTCTAGTCAAAATAAGGGTAATTTTTAGATATATACGAAAATTTCCGATTTTTATTGGCTTATTACTAGCTTTTTCTCGTAAATTCAATCAATCGTTTGTTTTTCATTTTATCATTTTGCTTCTCCTTATCCAAAATCACTCGCTATAAACATAAAAAAGCAATAAAAAAAAGATAAAAGGAAAAGAATTTTCTTCTCTCCCCTTTATCTTTGCATCCTCTTTTCTGAGAGCATACTTGTATTGTAACTATTTATTTTTTACAGATCAATAAATTAAAGTGCTTATACCCAGGTCTGACAGATTTTTACCCCTTCTGCAGCATTTGTTGTAAATTTATCTGCTCCAACAAATTCACAGGATTCTTGTGTCACCGGGTTTCCGCCAATAATAACTTTAGAATCGATGCCAGCAGCTTTAAGAGCATCCACTGTTTCTTTCATTGAGTCGATGGCAAGGGTTAAAACCCCACTCATCCCAATAATACAATGTTCGTTTTCTTTGGCTTTTTCAACAAACATTTCTGGAGCGACATCAATTCCTAAATCAATCACCTGGAAACCCGCCGCTTCTGACATGCTTTTGAAGATATTTTTTCCAATATCATGTAAATCCCCATGAACAGTACCAATAATAATGGTTCCGGCAGCAGCCGTTTCTCCACTTGCTAATACTGGTTTTAAAACGTTGATTGCTTCAGTTAATAATTCACCGGCAAAGATTAAATCGCCCACAAAGTATTCACCTTTTTCGAACAGATCTCCTACGATTGCCATACCACCCTGACATGCTGCAACAGCTTGTTGCGCTTCCGGTTCAGATGGGTTAGATTCTACAAATTCGTTTAGGAGGTCCATGACCTCTTCTTCTTCTAAATCTCCGACTGCCTGTGTTAATACTTTTAAATCCAACATTTTATTTACCATTCCCTCTTAGATTTTCTTTATTATAATTAAAAACACATGTGTAACATGTGTGTACATGTTTATGTTTATGTTCGTATATTACACCCTTATTTCATTATTGTCAAGGTAAACGCTTCCACTATTTTCTTAGGTATTACACTGGACGCTAAGTCTGAGCTTTAATATAGTCTGTCTTTTCATGTGTTCGGTCTTAAAAAGATCGCAATAAATCAATTTCTTTTTTAAAATCAAGGGGTTTTTCCTGAGGTGTTTCTAATAAAAAGGGAAGATCCCTTAAGCTCGGATGAGTCACAATTTTTTCAAAAGCATCTACTCCCAGAGTTCCAAAGCCAATCTTTTCGTGACGATCTTTATGGCTGCTAAAGGGCATCATACTATCATTAAGATGGAGACATTTGAGATGATTGAGCCCAATGATTCGATCAAAATCTTCTAATACGCCTTCAAGATTTCCAACAATATCATAGCCCCCGGAATAAATATGACAGGTATCGATACAGACTCCTATTTTCCCCTTTAGGTTCACGCCTTCTATTATAGCTTGTAATTCTTCAAAATTTCTGCCAATTTCAGTTCCCTTACCTGACATGGTTTCCAAAACAACGGTGGTTTTCTGATCTTCCCACATTTCATCATTTAGAATTTTTAAAATAAGCTCAATTCCTTTTTCGACTCCCTGACCTAAATGATTACCAGGATGGAAATTATACAACTCACAGGGAAGGTTTTCGAGTCGTTCTAAATCCTCTTTAAAAATCATTTGAGCAAACTCTCTTGTCTCAGGTTTAGCAGAACACATATTTAAGGTATAAGGAGCATGGGCTAGCAAAGGGGCAAAATGATGTTCTTTCATAATACTGACTAATCCAGCCACATCCTTAGGATCAAGGGGCTTGGCTTTCCCACCTCTGGGATTACGTGTAAAAAACTGGAAGGTATTGGCATCCACTGATAGAGCAGTTTCACCAGCTTTTGTAAACCCTCCTGCAATGGATATGTGTGGTCCGATATTTAACATTCGACTTTCTCCTTTTTGGATCATCTGTTGGTATCTCATAATTTTTCGAGTAATCAAGTAGCTTTCATCGTATCGCATTTTTTTATCTTGTATATCTCATAGCAATGATTTGAGTGGTTTTACAAATGGTCATCAGACTATAGGGGGTTGTCTTCGTAATTCTTATGGTAACTCTGGGAACCTATTCCCATGTTCTGGAAACCCAAAAAATAAAAACAGCATCACTAATTGATGCCATTTATAATACAGAGCCACTATTAAATATCGTTTCTATTGGTTAATTTTTGGTTAATTCTCTAACTTTACCATTGCTACAGCTCTTACAAATGGCTTTCTTATGCTAAAAGTGGTGATCCCGACTGGACTTGAACCAGCGACCCCTACCATGTCAAGGTAGTGCTCTTCCAGCTGAGCTACGAGATCACTTTTGCTGCCTGATCATTCTACAATAATAAAGACAAAAAGTAAAGTATTTTTTACAACGTGGTTTCTGCTGTTAATGTAAAAAAGTTCTTTTTAATATAAAATTCATTATAACTAATGGGCATATTATCTTCAAGTGAGATTATGTTCTGTGCGACTAAAAAGCAACTTTCGTCACTATCTATTTTTAAACTCTCCCGGACTTCAAGAGGCGGATGTACTAAATTAATGTTTATTATCTTTTTAAGTTGGAATTGCATTTTGCCAGTTTCCATGATCCCGTGAAAACTGGCAAAGTTAATCACATCTTCAACAATGGGGTTTCCTTTTTGATAGGGTAAGAAAATGGTGGAATACTGTATGACTTCATTTTTAATAGACACTGCTTTTTGGATCTTAATCACTTTTTCAAAAGATCCAATTTTAAGCTCACGCATCAGCTTCCTTCCTGGTGTAATAACCCCAACACTCACAAGCTTAACTTCTTCAACCTGGCCTTTAAGGCTATCAATTTCATCAAAATAAAACTGATATTGATTCGCGGTTGGTTCACACACATAGTTTCCCTTTCCAGCTATGGTGTAAATATACTTTTCATTGACTAAAAGCGCCAAACTTTTTCGCAGAGTTGTTCGGCTAACGTCGAATTGCTCTGCCATTTCATTTTCCGAAGGCAAAAGATCCCCTGGTTTCAAAAGTCCCTTTTCAATTTTTCCTTTAATATCATTGACGATATCAAGATATAAAATTTTTCTCATTGTTCATCACCTGTCATGATGCAAGCCACCTTTTGCAACTATTTACGCAGCTAATGGCTTTTTGTGCTGAAATTATGTTTCTCTTCATCTCTATTCACCTGTTTATCTTAATCTATGGATTTGTTTAAACTGTTACAAATCCTTGACCATTATTACTTAACATTTCAGAACACACCTCTTCGAAAGCTATTATTTCGTTTCGATCAAACTTTTTACGAAATGCTATTTTTTCTATTTTATCATGGAACGGTTTATTTGTCTTTACAATCACTGGTTATTTTTAATGGCTTTTTAATCCTTTCAAGTGTATAATTATTGTGAAAAGATTCGCTATTAGCTGATATAACATAAGAAAATGAGGTCTCTATATGAATGCATTTACAAAAATACAGCTTCAGGAAAACAAAAAATATTTGGAACTTCTATCCCAAAGCTTTCCAAACATAACCAATGCTGTTGGTGAGGTGGTTAACCTGACAGCCATCCTTAATCTTCCCAAGGGAACTGAACATTTTTTAACAGATATTCACGGTGAACATGAAGCTTTTAATCATGTTATGCAAAATGCATCTGGAGCCATCAAGCGAAAGGTTCATGAAGAATTGGATAACACCATTGCCTTTGAAGAACTTGAAGAACTCTCGACCCTTATCTATTATCCTCAAGAAAAAATTGATTTAATCAAACGGATGAAGACCCAGGAGTCTTTAGATAACTGGTATAAGCTTACGATTTATCGTTTGGTTAAAGTCTGTCGCGCTGCCGCATCCAAATACACACGGTCTAAGGTAAGAAAAGCCCTGCCTAAAGACTTTGCCTATATTATGGAGGAGCTGCTCCAGGAAGATGAGCACCGATTCAATAAAAAAGAATACTACAATGCGATTATCGAAAGCCTGGTGGATCTCGAACGAGCTCAACACTTTATCATTGAGATTTCCTATGTCATCAAACGACTGACCATTGATCATCTTCACATCATTGGTGATGTTTATGATCGCGGCCCTGGCTCAGATGTTGTAATGGATACACTTATGCGTCACCATTCCCTGGACATGCAATGGGGTAACCACGATATTCTCTGGATGGGGGCCGCTGCCGGGAATCCCTCCTGTATTGCCAATGTCGTACGTATTGCCCTTCGTTATGCCAATATGGACGTATTGGAAAATGGTTACGGTATTAATCTCTTACCTTTAGCCTCCTTTTCAAACCGAACCTACACCGATGATGCCTGTCAGCAATTTATGCCAAAACTTTCTGATAGTGACTGCGTCTCAGACCAGGAAATTACGCTCATGGCAAAAATGCACAAGGCCATATCCGTTATTCAGTTTAAACTGGAAGAAGTTCTCATTGACAATCATCCCGAATACCAAATGGAAAAACGCCAGCTTTTAAGAAATATTAATTTTGAAAATGCCACCGTTTCTGTTGAGGGGATCGTCTATCCTTTAAATGATACATTCTTTCCTACTCTGGATCCTGAAAACCCCAATACTTTAAGTGAAGACGAAGCAATGGTTATGGACCGTTTGGTTTACACATTCCTTCACAGTGAAAAGCTTCAAAAGCATATTCGTTTTATGTATGCCAAAGGCAGCATGTATAAAGTTTATAATGATAATTTATTGTTTCATGCCTGTGTTCTTCTTGAAAAGGATGGCAGTTTTAAAATAAAACAAATTGGCGAACATTGTTATTCAGGAAAGTCACTCATGGATAAATACGACCAAATGGCAAGAGAAGCATTCTTTGGAAATTCTGATAAGGATCCCAGCCATACCGGCACCGACTTTCTCTGGTTCCTGTGGTGCCATATGGATTCCCCGCTCTTTGGAAAAAACAAAATGGCTACTTTTGAACGATATTTCATTGATGATAAAACATCCCACAAAGAATATTATTCGCCTTTTTACAGCCTTATTGACGAGGATGATACGCTGGCTAAAAAAATTCTTGCGGAGTTTGGCGTAGACCCTGAAGAAGGGCACCTGATCAATGGACATATCCCCGTAAAAACCACCTCTGGCGAAAGTCCTATCCGCGCCAATGGAAAGCAATTGGTGATTGATGGGGGATTCGCCAGAGCCTACCAAAAAACAACCGGCATTGCAGGCTATACTCTAACCTACAATTCCTATGGTCTGATTCTTATCAGTCATGACCCCTTTGAGTCAGTGGAAAAGGCGATTACCGAAGGTGCGGATATTCATTCGACCCAAATGGTGGTTGAAAAAACAACTGAGAGAAAACGGGTTCGAGATACGGATAACGGAAAAGAGCTTATGAATCAGATAGCCGACCTGGAAATGCTCATTGCCACTTATCGCAAAGGAATTATAAAAGAAAAATTATATTAGAAACATCTAAAAAGAACACAGATAAGTCATTATCTGTGTTCTTTTTTATTCCAATTTAGGCTAATCCAATAATAATTCCAGCTGGCAAAGCAGCACGTCCTCCTGGTTAACAATTTCTACCCGGTAATGCCCTTTATCAACCATTTCACCCATAGCTTTCACCTGATCTCCATAAAATCCCTGGGCCTTATATACAATCTTCACCTCGCTTAGAACCATGGTTTTAAGGACTTCCAAAGGTAAAACTTCAATAGCCCAGGCCAGATATTTAACATGGTTAACATGTTTGTTGAAATCGATATCTAAAAATCGCACATTAAAGGTCTTTTGCAAATCACAATCCGAAATTTTTGCAATCTTCTTAAATAAGGGCACCCCTTTTTCAAAGCATTCATAAGCTTCAAATTCAGGGAAGTTGTTAATCCGCTCCATTTTTTGGGTGGCACGATTCATGAGCAGCCATTGGGTATCTCCAATGACTGCTTTCTCTCCCTTTGAATCTTCTATAGTAAAGCGCCTTGTACCACAAAATTTATCCATGCCGGTGGCCTCGGTGGTTACGGTTACCTGATCTTTATGTCGGGGATAAGACATAAAGCGAATGATATATTTTACCAAAAACCAGGAAACCTGATTTTCTTGCAAAAATCTGCCTCCAACCTCCAAAATATCCCCCTGATATGTGGATAGCTCCTGAAAATAGTTCATGGCTGCCGTTGGCAGCATCTTCCCATTGTAATCTGATTCATAACAGGCAATCCGTTTTTTTTCCTTTGTAATAATCGCCATGTGATTATTCTCTATTCAAAGCTTCTACGATACAGACTAATCCCATCCAGGCTCCAGTTGGGTCCAGTAAAGGATCCCGATTCCACTCGATTCAGAGCATTTTCCATAGTGAACATTCTGGCATCAATCATATCAATATGGTGCAATAACTCTGCCTCGGGAAACATTGGCTTTTTGGGGCTTCCAAACTCTGGTAGATAATGATGGGATAGAATCATATGTTTTAGAAGCATGATACACTCAGAATCAGTTCCCAGTTCAAGACCAACGATTTCCAGCTCAACAATTTCCTGGGTGATATGTCCTAAAAGCTTGCCTTCCGGGGAATAGTCTGAAACAGATCCGTTTTCATCTGATACCATCTCATTGATTTTTCCGATATCATGAAGAATAATCCCTGCATACAGTAAATCTTTATTGATAAACGGATAAATAGTCACCAGACTTTTTCCAATTCTCAGCATGGTATAAAGATGATAAAGCAATCCCCCTTTAATGGCGTGATGATGCTTTTTCGCTGCCGGAAAATAGATCAGATCAGCTGTTTTATCATTGAAAATCTTATGGGTTATGGCACGAAAATCTTCGCTTTTAAAGTCGTCAATGGTATCATTAATATATCCCATCATTTCATTGATATCCACCGGCACCGTTTCTACATAGTCGTCCACTTGTACATCGTCACTTTCATCCACAACCCGCATTTTTTCGACGATAAGCTGGAGACGATTGTTAAATTCCTGGACCTTCCCCTTTATTTTCACCAGCTTCCCATTGGTGAACAGGTCTTCATCCCCAGGCTTTACGTCCCATTTTTTTCCATCAATTTCGTCAAAATTAGTGTCATTTAAAACCATATTAAAATAGCGATTACCATTGGTAGCTGTTTTTGTTATTTGTGATTTAATAAATAAATAGCCCAGATAATCCTGGCCCTTTTTTACTGTTTTAATTTCCAAATTATTCTCCTCGTTCTCTTATTTACAAGCTTCCGGGAAGGCACAGCCATAAGCTGCCAATCCACGTTTTAGTATTTCCATGGCAATGCGCATCTCCTCACCGTTGAGCACACAGGCAATCCGGACCTCATCGGCGCCATCATCGGGATTCAAATAAAAATCATTGGCAGGTGACAACAGCACGGTTTCGCCTTTGTACTCAAAGTCTGTGATCATCCACTCAATGAAATGGCAGGCATTTTTGATTGGGAGCTTTACCATGAAATAAAAGGCTCCCTTGGGTTCTTTACAAATAACCCCGGGAATTTCCTGTAAGGCTGTGTTCACTATTTCCCGGCGATGGGTGTATTCTTTTAATGTGTCATCAAAAAAGTGCTGATCCAGCTCAAACAGGGAAACCGCACCCAGTTGATCCACCGTGGATACTGCCAACCGCATTTGGCAAAGTTTTTTTAATTGCTTCATTAATACTTTATTCTTTGAAACAATTAAGCCGATACGAACACCACAGGCACTGTAACGTTTAGAAATGCTGTCGATGAGAATAAAGTTTTGACTCATCTCCGGGTACTGGGCCGGACTAAGATAAGCTTGATCTTTATAGACGAATTCCCGATAAACCTCGTCAGAAATCAGGTAGAGATCATGCTTTAAAGCCAGATCAATATAAACACCGATTTCCTTTGCCGTAAAGACTTTTCCTGTGGGGTTTCCCGGGTTTGTCATTAGAATGCCACGGGTTTTAGGCGTTATAGCCGCTTCAATAATCGAAATATCAGGAAGAGCAAAGCCGTCCTCAGCGTAAGTTTTAAAACCAACCAGTTTCACATCTGTGGCAGCCGCCATTTCCTTGTAAATGCTGTAAAGTGGCTCAGCTACAAGGATTTCATCTCCAGGGTTACAAATGCCGATGAAGGTAAACAGCAGGGCTTCACTCCCGCCACTGGTGACCAATAAATCCTCAATCAAATAATTCAGTCCCAACCGCCCATAATAACCACAGGCTGCTTCCCTGAGTGGTATGATCCCCTCGGGAGCCTGATAGGACAAAACCTTTTCATTTAAGCAATTCACTCTTTCTAAAAATCCCTTAGGGGTTTGAATATCCGGTTGACCAATATTAAGAAAATAAACTTTTTTTCCTTTTTTCTGAACAGAGTCAACCAGAGCATAATATTTAAGCAGAGCTGGCTCGCTCATTTTCTTTATTCGCTGGGATGTTTCCATATTTTTCTCCTGTTTTCATTTGAATATCGTACTTTTTATTTCAAAGAAAATTATAAGCTTTATTCCTGAAAATTGCAAATTTCATAGGCATATTAGAAAAATATTATTCTAATTATAACTGACTGTAATCAACAAAATAGAGTATAATAAAACAGAGGTGCTGTTATGCAAACTGATTTATTAACTATCCCCAGTGTCGGTAAAAAAATGAAAGAACATCTTATAAATATTGGTATTAAAGTTGTGGAGGATTTAAAAGGACAGGATCCTGAAGCCCTGTATGCCAGGGATTGCGTGTTTAAAGGTTTTAAAGAGGACCTTTGTGTTCTCTATGTCTATCGGTTAGCCGTATATTTTGCAGAAAACGAAATCCATGAGCCGGAAAAGTTAAAATGGTGGAATTGGAAGGATGTCAATGAAAATCATTAAGCCCAATCTCTCAAAAGATCCAGTCATCTCAGATGATTTATTACCACTATTAGAAAATGCTCAGCGTGAAGAATCTGATATTGAGGAAACCCATTTTAAGGGACTCGGATTTAAAGAACTTGATTTGTCCAGACTATCATTTAAAGATATTATTTTTGAAAACTGTGAATTTATCCATTGCTCGTTTAATAAAATTGATTTTAGAGATGTCCACTTTAAATCCTGTAACCTTTCCAACAGTGATTTTTGCGATGGGTACTTTAGCCGCTGTGAATTCACAGCATGCAAAGTAATCGGCGCTGATTTTCTCAATGCAGAATTCCAAAACATCTCTTTGGTAAACAGCAATTTTCAATATGCAAATTTTGGGAAATCAAAAATGTCGAATTTCGAAGTTTCTGATTGCGATATGAGTCATTCCAGCATTACGGAGTGCAAACTTAAAAACATTGCTTTTAATGAAGTCCGATTTATTGAAACCAGTTTTTTCAAAACCCCACTAAAAGGAATCGACTTTACCCAATGCCAAATTGATGGTCTTATAGTGTCAGGTGAAGAATTAAAAGGCGCCATTGTTACGACGTATCAGGCGGCAGAGCTGGCAAAATTATTGGGATTAATTGTGAGATAATGAATTAACTAGAGCAACTTCATATCCCATCCTGACAACCTTTTTTGGGGTTGTCTTTTCTATTTTGAATTTATTTAAGAAATAATTTAAATTTCAAAATAGTGAGTGTATTGCTCTAATATTTAATAATGTTAAACCTTTTCATATGAAATATCGAATTGATTTGAAAATAAAAACAGATACACCACTAATTTTTATATGCTATACTACCAATATTATTTTATTCTGAAAAAAATTGAAATACTCTTAGAGGTGAAAACATGAAGAAAGAAAATTATGATTTAATGACCGTTTTTTTTAATGATAAGGATCAGGTATCCAGTTTCAATGAAATGACTCACTGGGTTTTATATGCCAAAGAAGAAGAGGGCTGGCAAATATCAAAAGACTTTCCATGTAAACCTGTGCTTACTGGGGAACTTACAACAATTCGTGACAACATAAAAAACATTATTAATCAGCTCGGCTCTTGCCGAGTTATTATAACCAAATCCATAACAGGTATTCCCTATCATACTTTTGATAAAGCAGAATTCATTATCTGCGAAGTTGAAAGTTTTGATTTAGAGCTTTTAGATGCGATTAAGGAGGATTTAATCGCTACCCCTTTGGAAAGTGCAGATCTAATGAATAAGTCTCCAGAGTCTCCAAAAGAAAGTGATATTCCCGGACATTATATATTTGATTTAGTTCAAATGCAAAAAAGCACACCTGAAATCACTTCTAAAATGGCATTACTGCCATTTTTTAAAGGTGTCCCATTTGTGTCCCTTGATATTGTCTGTGAGCATATCCCGCCTTGGTTTGATAAAACCTTTGACGCCATGAAACTGACTTATGAAGTTCTAAAAAAGAATGATGAAAGTACCCATGTGATTGTTACACATACTAACTGTAAAATATAAGGAGGCTATTATGTCTGAATTACTCTTACCAAAATACGGCAAACTTGAAGGGGTCACTTATTCTGAAACTTATGCAGACGGCTCTCCAAAAGCCTGTGCCCTGGATAAAAAGAATTTGATCTCTACCCCTGTGGGAAAGTTAATACCAAATTACGGTGCAGCAAGCGCCAGAAAACGCGAAGGCATTTCACTTGAATTTTTCCAAAGTGGGAATTTAAAAAGCATCAGTCTTGAAGAACCTATTGAAGCCAATACGCCACTTGGTGTTTTATCCGTTGAAAGAATCAGTTTTTATGAAGATGGGCAAATCCACCGATTTTTTCCACTTAACGGGCAAATCAACGGCTATTGGTCTGAAGAGGATGAATATAAACTTGCAACACCCATTGACTTTGATTTAGCCATCGGTACATTTTCCGCCAAAGTAATCAGCATCTGTTTTTATAAAAGCGGGGCGTTAAAAAGCCTGACCCTGTGGCCGGGAGAACGCATCGAGCTTTTAAGTCCCGATGGGTTAGTCAATATACGCTATGGTTTGTCCCTATATGAAGATGGCAGCTTGAAAAGTTTTGAACCCGCACTTCCAGAGCCAATTAATACACCCATTGGTATCATCATCGCCTACGATAGCAATGCCCATGGTATTAATGCTGACGAAAATTCTGTTTCCTATGATGAAAATGGCAACCTTAAATCACTTGTGACATTAAACAGTGCCATCAGTATTTCCACCGATAACGAAAAAAGAATTATTAAACCATTAATGAAGCGAGGAAAAATCGATCCTGAACGATTTTTCCCAGAACCCATGAAAATATCGTTTTCCGGGGACAAAATTGAAATTGCCCAGGATAATGTCATCATAGAGGATCTGAAAAAAACCGTTGTAAAAGCAATTATTCTTGATGATGCAGTGATTAAGGCTTGTGGAAATTGTTCTGAATGTTCCCATTGCGGCTGATGATTCCCTAAATTTTAAGAAACTTTTAAGGAATAATTCGTAACAATATTGCTCTTTTATGAAAATTGACTGAAAATGATTTCATTGCTTCTATCACTTGAAACTTTGTATTTTGTATACAATATAAATACGTCATTTTATGAAAATCAAATGAAAAAAAGCGGAATTTACATCAACCAGATTTTTTATGAAAAGGGTTAAAATAATAGTTAGCTTGACAATTGGCTCTAAACCTAGGATAATTAGGCCATAGAAACAATGAAATACGGATTTAATCCATAGACGATGAGGTCTTAGCTAGTTGCAAGTGTTGCGGCTGACTAAGATCTATTTTTGTTTATTGCTCTTAAA
>Ga0209748_1001311_pt1 | contig 12322 bp, 11 predicted proteins | sample BarGraIncu00421A_FD_185490 | JGI IMG/M metagenome (GOLD analysis project Ga0209748, IMG submission 185490) | Arctic peat soil microbial communities from Barrow, Alaska - Barrow Graham LP Incubations 004-21A (SPAdes) (version 2) | ecosystem: Environmental > Terrestrial > Soil > Wetlands > Peat... | reverse complement strand
TCTCCTTGATCGGGAGTGAGACCACGATGGGCCGGTAGATCGAGTCGATCTTGCGCTGCAGCCGTTCGTCCACGCCCGCCATCAGCGCCTCGTTCACGGCGATGATGCCGCTGGTGTCGTCGTCCACGAGAGCCGCCAGCGCCCGGCGGGCCTCCTCAGGAGACTCCGCGACGACGACGTCGCACCCCGACAGGCGGAAGCCGTCGGCGTGCTCTGGATCGGTCAGGACGACGAGCTTATACAAGGATGAGTTCCTTCCGCATGCGGTCCGGGGGCATGCCGACCGACGTGCCCTTGACGATGATCCGCAGGTTCGTGATCTCGTTCTGCTTCGCCCACAGATAGCCGATCGTGATGCCGACCCCGAGCGGGTCCCCGCGACCAGCGTCGAGCGCCTTGCGCATGACGAAGTCCTCCAGGGCACGCTCGAACACCGACAGCGAGCCCTCATCGACGTACGTGGCGATGACCGACTCGAGCTGGCGCGCGTACGGCGTCTTCTTCAGACCGTCAAGGACCTCGTCGACGTCCGACATGGCAGCCAGGGAGTCGAACAACTCCTCGCTCACGTGCTCGCCACCCGGCAGGTAGAAGCTCTTCGGGTCGACGTCGCCGATGTCGCTCTTCAGCAGACGGAAGACGGTGAGTAGGTTCACCGAGTCGGCCTGCAGTCCAAGGATCCGCCGGGCAAGCTTGTAGTTCTGCCTGCGGCCGGCCAGACGCTTGGCCGCCCAACCGAAGTAGTACCGGTCGAGCGCGAGTTCCAGAGAAGCGAGGTTCCCTCCCTCACCGTACGCAGCGATGTTCTCCCGCAGCGGGACGGCGTAGGGCGATCCCCACGTGACGAGCGTGTCGACGACCGCGCGGACGTCCTCGAGCCCGACCAGAAGATGGAGGTCGGTAGGGGTCAGCGAGCCGACAGCGTACAGCCCGTCCTCGATCTCCTCGGCCTTCAGGTGCATGTGCTTGCCGCGGATGATCGACTTCAGGTTGAACAGGTCCCACCGTCCGAGCAGCGTGCCGACGAGCGCGCTCGCCTCGGCGTTCAGGAAGTGGATGACCTTCTGGAACGTGGCGACCATGTTGTCGCGGAGCGCTTCGTCCATCGCAGCAGGGGTACGCCCCTTGATGATGGCCGTCTCGATGAAGGGACCATATTCGGTGTCGATGAGGGCCTGGATGATCCTGTTCACATCGTGGGCGGCCATCAGCTCGTCGAAGAAGTGCGGTGTCAGCAGCCGTGAGCGCATCCCGCGCACGCGCGCGTTCCCGTAGCCGTAGTCACGGCCCGAGGTCGGTGCTTTCGTGGCCACCATCGCACTCATGCGGAAAGGACCTCTGCGATCTCGGACTGGCCGAGGCCGCGGAACTTCTCGAGACGGTCCTCGAGGGTGTTGCGGCGCAGCAGGTCGCCGCCCTTGGCGACGATCGTGAGCCCGCCGAAGGTCCTCGCCGTCGCATCGACGGATCCGGCCATCCCGGACGCCTTCAGGAACTCGGCGGCGAGTGCCTCGTCCGCCGGATCGACCCTGACGACGATCTCGCCGTCGAGACCGGCGACGGCCTCATCAGCGAGCGCGCGGAAGAGCGCGGGATAGCCGGCGCTGGCGCGCGCGGATCCCATGTTGACCAGCGCCTCGTCGAACGCTGTCACGATGGCACGCTCCTTCACGCCGGCGACCATACGACGACCTGTCAGGCGCGCGGAGTTGACGGTCCGCGCCGAGACCAGCGTCGCATGCGCCTTGGCGGCCTCGACGCGAGCATCGCGGATCGCCTTGGCCTGAGCCTCAGCGTCCTCCTTGATGCCCTTGGCCTGCTCGCGGGCAGCTTCGAGAGCCTCGCGGCTCTCCTGCTCACCCTGTTCTTCGAGCGCTACAAAGATGTCTTCGATTGCCATTTAGGACTCCCCTGCTTCCAAGTCGAGAGTCCTAGCCCTTGATCATGATCGCGGAGACGAAGCCCAGCAGCACGATGACCTCAGGCAGAGCCTGCAGGGTGATGACCCAGATCGCGACCTCGGGACGCTCGGCGAGTGTGCCGGCGGCTGCGGAGCCGATCTTGGCCTGTGCATAGGCGGCGCCGAGCGCCGAGAGGCCCATGGCGAGTCCGGCCGCGAGCGCGCTCATCGAAGCCGTGCCTGCGTTCGCGACTGCGACCACGTCGCTAACGGGTGCACCGGTCTCAGCAGCGAACGCGATCGCCGGGATGACCAGAAATGCCAGGAACGCGCCAAACGACAGAACCTTTGCAAGACGCTTGTCCATCATGCCTGCCCTTCTCCTCCGGTTTTGTGAAACGGCTGGTACGCTTTCGTCCCGACCTCATAGAACCTCCCGAAGAACTCCAGGAAGTTGAGACGCAACGCGTGAATGGTGGGGCTGAACGCCGAGATGATCAAGTTCAGCCCGTGTAGCAGGATACCGACGACGATGCCGAGCAGGAGTCCGATAGCGGAGATCTTGCCCGCGCCGCCCGCGGTCTTGAGCACGATCTGGTTGATCGCGTCGGCGAAGATCGCGCCGCCGAGACCGACGGCCATGATACGGATGTAGCTCGCCATGCCGGACGCGGTCTCGATCGTCTCGACGACGCCCATGATGCCGCCGCCCCGGAGAGCATATATGAATCCGGCGAACGCCAGGGCCGCGAACGCGATCGTCGGCCAGATCGTCCAGCTGCCCCAGCTCGCGAACACGACGCTCACGGCCACGGCCAGGAAGATGCCCACGAACAGGGCGAGCAAGCCGCCACGCTCGTAGAGGTGGTGCTTGTTCTTCGTGCGCAGGGCGTTGACGACGCCGAACGCGAGGCCTAGGAGCACCTGCACGACACCCACCCCGAGAGCGAGGATCATGAACACCTGCACGAACTCGACACGGTTGAAGGGCAGCGCCAGCCCCGTGGCCCCGAAGGGATGGAGCGGCTGGATGATGTTGAAGTAGTCTGGGCCGAGCAGGTTCCCGAAGAACTCGCCGTACAGGATCCCGAACGCGACGACCGCCGTGGTCGCCGGCCCGAGGATCGAGGTGGCGAGCTGGATGTTCTCGTTCTCCTTGAACTTGAAGCGGAGCCACAGGACGAGCCCCAGCATGACGAGGCCGTAGCCCACGTCGCCGACGATCATGCCGAAGAACAGCGGGTAGAAGACGAAGAGCATCCAGGTGGCGTCGAGCGTGCCGTACCTCGGCATGCCGCGCTGAGCCAAGATGAACTCGAACGGGGCCAGCGCCTTGGAGTTCTTCAGGGCGACCGGCGTGTCCTCGAAGTCCTTCTCGCCGATCTCCATCTGGTTGACGATGACGTCCTGGCCGAACGACGCCACGAGGTCGGACTTAAGCTCGCCCAGATCGGTCGCGGGGAGCCATCCGGTGATGACGAACGCGTACTCGGTCTGCCCGAACTTCGGGATCGCCGAGATCTCGTCGATCTTGTCGGTGAGCACGTCACGGATCGTGGTGAGGCGCAGGAGCCACTTCGCCGACATCGTCTCGAGCTCGAGGCGGATGCCCTTGAGGTCCTCCGGCAGCGTCTTGCGGCGCTCGCGGATCGAATCGTAGGCCTGGTCGAACGGCAACCCCTGCATGTCGTTCGGAAGCCGGATCTGGTTCACGTTCTCCATCGCCAGGAACTTGTGGACCGGCTCGGAGTAGGTGCGGGAGAACACGACGATGGCGGCCGTAGTGTCCTCATCCACGTCGGTCGAGACGATGTCGCACTGCTTGTGCGTGATCGTATCGAGCTCTTCCTTCAACTGCTCGAGCAACCCCTTGTAGCGGCGCTCGATGAGAAGGGCCACGGAATCGAACGCGCCCGTGGTGACGATCTGGCGCGCCAGCGGCTGGATCTTGTGCAGGATCGGCTCGTACCTGCCGAGCAGCGAGATCTCGTTCTCGATCTCGGACTGATGCTGCGCCAGAGTGGCCGTGCGCTCCTCGACCTCGTCGATCACCTTCACGACTTCGTCGGAGAGCTCGGCTGACGCGAGCTTCCACAGCTTCAGGTACTCCTTCTGACGGGCGACCTCCTCGACGGTCGTTCCCGGCAGGTGCAACGCCTTGATGATCGCGCGGACACGGATGAGAAGGTCCTCCATCCGCTCCCGCTCACCTGCCTGGCCGACGGCCACGGCCATCTGCTCGACAGGCATCTCGCCAGAGCCGATCTTCTTCGAGAGATCCTCGATGTGCAGTGTCCCCTGCTCGTGCAGCAAGGTCACCACTTCGAAGAAGCGGTTCTTCGGTCCGATGATCTCGACCCGCGCCATCGGGACGAGCACGCGCCTCACCCCCTCATAAGGACCGTCCGGGAACTATGGACGGTCAGACTTGCGTTACCGCCTTCACGATGGCGTCCGCCGCGAGAGCGCGACGGGCAGCCAACGACCCCTCCATCTCGGCCGCATCCGCGGTCGCCTTCTCCGTGATAGCCGCGGCTTCCTTCTCCGCGCCCGACATCGTGGCCGCCTCGGCCTCGCGAGCGAGTTTGTCCCCCTCGGTCTCACCCTTCGCGATGATCTCCGCTGCCTTGCGACGCGCATCGGCGACGATCTCGTCCGCCTCCTGCTTCGCCTTGAGCACCCGCCCGGAGATCTCCATCTCCTTCTCGCGGATACGGTGAAGCGGCGATGCGCTGTCGTGCTCCACGACGTCCTGGTGGAATTTGATCTCCTCCAGCACCTTGTCGTCGACCACGGCGTCTCCTCTCATTCCGACCGGAAAGCGGGTCGTGTACCGGCCCGCGCCCTGCGTGTCGTGCATGTCTGCGTCGAGGCCTCTCGCCTCAGTGGGTTCAGTTCCACCTGCGAGGTCGGATTCCTGCAAGTTCCTACGAAGAAACAGGGGATGCCGGCGAGCGGCGATAGACCTTGGCCAGCCGGGCGCCGAAACCGCAGGCGATCTCGTAGTCGATCGTGCCCGCCAGGTCGGCCATCCCCTCGATCGTGAGCGACTCGCCGCCCTGGGCGCCGACCACCACAGCCTCGTCGCCGACCGCGACCGCGACCCCCCGGGGGATCTCGACCATCAGCTGGTCCATCGCGACCCGGCCTACCTGACGGCACAGGCGTCCCGCGATCAGCACATGCATCGAGTTCGAGAGCGAACGCCGGACGCCGTCCGCGTACCCGATCGGCAGCGTCGCGACGGTGGTCGGGGCACCAGCGTGCCAGGTCATGCCATAGCTGACGCCCTCGCCCATCGCGAGCCGGGCGACGCGCGTCACGCGGGCCATGACCGCCATCGCCGGTTCGAGGGCGACATGCCCGTGCGTCGACGCATCGGGGTGCAGGCCGTAGATGGCGATGCCGCACCGGACCATGTCGAAGTGCGCCTCGGGGTGAAGGATCGTCGCTGCGCTGTTGGCGGCGTGCACGACGCCGGGATCGATCCCCCGCCGCCGGAATTCCGCGAGCACGCCGTTGAAGCGCTCAAGCTGGCGCTCGAACTCCCAGTCCCCTGGCGTGTCGGCGGTGGCGAAGTGCGTGAAGACGCCCCCCATCGCGATCCCGGGCAGCCCACGCAACGACTCGACGAAACCGGCGGCGTCCTCGGCGCGGACGCCTATGCGGTTCATCCCGGTATCGATCTTCAGGTGGAACGCGGTCACTGTCCGCTGGGCCGCCGCTGCCCGCGACAACGCCTCTGCGAACTCCGGCGAGAACACAGTCGGGGTGAGGCCGGCGTCGACGATCTTGGCGGCGGCGCGGGGTGGCGCCTCCGACAGGAGCTGGATGGGAGCGGTCAACCCTCCGGTGCGGAGGCGGAGCGCCTCATCGAGCGTTGCGACCCCCACCCGGTCCGCACCCGCGCGCATGGCCGCGCGCGCGACCTCGAGCGCTCCATGACCGTACCCGTCGGCCTTCGTGACCGCCATGAGCCGAGTGCCCGGGGCGAGGCACGCGCGCAGCGCGGCGACGTTGCGCTCGACCGCGTCGACGTCGACCTCGGCCCATGCCCACCTGCGGTCCTCCGCGCGCATCAGCCGACGAGCGAACGCACGATGTCCGACTTGCTGACGATCCCGATCACGGCATCTCCATCCATGACCGGCACGCGCGAGATGTCGCGCTCGACGAGCAGCGTCGCAACGTCGGTGACCAGGGCGTCCGCGGTGACCGATATCGGCTCCCGTGTCATCACGTCGCTCACGGTTGCGGCGACCGCCTTACGCAGCGAGTTCTCGAACCGGTCGGACGCGCCCGGGGCGAAGACGTATCCGCCGAGCAGGCTCAGGTATGTCGGAAAGTGAACCTTCACGTCCTGCATGATGAGGTCACCCTCGGTCACCAGACCGACCATGCGGCCCTTCTCGACCACCGGGAGGGCGCCGATCCTCCGCTCCGACATCAGGCGTGCCGCTTCCGTCACGGTCATGTCCGGGGCGACGGTCACCGGGTCCGGGGTCATGATGTCCTTCGCGACCAGATCGCTCATCGTGCATTCCTCCGTCGTGTTCGGGCGTCGTCCGTGCGCATGAGCGTTCGGACCGCTTCAGGCAGGTATGTCACCACATCTTCAGCCGTGCAACAGATCGTGGTCAGGTCACGGGCCGCGCAGTCCCCCGCGGCGCCGTGCAGGTAGGTGCCTACCGCCGCGGCGTCGAGCGCGAGCAGGCCGCGCGCGAGCCACGCGCCTACGATGCCCGACAGGACGTCGCCGGTGCCGAGAGTCGCCAGGCCCGGGCCTCCGGTCGGATTCACGACGATGCGGCCGCCCTCGCTGACCAATGTTGCAGGGCCCTTCAGGACGGCGGTGACTCCGCCCACCGCCAGAGCCCGCACCGACGACAGCCTGTCGGAGTCGATGTCCTCCGGAGTCGTGCCCAGGAGCCGCGCGGCCTCGGCGGAATGCGGGGTCAGTATCGTGGGAGCGACACGCGCCGCGACGAGCGACAGGTCGCTGCCGAGGGCGTAGAGGCCGTCGGCGTCGATGAGAAGCGGCGCGTCGAGGCGCGCAACGAGCGCGCGGACCACCTCGAGCGTCGAGGCGGCCCGGCCCAGTCCGGGGCCGAGCACCACGACGTCCGCGCGCGTCGCAGCTTCGAGGATCTCATCGATCGCCGCCGGAAGGAGCGCGCCGTCCCGGGTGGACGACAGGCCCATCTTGACCGGCGCGGTGAGCTTCGCCTCGACCACCGCGAGCTGCGGCTCCGGTACGGCGACCGCGACGTAGCCGGCGCCCGAGCGCAGTGCGCCACCGGCGGCCAGGCACACGGCGCCCGTGAGTCCGGCAGAACCGCCGACGATGAGCACGCTGCCCCGGGTGCCCTTCCTGTCGTCCCAGCGCGGACTCGGAAGGCAAGCGAGGTAGTCCGATGCGTCCCACAGTTCCGGGGCGCCATCGAAGTGCAGCGCCTCCGTGGGGATGCCGATGTCCACGAGTCGCAGGTCGCCGGCGAGCGAGCCGCCGGGCTGCAGAACACAGCCGATCTTCGGCGCGGAGAAGCAGACGGTCACGTCGGCCGCAACCGCCGCGCCCGATGCCAGACCGCTGTCGCTGTCGACCCCCGACGGCACGTCGACCGACACGACGAGGCCGTCAGCGTCGCCCACGGCCGCGATGAACCCCGCGTAGGGTTGGCGGGGAACACCATGGAGACCGATGCCGAGGAGTGCATCCACGATGATGTCCGCCTCGGACAGCGCCTGAGCGGCCTCGGGGCCACTGTCGACGTGCAGCCACGGCACACCGGACTGGATGGCGGCGCGTACCGTCTCGCGCGCGGGAGAGGATATGCTGTCGGGCTCGGCCGAGGTCAGCACCAGAACGTCGCGGCCCGACGCGTGCATGCGGACCGCCGCCGCCCAGCCATCGCCGCCGTTGTTGCCCGGCCCGGCCACCACCACGATGCGCCCTTCGGGCGCGAGAGCGGCGACCTCTTCGGCGACAGCGGCGCCGGCCCTGCTCATCAGGTCCGCGAGGACCGCACCCGAGGCCACCGCTGCCGTCTCGGCTGCTCGTGACTGTTCTTCAGTGAGCAGATTGCGCATCTTCACTCCCCTGCTGGCGGCATCCTCCCGCCAGTGTCTACGCGCTCGGAGACTCCAGGTCGTCCAGCATCGACTTCGCATCCCGGAACGCCGCGGCACGACGCCTCTCGGGGTCCTTCGGTGCGCCGTCGTCCCTCGGCGTGGTGATCGCGACCGCGGAAGCGACCGCGGTAGTGTGCGTGTAGGACAACGACAAGTGCAACTCTACGACACCGAGACGGTCGGCGACCTCTTTCGCCCTCCCCGCCAGCCGGGGGGTCGGCCGCCCACCGGCGTCGCGCACGACCTCGACGTCGGTGAACCGCATGCCCGCGAACCCGGTCCCCAGCGCCTTGAGCACAGCTTCCTTGGCGGCGAAGCGCAGGGCGTAGTGGATCTCGGGCCGGTTGCGCTTGTCGCAATAGACCCGCTCGTCAGCCGAGAACAGACGCTCGCGCATCTTCGGATGGCGCTCGAGCGCTGTCTTCATCCGATCGATCTCGACGATATCCACCCCGAGGCCGGTGATCATCTACTCCACCGTCACAGACTTGGCGAGGTTGCGGGGCTGGTCGACGTTGCAGCCGCGGGCCTTGGCGATGTGGTACGCGAGCAGCTGGAGCAGCACCGATGCCGGGATCGCCGACAGCGCTTCGGTCATGCGGGGGACATAGAGGACGCACTCGGCGTGACGCCGGATGTCGTCATCGCCCGCCGTGGCGATCACGATCACCTTGGCGCCCCGCGCGCGAACCTCCTGGATGTTGCTCACGACCTTCTCGTAGGTCGGGCCCTGGGTCGCCACGACCACGACCGGCATGCCCTCGGTGATCAGAGCGATCGGCCCGTGCTTCATCTCGCCGGCCGCGTAGGCCTCCGCATGGATGTAACTGATCTCCTTGAGCTTGAGCGCGCCTTCCATCGCCACCGGGACGCCCATGCCCCTCCCGAGGAACAGCGACGACGTCGCCTGCTCGAACAACGCAGCGCATGCGTCCACGACGTCGGGGCTCTCGAGCTCGGCCTCGACCACCTCGGGAACGGACAGCAACTCGTCCCACAAGGCGTGGACACGCTCCTCGGGGAGCGTTCCCTTCGCCTGTGCCAGCTTGAGCGCCAGGACGGTAAGGGCCGCGATCTGGGCGGTGAAGGTCTTGGTGGCGGCGACACCGATCTCCGGTCCCGCGTGGGTGTAGATGACGCCGTCGCTCTCGCGGGTCACGCGCGATCCGACCACGTTGGTGACGGCGATGACCTTGGCGCCGCGATCGCGCGCTTCGCGCACGCCCGCGAGCGTGTCCGCCGTCTCGCCCGACTGGGTGACCGCGATCACAAGCGTGTCGTCGCCGACGATCGCGTCGCGGTAGCGGAACTCACTCGAGAAGTCGACCTCCACCGGCACGCGCGCCCAGCGTTCGATGAGGCTCTTCGCGATCAGCCCGGCGTGGTAGGAGGTACCGCACGCGATGATGAGCACGCGACGGATCGACGCGACCTGCTGCAAGGTCATTTCGAGTTCGGAAAGCTGGATCTCGCCCGTGTCCGACATCCGTCCGCGCAGGGTCTCCCGTAGTGCGCGCGGCTGCTCGTGGATCTCCTTCAGCATGAAGTCGTCGTAGCCGCCCTTCTCGGCGGCGTCGAGGTCCCACTCCACCTCGATCATCTCCGGCTCCTCCACGATGGTCCCGTCCCCGCCCACGACGACTACGCGGTCGGGGGTCACCGTCGCGACATCACCGTCGCGCAGGACGAGGACCCTGCGCGTGTACTCCAGCACCGCGGGGATGTCGCTCGCCACGATGTTCTCGCCCTCACCGAGGCCGATGATGAGAGGCGAGTCCTTGCGCGCGGCCACGATTGTGGACGGGTGCGCAGCGTGCACGATCGCCAGCGCGTAGCTGCCCTGGAGACGCTGCAGCGTCTTGCGGACCGCCGCCGCGAGGTCGCCCTCGTAGTAGCTCTCCACCAGGTGGGCGATCGTCTCGGTGTCGGTCTCGCTGCGCAGGATGTGGCCCGCAGCCGCAAGCTCCTCACGCAGCTCCGAGTAGTTCTCGATTATGCCGTTGTGCACGACGGCGATGACGCCGTCGCAATCGCGGTGCGGGTGGGCGTTCTCCTCGGTCGGCCGGCCGTGCGTCGCCCACCGAGTATGTCCGATACCGATCCGGCTCTCGATCGGATGCGCCGCGAGCGCCTCCCGCAGGTTCGCGAGCCGCCCCACGCGTCGCAGGATCGTCAGCGCCCCGTCCTCAGGTATCGCCACGCCCGCCGAGTCGTAACCGCGGTACTCGAGCCGCGCCAACCCTGCGAGCAGCACGTCGGTCGCCCGACGCGGTCCCACGTATCCGACGATGCCACACATGTCCGTGACCTCCCGGCCTGTGATGTCCACAAGGATATGCCGACGCACATTCGCGAGCGCAGTCGGCCGCGCCGCCGCTGCAGAGTGCGTGTGTTCGTGCGCGAGTGTGCGCAGGAGTCCCGGTTCCGCAACCGTTCTGTCTCCGCGGTCACCCGCGGGATTTGTCGGTGCGGTGACGACATCGGGAGGTGCCGGAGGGCCATCCGCCGAATCTTTCGATGAGCCCCCACCTCGTCGACTGCGGACACGAGCTCCGCAGTCCCGGCGCTTGTTGATGCTTCCGACCCAAGGTCGTGAGGCCCGCCCCCTTCCGCCGCGCTGAGCGGCGACGTCGTCCCGTCCTGGCGCCAATGCTAGCACCAGGTCCGGCTGCCCGCGGTCACGGTTCGGTGACGGCCGGACAGCGCTCAGGCGAGGGACCAGGCGAGCTCCGCGAGGCGGTCTGCGACATCTTGCGCGACCTGCGCGTCGGCTGCTTCCACCATCACGCGAAGCAACGGCTCTGTGCCGCTCGCCCGGACCAGGATGCGCCCCGTTCCTCCGAGCGAGGCCTCCTCAGCAGCGACGGCGGCCTCCAGGGCGGCCTCCGCGGCCACACGGGCGGCGTTCGCGATGCGCACGTTGATCAGCACCTGCGGGAAGGGGCGTACGATCGCGCCCAGCTCGGAGAGCGTCTTGCCGGTCGCCACCAGCGCGTGGGCCAGCTGCAGAGCCGTCACGAGACCGTCCCCGGTCGTGGTGTGATCGAGGAAGATGACGTGTCCGGACTGCTCTCCTCCGAGGACCGCTCCGCGTTGACGCATGAGGTCGAGGACGTACCTGTCGCCTACCGGCGCCCTGAGGACCTCGATACCGAGCCCGCGCATCGCGACGTCGAAGCCCATGTTCGTCATGACGGTGCCCACGATCGCGTCGCCCGCCAGCGCGCCCTCGGTGTGAAGCTGATCGGCACAGATCGCCATGATCGCATCGCCATCGATGGTCGCGCCGGTCTCGTCAACAGCGAGCGTGCGGTCGGCGTCACCGTCGTGTGCGATCCCGAGCGCGGCTCCGGTGGCGAGCACCAGCGAGGTCAGGGGCGCGAGATGGGTCGAACCGGCGCCGTCGTTGATGTCGATGCCGTTCCATTCGCAGTTGATCGAGACCACCTCGGCGCCCAACGCTCGGAACGCTGACTCGCTCGTGCGCGATGCCGCGCCGTGAGCGCAATCGATCGCGACCTTCAGCCCGTCCAGACGGCCGGCGACGGACGACACGGCGTGGGCGACGTAGCGCTCGATCGCATCCTCGATCGCGATCACGCGGCCGACGCCCTCGCCGGTCGGTCGCGCGCTCGGCCGATCCGAGACGGTGAACGTCTCGAGTTGGTCCTCGAGCGAGTCGGACAGCTTGAAGCCGTCGCGATCGAAGAACTTGATGCCGTTGTACGCGGCGGGGTTGTGCGACGCGGAGATGACGACGCCGGCATCGGCCCCGAGGTCGCGCACGAGGAACGCGACCGCCGGTGTGGGGACGATTCCCGCCAGCAGGACGTCGCAGCCGGCCGCGCACACGCCCGCGGCGACAGCGGATTCGAGCATGTCGCCACTGATGCGGGTGTCCTTGCCGATCACCACCCGGCCGCGGTCTTCGCCGCGCAGCAGTGTACCGGCGGCCTCACCGAGGCGGAAGGCGAGTTCGGGGGTCAGATCGGCGTTCGCGATACCGCGCACGCCGTCGGTGCCGAAGAGTCGGGGCATCGTGTCGCGGGCCCTCTCATGAGCGGTCTGGCCGGGCGGCTCGTTCCCGCTCGGGCACTCTTCCGATGATACCGCACGAGCGGAGGCCCGCCGCTTCCCTGTGGAAGGACGGGCCTCCGATAGGCGTTCGGACTCTCGCGCCTAGCGCTTGCTGAACTGCGGCTTCTTGCGGGCCTTCTTCAGGCCGTACTTCTTGCGCTCGACCATACGCGGGTCGCGGCGCAGAAGGCCTTCCTTCTTCAGGACGGCGCG
>Ga0209748_1001301_pt1 | contig 12359 bp, 12 predicted proteins | sample BarGraIncu00421A_FD_185490 | JGI IMG/M metagenome (GOLD analysis project Ga0209748, IMG submission 185490) | Arctic peat soil microbial communities from Barrow, Alaska - Barrow Graham LP Incubations 004-21A (SPAdes) (version 2) | ecosystem: Environmental > Terrestrial > Soil > Wetlands > Peat... | reverse complement strand
ATGATGAGAGAGACGTTCTCCTCCTGTGCCGTCTTCTGGATTGCCTCGGCCACGCTGCCGCCATATATCAGCGCGGCATCGGATCTCGGCTCCAGCCTTTGCAGATTGACTCCGTCTGCGCCGCTCATCGGTTCCACGATGACCTTCAAAAGGGACTTGACTATAAGGCCCGATTTTCCCGAGCGGGAAAGAGACTCTACCTGCTCTTTCAGCCGTGTTTCTGCATCACTGATGAGGGAATTGTAGCTCCAACCGCTCTTCTCCAGGTTCATGGGATTGCCGGCATCCAGAACATTAAGAAGAACGACCTCTTTCAACCCTGGAATCTCTGCTACGCACTCTAGCATCTTGTGGGCGTACCTGGAAAAATCGGTGGGGATTAGTGCTTTTTCGAACATCATCTATCCTCTGGCCTAAATTGCATTAAACCTTTGGATATCTTTGCCATAAATATGTCGATTTGTCGGAACCTGGAGGAAGATGGTGGAAGATGGTGGGCGACTCCATCTGCATCCTTTGCACATAGCCCGCAACCACCGGTCTTACGGCCTCAGAAGTTAACAGTATCCATCTGCCCCTTTCCGTAAAGATCCTCAGCCACCTGATTCAATCTGTCTCCCTTCACCTCTGCTCCGTAGTCGGGCAGGATGGTGATCTGTTTTTCCTGATACCGGCTTTTAAGATCCTGGATGTAGGAGGTCTGAGACGCCATCTTCTGCTGGCAGAACCGGCAGTCGCATTCTCGAATCACATGGTTGATGACCAAGGCTGAGACGTGAACCCCGTGCGACTCCACAGTCTCGATCAGGCGCCGGCTCTCCTCGACTGCGGCCTTCTCGGGTATGGTTACGACAGTGATGCTGGCCGTCTTCGGATCGAGGAGAGCGTTACGCATGTTCTCGGCTTTGACCCGCATGGTCCTGATCTCGGTGAGAATCGAGTCGCCGAACCCTTTTTCCAGGAGATTCAGAATGCCGATCCACTTGTTTCTCATTCCCAGAACTCTTGTGACAAAACCGGTGGTAATGGACGGCAGTTGCAGCAACGGCAGTACCATGGCCGTGGGAGCGGAGTCGATGATCACATAGTCGTACTTCTTCTCCACAAAGATGTCGTTGAGTTTGTCCATGAAGATGAGTTCGGAGACGCCGGGCATATTCGCAAAGTCCTCCGGCTTGACCTCCACTTCGAAGAGTCCGAAGAGAGCCGTGAAGATGTTCTTATACCTGCGATAGAAACCCCGTGCCTCCTCTGCCAGGTCCGGCTCGTAGGCATAGAGATGATCGCGGATCAACTTTGGTTGGCTGCCCAGCTCGATATCAAAAATGTCTGAGAGTGAATGAGCAGGGTCCATGGAGAAGGCCAGGGTATCCAGACCCCGGTCCGAGGTCCAAATGCCGGTCGCTGCCGAGCAGACGCTCTTTCCCACGCCACCCTTGCCTGCCACATAAATGAGTTTCATGGGTCCTATGAATCGAATGGGAGATTTAATTGTTTGGGAGGAACGGCGGGATGGAATGCATGGAACGCATAGAACGCAACAAAAGGTTTTTCTACTTCCACGACGTTTTAATAGAACTAATTATAAAAAGGGGGCGAAAGGATGAGGAAACTAATTGTTTTGATATCCATGCTGATCCTATGGGCATCTGCCGCGTATGGTGTGAACGGCGGGGGGTCGGCAAACTTAGATATCATGGGAAGCCTTGCGAATAATACCACATTCATAACGCCGGAAGGTATGCCGGTTGTAGTGGATATTGTGGGCAGCTCTACGACTAACATCCAGATCGGCAATCCGGGGGATGAAGCAAGAAGAGGCAGGGACAACGACGGCTCGATTTGCGGCCCATGCGGAGAGAAAATGACCTATAAAACACCATGGGATGACTTCACAAGGCCACTATGCTATCCCTGGAGTTCTTATATTCCCACCAGATATAACCAGCCGTTCATCAACAGGAATCAGGGATACTCCAACAATGCACAGGGAGCACTAGTTTTGGGTCAAGGAAGGGCGAATCCATAGCGAGAACTATTTTGACAAAAGAGTGCAACTGAAGGAACCCACGAAAATCACGAGAAGGATGACGGAAAAGTTATAAATGTATCTATTTTTTATTATTTATTCAATCTTATATCGTTTCTATTTTATTTAGTCTTGATATTTAGTTCAATTTTTCTTATTATTGATGTGTCAAAACCATGCATTTCTCACGAGATCCGATTACTTGGGCCGAAAGACTTTTCTACTTTTAGTATATATAAAACATTGGTTAATTATTAGATTCGAGGAAGGGGGAATGAAGTTGAAGTTATCAATCATATTGGCTCTGGCACTGATGCTATCGGCATCCGGTGCACTTGCATTTGGCAGCCCTGGATCGATTGTTGTGGACATCGTCGGAAGTAGAACCGACAACACAAAGATCGTAGCATCCGGACCTGAAAAAGTGGAACTGGAAATCATTGGCAGCACGTCAAGCAATACCACGATCTCTCCTTATGAAGAGAGAGCAAAAATCTGTCCTCAGCGTCCGTTCTGCCCGGAATGTCCATCATGTCTTACAAATCCCTGTCCCGATGCAAGATGCGATAAGCAGCAAAAAAACTATCCATGGGACAACATGCATCTAGGAGTCGACGCCTGGTACGGTACTTTCTGGTATACTGATGTCAATATGCCCAAATGGCCACAGATTTAGGTCGCCGGAAACTGAGACCAATGCTGCGATTCGTCTCTAGATGATCTATTAAATGGAACGGCTCAGACATTGGAGCCGTTTCAATTGTTTTTGCTATTCCGAATTGCTTTATTATTCCGATTTATATGAGATTGATGACAATAATAACAATGATAATAATATGATTGACTCCAGAGGATCGCCGGTGACACAGATATCCAGATCTCTGACATCCGGAGTTGACATAATCTTTATATGCAGTTCCCGGCAGATATATTTATGTCACTATGCAGCAAACTATCCTCGATAAGACGGTTTCATCCCTCTGTCCTGTTTGTCTGAAGATAGTCTCGGCTCGCATATTTTCGGAGGACGGAAAGGTCTTCATGGAAAAGAAGTGCCATGAGCACGGCGATTTTAAGGAAATCTACTGGTCCGACCTCCACTTGTATGAAAAATTCCATAAATACGGGTGTGATGGACAGGGCGTGGACGGTGCATCCGAAGCCTCTCAGGGCTGCCCTTATGACTGTGGCCTATGCGAGAGCCACTTAACTCCGACCTTGCTCGGCAATATCGATCTTACTAACCGCTGCAACATGTCCTGCCCCGTCTGTTTCGCAAACTCCGGCGGCCGGATCTATGAGCCGAGCCTTGAACAGATTCGTGCCATGCTGCAGAATCTTCGCAATGAGTTGCCTGTGTCCTGCCCTTCGGTCCAATTCTCCGGGGGCGAACCCACATTGAGACGAGACCTGCCGGAAATCATCGCCCTGGCCAGGAAGATGGGCTTCTCCCAAATCCAGATTGCCACTAACGGCCTGATCCTGGCAGAGGACCTCGATCTTTGCCGTACTCTGGAGAGGAGCGGTCTGAACACAGTCTATCTCCAGTTCGACGGGGTTACAGCCGCTCCTTATGAGGCCGTTCGGGGTCGCGACGTATTTCCCCAGAAACTTCAGGCACTGGAGAACTTTCGCCGGGCCCATATGACCAGCAGCGTACTGGTTCCGACCCTCGTCCGGGGGGTCAACGATCATCAGGTGGGCGATATAGTTCGCTTCGCTTCCAAAAACCTGGATACGGTCAAGGGCGTCAACTTCCAGCCCATCTCTTTCTCGGGGAGGATCGAGGCCGAATCGAGAGCCGCCCAACGAATAACTATTCCCGATCTTCTAATCCTCCTGGAGGAACAGACGGCAGGAGAGGTCTCCAGAGAAGACTTCTATCCCATTCCCTTTGTGGTTCCATTCTCCCGGCTCCTAGGGGCGCGACAGGGATCGACTGAGCTGGCCTTTACCGTTCATCCTTGCTGCGGGGCCGCGACATACATCTTCAGCCATAATGATCATCTGATTCCTATCACCCGGTTCGTTGACGTGGAGGGGCTTTATGAGTTGATCAAGAGTGAGTCGGAAAATTATGACGGCACGCTTCTAGGCCAGCTGAAGCTGAAGGGAAGAATGCTCAGGGAACTTCCCAAATTCGTGGACGAGTCGAGAGCGCCGGACGGCTTGAATTTGACTCGCATGCTTCTAGGGGTATTTCGCAATGGGACGCGCGAATCCCTTAAGGAGTTCCATAATAAGACCCTATTCGTTGGAGCCATGCACTTTCAGGATGCATATAACCTGGACACGGAGAGGCTGCGGCGGTGCGGCGTGCATTATGCCACGCCGGACGGGCGCATAATTCCCTTCTGCGCCTACAATACCTTGCATCGCAAAGGAGTAGAGGATAGATTCTCCCGTCCTTTGAATTATATCTAAAGATAAATTGAGCCCTCAGGCACGTATTCTCTTCACAACGACCTGAGTTGGGTTGGCCGCTTTCCCGAAAGATGCCATCCCACCGACATGTTTAAATGGAGTACGGCTCACCTTCAGGGTCGAAGGGCAGGTAGATCAGCTGGAAGATCGCTACCTTGGCATGGTAGAGGCCTCGGGTTCAAATCCCGACCTGTCCATTTCCTCTGTTTTGTGGCAGTCAGTTTTTTTGGATGTCTTCTTAAAATGTCTTTTTGATTGTCTTTCTGAGGAGACTCCCGGGCCTACCCAGGGAGCAAAATGTCTTTTATCTACGGATAGGAATTGCTCTTGGAACCGACAGAGAGGGGAAGATGTACGAGATGATTTGGATGCTGACTATGGCCTTCCTCACCGGCTTGACGGGCGCGCTAGCTCCCGGGCCGACGCTTGTTGCCACCATCAATTCTTCTCTCAAATACGGCTGGACTGCGGGTCCGAAGATTGCAGCAGGCCATGCTCTCGTGGAAATTGTGATCTTTCTATCAATTGTGGGAGGAGCGAACGTGGCTATGCAGCAGCATTTTCGCTCAATTCACTTTGTAGGCGGCCTGGCACTGATCGCTTTTGGAATTCTTACCGTAAAAGGATGCAAAAGCGCCACTATGGCAGTGTGGGAGGAGAAAGCGATCGGCAACCCCTATCTGGCAGGAATGATCACCAGCGGGGCCAATCCCTACTTCTGGTTCTGGTGGCTCACCGTAGGCAGCGCCATGGTATTATCGGGCCTGCAAATAGGGTTGATCATGGCCGCGATCCTCATGATCTGTCACTGGGGTGCGGACTTTGGGTGGTACCTCCTGGTTTCAACCGGCCTGGATAGGGGGCGAAACATCATCTCGGAAAAGAGCTATAGAATAATTCTGGGCCTATGCGGCGGTTTCCTGGTCTTTTTTGGGATCTACTACGTGGGCACTGCCTGAGGATACGGTTCAGGAGGCGCCAATGAATACCGGAAAAATGGGCATGAGCCTTTTGAAGAACTCATCCTTCATTCTCGTTCTTTCCATTCTCTTCGGCTTTATCTGGCCTGAACCCGCGCGCTCCTCAGAGATTCTCATAACACCCGTGCTCATGCTCATGATGACCTTCTCCTTAACCGATGTCAACCTCAGTGCGACGACCCTCGGGCAGGGCTCCTTGCGGAACTCTATTCTGGGTCTCGTCCTTAACTACGGCCTCCTATCCGGACTGATACTGCTATTGAGCTACAATCTAGAGGATGAGGCTTTGCGCCAGGGCTTCATCGTTATGGCGGCCGTCCCCCCGGCAATCGCGGTCTTGCCCATGACCCGCATCTTGAAAGGCGACATGCGCCTCTCTCTGTACTCAGAGGCCGTATCATATCTCGCGTCCCTCGTACTGATGCCGGCAATTATTTACGCCTTCACTCGCCAGACCGGCATAAGCCTCATCTACCTGGTGCAGATGTCGCTATTATTGATTCTTCTGCCGGCGCTGGCTTCCAGGGTTGTGCGGCGCTCGTCGATCGATCCCGTTCTTCCCATTAACCTGGGATTCTTTTGGGTTACTTACACCTTGATCGGCCTTAATCAGGGGGCACTTTGGGGAAACATTGGAAGCGTCTCCTGGATCGCTCTGGCGCGCACTCTCGGAATAGGAGCGGCAATATACGCGGCGGCCTCGCTGACGGGTCAGGACAGATCGCATGCGATTTCTTATACTCTTCTTGGCTCCTACAAGAATTTAGGGCTGGCAGCAGCCGTATCTTTGACGCTCTTTGGGCCTGAGGCAGGAATTCCGGCTGCCTTCTCGGTGCTGGCGGAGACGGGCTTTTTCATTCTCCTTTCCATCGCGAAACCGCGCTAGTCTTAAATAAAGGCCGGACGAGACTGAATTGGAGATCTTGCTTGTCAATAAAGGATGATATGGCCTATTTGAAGTCGATTCGAGAATACATCGGCCTCTCCGTCTTCCTATTCGGACTAACGGCCGTAATGGGTTATTATACTGCGGCATTCGACCCCAAGTTCGCATCCAGCTGGACCCAGGAGCTACAGATGCTGAAGTGGATTATGGATCAGCCACAGATTCTTATAATGATAATTATCTTCCTCAAGAATCTCCTGGCCTCTGCCACCGCTATGCTGTTGGGCCTGGGCCTGGGGCTCTTGCCTCTGATGGTCGTCACAAGCAACGGATTTCTCCTGGGCATTGTAGGCTATGGCGCAATCCAGAAAGAGGGATGGCTTTACCTGGCGGCGGGAATCCTGCCCCACGGCATCATCGAGCTGCCTGTAGTTCTGGTCAGCATTGCCATTGGATTCCGGCTGGGCCATTTGCTGGCACTATCCATCTTGAGAGAGAAGTCTGACCTCGCAGGCGAGATCAGAATTGCGATTCATTTCCTGATCCGCTGGGTCGCACCGCTGCTCTTCCTGGCGGCGGCAATTGAAACTTTTATCACACCTGTTGTTATATCGGTGGTTGCATGACCGATTCCAAGACTGAATATAAAGCAAGAAAGACGGCCGACTCTAAAGCCGCCTGCGAGACAGAATCCAAGAAGAGTGCATCCAAGTCAGATTCCAGAGCAATTAGCTCGAAGACTGCCAAGCTGCCTTCGAAAGAGAACTTCAGTGAATGGTATCATGAATTGCTCATGATGGCGGAGATTGTCGATAACCGCTACCCGGTCAAAGGAATGTGCGTCTGGTTCCCCTTCGGCTTCGCCATCAAGAAGAATGTCTACGGCATCATTCGAGAGCTTCTTGATTCCGATCATCAGGAGACCCAGTTCCCGCTCATGATCCCTGAGAACGAGTTCATGAAGGAGGCGCAGCACATCAAAGGCTTCGAGGATGAGGTTTACTGGGTGACCCACGGAGGACAGTCTCCTCTGGAAGTGAAGCTCGCGCTGCGTCCCACCAGCGAGACGGCAATCTATCCCATGTTCAAGCTCTGGATCAGGTCACACGCCGATCTGCCGCTGCGCATTTACCAGATCGTCAATACCTTCCGCTACGAGACCAAACACACCAGGCCACTCATACGCCTGCGGGAGATCACCTCCTTCAAGGAAGCGCATACCGTTCATGCCACCTGGGAAGAAGCAGCGGAGCAGGTGGAAGTTGCTATCCAGAGGTACTCGGAGTTCTACCGCCGTCTGGCCATACCGTTCCTGGTTAGCCGCCGCCCCAGCTGGGACAAGTTTCCCGGTGCGGACTATACCATAGCCATAGATGTGATCATGCCCGATGGCAAGACGCTGCAGGTGGGCACGGCGCATCATTTGGGCTCAACCTTCGCCAAGACTTATGAGATTACCTACGAGGCAGAAGACGGCGAGCAGAAGCTGGTTTCTCAGACCTGCTACGGCATATCGGAAAGATGCATTGCGGCTCTCATCTCGGTACACGGGGACGATAAGGGGCTGAAACTCCCCTGGTGCGTGGCCCCGACACAGGTCGTAATAGTGCCCATACTATTGGGCGATAAGGAAAAGGTATTAGAGGTCTCCAGAAATCTTGAGAGCCTCTTGGCCGCGGCTCATATTCGTGTGAAGCTGGACACGAGCGACGAGCGGCCCGGTGCCAAGTTCTACAAATGGGAGATGTTGGGCGTTCCCATTCGTCTGGAAGTCGGGCCCAGGGATATTGAGAAGGGAGTCGTAACCCTGGTGCGCCGCGATGGCATGAAGAAGGCCGTGCCCATGGAGGGCCTCAAGGATGCCATCCTCAAAGAAGCAAATGAGCTGCAGACGGCATTCTATGCCCGGGCCAGTCAGTTCAGCGAAGGCAAGGTTCGGGAAGTTGTCAGCATAGACGAAGCGAAAGCGCAGGCACAGACCGGCGTGGCACTGGTGCCCTGGTGCGGTGAGGTCGACTGCGGCCACCAGCTGGAAGACAAGGTCGAAGCAAACATGCTGGGCGAGCCGCAGTACAAGAGCTATCCTGAGGCGGCCTGTGCGGTTTGCGGCAAGTTGACAGGCAAGCGCACCTATATGACCAGACAGTATTGAATGAAGGAGACTGCGCTGATAGTCCGCACTCTTTTTTCGGCTCTTCGCTATATCGAGTGGGTAAAGGAATGTCCCCGTTCCCTGTGCGTTTCTCTGTGAAGCTCTGCGGCTAATATTCGTAGCGGAATAATCAAACCCAGAGGGTTACGGAATGAAACCACAGAGCACTGAGCGCATAGAGAACCACGAAAAAGTCGGATTCTTGTGACCAGCGCACGAACCCACGCAAAATAGCGAGGAGCCATTTTTTCTCTTATCTTCCTACCTGCCACAAGCGGAACAGCGAGGATTTTTCAATACAGGGACTCTTGTAATTCCAGGAAAGGCCAGATCATAGATCACAGTCTACATCCGATCACTGGATCGGCAATTCCCATCAGAAAGAGGATGGCTGCCGAGGCCATGGAGACCGCCACCGTCCCTGTAGTCACTCCCATAACGGGCGTCACCTCCAATTCCGGGAAGCTCTCGTCCATGGCGCAGGCTAGACATGAGCTCCTTCCTGGAATCACCATAAAAATCTCGCCGCTGAAGTCCTGGGCAAATCCATGGACTGCGGGAATCCCTAGATTCATGCACGTCCGGTTGACAGCCAGCCGGTCAGCGTTTTTATCAAAACAGTCCAGCACAAACTTAGAGTCCTTAAGAAGTGGCTCCAGGTCGCGTTCCCTTACAAAGGTGTCAACAACCTCAACCTTCAGGTCCGGATTAAGGCAAAGCAAGCGTTCTGCTGCCAGATGTGCCTTGGATCCGCCCCGATCAGAAAAGCCGAAGAGGATCTGACGGTTGAGGTTACTGGTCTCCACACAGTCGCCATCCACGAGCACCAGGCTTCCTACGCCTGCTGCGGCCAGGTAAAGGGCAGCCGGTCCGCCAACACCACCCAGACCCAGCACGACTGCCCGGCTCTCCTGCAGCTTCTGCTGCCCTTCTGCCCCAATCCCAGGTATGGCCGTCTGCCTGGCCCACATCGCCGGATTCAAGCCGCGCCTCCCATGACTCCGAATGAGACCAGGTCACCCTCTTTGAGCCTTGTCTCCAGGCCCAGCGGGAATTTCTGCCGGCTATTGAGGTCCAGGAAGTTGAGGCAGATGTTCATGTACTCCCTGTCGCTGTAAAGCGGTCGGATGAAGCAGAGGCGCGAGAACTTGTAGCCATAGCTCCTGGCCAGAATCTCGATCAGATCCTTCACGGCCAATTCGTCGTCAACCTCCACCGGCTCGTAGAGCTTCCCTGTCACCTTGGAGAAGAAGCCGTAATAGCGAGCGGTTATCTGCATTCTGGTGCACCGGCCTCAGGCGGGATTCGAGGCTTTTTCTACCTTCTTTCGATAATCCGCCCGGTAGGGTTCCAGCTCTGCCGCTATCTTCTCCAAACCCAGGTCCATCAGAACCTCGGCCAGCGGGAAGCCTGTCTCCTTCTCCCAGCCCCTGACCTCATAGTAGCGGGGAATCAGCACTGATTCGGGGAATACGGTGCCCTTGTTCGGTCCGTCGGGCATGGGCTCCAGAACGAATCTCTTGGGACTCCGGTCTTCCAGGCGGCCCACGAGGAGACGGTTCCAGTAGGCCCTCTCCAGGTGCACGATCCTGGCGCCAATTCTCAGCAGCTCTTCTGCTGTGAATTCGAAGCCTGTGGCGGCAGATAGCAGGAGTGCCATATCCTCCGGCTGGACTGCAAAAGACCAGCTGTGAGTAAAAGTGCACTGCGTCAGGCTGTCGCCCACGGCCTTCAGATCTTCCTGGTACCTCTCCATCTCCGGCTTCTTGACCGGCGAGAGCCGATCTTCGGCTTCTTTGGTGCCCAGGATCTTCTCCACCAGGCCCGGATAGAAGGGTCCCGTCAGCTCCAGGCAAGGCAGCCCCTGCAGGTGATCTCCTCCCCGGCGGCCGGTAGCAAAGCCGATTCCAAAGGCGAATCCCAGTCCTCGCGGGTCGTCCTGGGACATGTCGTGCCCTTTGACGGAGATGGAGTAGTCGTGCCCCTTGCCCAGGATTTCTGCCGCTCGATAAGAGCCCTCGGCCAAAAGGTCTCCAAAGCCTTCCCTCCTGGCGATCATTTCAATGAGCTTCGTGATGAGCTCCTGATCGCCCCAATCCAGGACCAGGCCCCCGGTCTCCTCTGCCGTCAGGAGTCCTCTCTGCCAGCACTCCATGGCCCAGGCTATGGCTCCGCCGCAGGAGCAGGAGTCCAGACCCAGCTCGTTGACCAGCTTATTATTGTGGACCACCTTATCCATATCCAGCAGTCCGATGCGCGGGCCAATCGCTGTCAAGGTCTCATACTCCGGCCCGCCTGTGATCTCACCTTTGTACTTTCCCTCCTTTATCTTGCTGAACCTGCCGCAGGAGATGGAGCAGGCAAAGCAGCCCTCTCTGTGGGAGAGGAAGTTGTCTCGATGGGCTTCACCGCTCAGTTTCTTGGCATCGGGATGGTATCCTTTCTGAAAATTGTGCCAGCAGAACCAGCCCTGCTCGTAGTTGGCAGGCATGGTTAAGAGCCATGTTCCCTGGTCATTGAGCATCTGAGCCATCAGGTCCTGGCGGAGGCGATCCCGAATGTCGGCGGAGATCCGGTAGAACTCCTCGGGTCTGGCGATGTTGACGGGATTCGTGCCGCGCACTGCGATGGCTTTCAGGTTCTTGGAGCCCATGACAGCGCCCATACCGCTTCTGGCTGCGGCCCGATAGACATCGTTAAGGATGCAGGCGTACCTGACGATATGCTCTCCAGCCGGCCCTATCAAGGCGATGTGGATCTCCTCTGAGCCCAGTTCATCTTTGATCATGGCGTCCGCCTCTGGAACATTCCGGCCCCAGATAGGCATGGCATCTCTGATCTCGACCCGGTCGTCATCGATCCACAGGTACACGGGTTTGGAGGCCTTTCCCTGGATGACCAGTTGGTCATAGCCCGCGAACTTAAGCTCCGGCCCCCAGTGGCCGCCCATATTCGAGTCGCCGAAGCCCCCGCCCAGAGGAGAGCGGGCGGTGACAGTCGTCCTGCCGCTCGATGGTGAAAGGGCCCGGTGAGGGGGCCCACTCCGAAGATCAGGCGGTTGTCCGGCCCCAGTGGTTCCACATCCGGGCCGACCTCCCGGTAAAGAAGCTCGGAGTTGAAGCCGCGACCTCCCAGCCATTTCTTCCGGTATTCTTCGTCAATCTCCTCGACACTCGTCTTGCCGCTGGAGAGGTCTACGCGCAGCCTCTTACCAGTCCAGCCATTAACCAATCCATTGACTAAGCCATCGACCATTCTCTCTCACACCTGGACGGCCTGAACGGCCTTGTTGGCAACAGCTCTTCGCCTGGCCATGAGGAACTCGTCCACTCCGGAAAAGGTAATGGCTCCGGAGGTGCAGAACCTGGCACACTGGGGCTCTCCGCCGCATAGGTCGCATTTGAAGGCGACCTTCTTTTGCGGATGAAAGCCGATCTGTGAGCAGGCGACGAGACATGTTCGGCATCCTGTGCAGAGGGAGTCGTCAACCGTCAGAATGCCTGTCGTCTCGCCGGGCTTAATGGCACCGCTGGGGCAAGCGGAGCTGCATTTGGGCTTGCTGCACTGGGCGCATACTGAGGGGTAGCTCTTTCCCAATGCTTCATATTTTATGATCCTCATCCTGGATAAGACCGGGCTGCACTTTCCCTCGTGATAGAGGGAGCAGGCCATTTCGCAGGTCCTGCATCCTGTGCACCGGGAGGGGTCCACCATCAATGTCTTGATGCTCGTAATAATCACCACTTCTATCAATGTAAGTACAAATCTGGACTTTCATGCTAGTGTCTCGTCAGACTTGTAACGTCGGATAGAGTCTTAATAGTTTTATCCTGGCATCCTCAGTTGTGAATTGCCAATTAACTTTTGCATTTTTGTTGTTCCGGAATT
>Ga0209748_1001300_pt1 | contig 12364 bp, 9 predicted proteins | sample BarGraIncu00421A_FD_185490 | JGI IMG/M metagenome (GOLD analysis project Ga0209748, IMG submission 185490) | Arctic peat soil microbial communities from Barrow, Alaska - Barrow Graham LP Incubations 004-21A (SPAdes) (version 2) | ecosystem: Environmental > Terrestrial > Soil > Wetlands > Peat... | reverse complement strand
GTTTTATATGAGTAGTAACGATCGCAACATAATTTCTGAAATAGGGTCTAAATTTGGAGACCAGGCTATCCTGTATCAACAGCTGACTAAAGATGACACACCTACAATATGGACTGATAAGAGCAATCTGGTTCCGGTTTTGAAATATCTCAAAAACGAAATCAGACTGCCATATAGAATGCTATATGACCTGACCGGTATTGATGAACAGACACGAACAAAACGCGATGGTCAACCTTCCAGTGATTTTTCCATAGTTTACCACCTTACCTCCTTTGAACGAAACGAAGATTTAAGGCTTAAGGTGGCTCTTAAAAATAATGATCTGAACATTCCAAGCATTACAACCGTTTGGGAATCAGCAAATTGGTATGAGCGTGAAGTATTTGACATGTTTGGGATTAACTTCACAGGTCATCCGAGACTAACAAGAATACTAATGCCTGAGACATGGCAGGGGCATCCTTTAAGGAAAGAGCATCATGCCAGAGCCACTGAACTCGATCCATTTGTATTGACAGATCAAATAAGGGATGCAGAGGAGGCAAATCTTAAGTTTAATCCGGAAGAATACGGATTGGACACAAAGAGCGAGGACAGTGATTTTATGTTTCTGAATATCGGGCCCCAGCATCCGGGAACACATGGTTTATTAAGGCTTATAGTTCAACTTAATGGTGAAGATATTGTAAACATTGTACCTGATATCGGGTTCCATCATCGTGGAGCTGAAAAAATGGGAGAAAGACAGTCTTGGCATACTTTTATCCCTTATACTGATCGTATTGATTATCTGAGTGGGGTGATGAATAATCTGGCCTATCTGCTCTCAGTTGAAAAATTAGCCGGTATTGAACCTCCTGACAGGGCCAAAGTGATCCGTATAATGATGAGTGAGCTATTCCGGATAGCAAGTCATTTAGTCTGGTTTGGCACATTTGCCCAGGATATGGGTCAGATGTCTCCCGTATTTTATGCATTCAATGACAGGGAACGGATTTTCGATATTGTATCCGCAATTACAGGTGCACGCATGCATCCATCATGGTTCAGGATTGGTGGAGTTGCATATGATCTGCCGGACGGATGGGAAAAACTCATGCAGACTTTTGTCAATTATTTTCCAAGGCGTCTTAAAGAATTTGAAAATATTGTGATAAAAAACCGGATATTCAAAGCACGAACTACAGGAATAGGAGTATATACCACTGAGGAAGCCATTGAATGGGGAATTACCGGCTCTGGTCTCAGGGCTACCGGTTACGATTGGGACTACCGCAAAAAACGGCCATATTCAGGTATTGACAGTTTCGATTTTGACATTCCACTGGGTAAGAATGGCGACTGCTATGACAGGGCCCGTGTACGAATGGAGGAGATGCGTCAGAGCCTGCGAATCATTCAACAGTGCATAAATAACATGCCTGCAGGGCATTATAAATCGGATCATCCGCTTGCGATACCACCCAGGAAAGATAAAACCATGACAGATATTGAAACCCTTATAACTCATTTTGTCGGCGTATCGTGGGGTCCGGTTATTCCTGCAGGTGAAGCAATGGTGCCGATTGAGGCAGCCAAGGGCAGTAATGGTTATTACCTCATAAGCGATGGAGGTACATCCTCATACCGTTCACGTATAAGGACACCATCTTTCCCCCATATGCAGATGCTGCCACTTATCACGAAAGGATACACAATTCCTGATTTACTGGCAATTCTTGGCGCTATGGATTTTGTTTTAGCGGACCTTGACCGATGACAGATTAAAAAAGATATTATTTAATTACAGCCATGCTGACAGAAGAAGAAATAAAGGAGATACAGGAAGAGATTAAGCAATATCCGCACCCGGCAGTGGCATCTATAGATGCTTTGAAAATCGTTCAACATCATCGCGGATGGGTATCAGATGAGTGTGTAAGGGATATAGCTCATCTGTTGAGTATTTCTAATGAAGAGCTCGATAGTGTGGCAACATTTTATAGCAGGATCTATCGTAAACCTGTAGGCAGGAACGTAATACTTATCTGCGACAGTATAAGTTGTATGATTATGGGATACGTGTCATTATATGAGTACATCTCAAAGAAACTCGGTGTCACCTTCGGAGGTACTACATCTGATGGACGGTTCACGCTTCTGCCTGTTTCTTGTTTAGGTGATTGTGACAATGCACCGGCAATGATGGTCAACAATGATCACTTCAACAGATTAACTTTAGAAAAGATTGATGAAATACTAGCCGATTACAAATAGTCAGAGATGGAAAGACCATTGACTAAACATATCAAACCTGGTTCTGCTGCTCTTAACCTGAACGATTTCAGGAAGGTCGGTGGTTATAGTGGTGTCCATAAGGCTCTGAAAGAAATGTCTCCTGCAGATATTACCGGGCTGGTTAAAGCTTCGAATCTGCTCGGCAGAGGTGGTGCTGGTTTTCCAACAGGTGTGAAATGGAGCCTTATACCGGTTGATAATGATAAATCAAAACTTAAATACCTGATTTGTAATGCAGACGAAATGGAACCAGGTACTTTTAAAGACAGATATCTTCTCGAAGGGAATCCCCATCAGCTCATTGAAGGAATGATCATTTCGGCTTATGCCATTCAGGCTCAAAAAGCTTATATATTTCTTCGTTGGGCTTATAAAAAAGCTGAGGCAGGGTTTCATAAAGCTATAGATGAAGCTTATAAAGCGGGTTATCTAGGCAAAAATATTCTTGGATCGGGCTTTGACCTTGACTTGTATGTACATTCAAGTGCAGGCAGGTATATTTGTGGAGAAGAGACTGCATTACTTAATTCACTTGAAGGTAAAAGGGCAGTCCCACGCACTAAACCGCCATTTCCTGCAATCAGCGGATTGTTTGGCAGACCAACGGTTGTGAACAATGTTGAAACACTTTCGTGGATTTCCCATATTGTGGAGAATGGTCCTGAGTGGTTTAAAGGATTAAGTCTGACAACCACTGGCGGTACTAAACTCTATGGAGTAAGCGGTAAAGTGAAAAATCCCGGAACATGGGAATTACCACTGGGAACAACCATGCGTGAACTTCTTGAAGAACACGCAGGCGGAATGGCAGCAGGACACAGGTTCAGAGGAGCCTTGCCGGGTGGAGCCTCCACCGACTTTCTTATTGAAGAACATCTCGATGTGAAAATGGATTTCTCTACTGTGGCTGCTGTAGGTAGCCGGCTTGGAACAGGAACAATGATCGTACTTGACGATAAAACATGCCCTGTTGCATTTATTCATAACGTTGAAAGATTCTTCGCTCTTGAAAGTTGTGGTTGGTGCACACCTTGTCGCGAAGGGCTCCCATGGGTTGAAAAGATGCTTGCATCAATAGAGGAGGGTACCGGTAAAATGGAATACCTTGATCTGCTGAAATTTAATGCAAAATATATGGGTCCGGGTAATACATTCTGTGCTCACGCACCCGGTGCTGCGGAACCTTTGCAGAGTGGGCTGAAATACTTTCATGATGATTTCTTAAAGCATATTACTGACAAAAAATGTCCATGGAGGTAAGTATGGTAAAGATCACGATAGACGGAAAAGATTATGAAGTAAAACCTGAAAAGAATCTTCTTGAGTCTTGTCTTGCTATTGGTCTGGACATACCTCATTTCTGTTTTCATCCTGCTCTTGGTTCCGTTGGAGCATGCAGACTTTGTGCAGTAAAAAAATTCATGGATAAGGATGACAAGAAGGGTCGCATTGTTATGTCTTGCATGGAACCTGTAACAGAAGGACTTATCGTTTCGATCGAGGATGCTGAAGCAAAAGCATTCAGAGCATCTGTGATTGAAAGCCTGATGACCAACCATCCTCACGATTGTCCGGTTTGTGATGAAGGTGGTGAATGTCATTTACAGGATATGACAGTGATGACCGGCCACAATTACAGACGTTTTGATTTCCCAAAAAGGACTTATAATAATCAGAACCTGGGACCATTTATCAATCATGAGATGAACCGGTGCATTCAATGCTACAGGTGTGTAAGGTTTTACAGGGATTATGCGGGAGGTAAAGATCTGAATGTTTTCGCCTCCAGAAATCATGTTTATTTTGGACGGCATGAGGATGGGACACTGGAAAATGAGTTCAGTGGCAATCTTGTCGAAGTCTGCCCAACCGGTGTATTCACTGATAAGACATTGAAGAAACATTTCACACGCAAATGGGATCTCTCAAATGCTCCTTCAATATGTGTGCATTGCAGCATCGGATGCAATACCATTGTCAGTGAACGTTATGGCTCACTGAGACGCATAATGAGCCGGTATAACGGAGCTGTTAACGGATATTTTATTTGTGATCGTGGCCGGTTCGGATATGAATTCGTTAATGCTGAAAACCGGATTAGAAGGACCAAAATCCGAGTTGAAAGGAACGGCGCACTGGAAGAAATTGAAAATAAAATTGTTCTTTCTGCTCTGCGCGATTCATTTTCAAAGAATAAAAGAATCGTTGGATTAGGTTCTCCCAGGGCATCCCTCGAATCGAACTTTGCATTAGCTTCTCTTGTAGGCAAAGAGAACTTTTATCATGGCATTTCAAAAAAAGAACATCTGCTTACCAAAACAACTTTAGAGTTCTTACAACATAGTAGTATTCACATTCCTTCATTAAAACAGATAGAAAAAGCTGATGCAATTTTAGTTCTCGGTGAAGATCTGACAAATACAGCACCGATGATCGCACTGGCTTTACTCCAGGCTGCCCGGAATGTACCGAATGAAGAAACTAAGAAAAAAGGTATTCCGTTTTGGAATGATGCCCCTGTAAGAGAATTGGCCCAGGATGCAAAAAGCCCTATATTTATAGCCACACCATTTGGTGATGCTCTCGACCGGATTGCTGAAACCTCATTCAGGGGTTCTTATGAAGATATTGCAAACTTAGGATCTTCTATTGCATCTGCACTAAATGATGGAGCTCCAGTTTCAAAAACTAACCTGAAAAACCATCAGGAACTTGCTGAAAAGATCGCACTTTCATTGAAAAATGCAAAGAATCCATTGATCATCACAGGCATAGACTGCGGTGATGAAGCAATTCTACATTCAGCTTTAAATATTACTTCTGCACTCTTATCATCGGGCATTAAACCAATGCTAAGCGTGGTATTTCCCGAATGTAACAGCATGGGGCTGGCTTTAATTCCGGGAGAATCATTTGATGATGCAGTTTTATTGGCTGAAAATGAAGAGATTGACACATTGATTATACTGGAAAATGATTTGTACAGAAGAGCAAGTGAAGAGTCAGTCAACAAACTGTTTAAGAGGAGCAGGCAGATTATTGTTCTCGATCACCTCTCTAACAAAACCACACAACATGCTGATATTTTATTGCCAGCTGCAACATTTGCTGAATCTGAAGGTACACTGGTGAATAATGAAAGTCGTGCACAACGTTATTATAAAGCAATCGCAGGTAACGATCAGGTAAAGGAAAGCTGGAGGTGGATAGGGGACTTAATAGAGATTAAGGAGGATAATCATTCAGATTCCTGGAAGCGGTTTGATGATATATTTACTTCCATGGTTACTGAATTACCGGTTTTTATGAAGTTAAGGGAGTATTTGCCTGATGCTGATTTCCGGATGCTGAACTCGAAAATGCCAAGACAGACAATCCGTTACAGTGGCAGGACTGCAATGAATGCAAATATCGCTGTAGCTGAGCCAAAACTTTCCCAGGATACGGATTCCCCGTTAGCCTTCAGCATGGAAGGACAACCGGAAGATCCGCCCTCCTCACTCGTACCATTTTACTGGATGCCGGGATGGAACTCTGTGCAGGCTATGTATAATTATCTCGACGAACCCGGAGGTTCAATGAAAGGCGGGGATCCGGGTATCATGCTGATTGAACCGATTGAGAGGAACAATGTTTCTTATTTTATACCAGATCAACGGGCTATTAAAGTTCAAAATGATGAATTGTTGATCCTTTCTGTCCATCAAATCTATGGAAGTGATGAACTAAGTTCGTTCAGTCCTTCCATTGCACAAAGAATTCAGGAACCATTTGTTCTTATGAATCAGAAAGATGCAGAAAACATTTCTGCTATGGATGGAGAATTAATTCAACTGGAAATCCTGAAAAATAAATTAAATGTAAAACTAAAAATTGAAATTAGTCTTCATCAGGGAATAACGGGTTTGTCTGTAAATTTGCCAGGCATGCCATTTATTGATTTGCCTTGTTACGGTAAGTATTATAAATTCTAACTATCTGTTTATGAGATATGTCTTTATAATAGGAGGAGTACTTTTAATAGCGTTGTCGATAGCCGCCGGTCTGATATGGGTGGAGCGCAGGCTTCTTTCTGTATGGCAGGACAGGCTGGGCCCTAATCGTGTAGGTCCGTTCGGACTTGGTCAGGTAGTTGCTGATACAATTAAATTATTCTTTAAAGAGGATTGGATACCTCCTTTTTCAGACCGGCCTGTTTTTGTATTGGCTCCGGGAATACTGATGATTACTATACTTCTCACATTTGCAGTAATACCTTTTGGCCCGAATTTTTATGTTTTTGACTCTAATATAGGTATATTGTTTTTCCTTGGCAATTCATCTCTTGGGGTTTATAGTATTGTCCTCGGTGGCTGGGCCTCAAACAATAAATACTCATTGATTGGTGCGATGAGAGCTTCAGCACAGATGCTTACTTATGAAGTATTCATGGGACTTTCCCTGATGGGTGTTGTAATGATGGCTGACAGCTTCAGTTTCTGTAAAATTGTGGAAGCTCAAAAAGGCGGATGGTTCTTCATACCCCAATTTATTGGCTTTGTAGTTTTCTTTATTGCCGGAATCGCGGAAACTCACAGGCTTCCCTTTGATATTCCTGAAGCTGAAGGCGAACTGGTTGCAGGCTATCATTCAGAATACTCCGGTATGAAGTTCGGGATGTTTTTTGTTGGTGAATACCTCGGTATTACGCTTATATCTGCACTTATTGCAACATTGTTTTTTGGTGGCTGGCTTGGGCCCTCATTTCTTCCACCTGTTTTCTGGTTTTTATTTAAAACCTTCTTTTTTATATGTGTGTTTATCCTGCTTCGGGCATCGTTACCACGACCAAGATATGATCAGCTGATGGAGTTGGGTTGGAAAATTTTGTTGCCTCTGTCATTACTTAACCTTTTGATAACCGGTGCAATCCTGATATTTCTAAAATGAGATTAAATAATCAAATATAAACCCTGGTATGTTCAGTATTCTTCGCAGTATGTGGTTGACTTTTCTTCATGTGTTTCACAAAACAGAAACTGTGGAATATCCTGAAGTCAAGCCATATCTTGCTCCCCGTTATAGGGGAAGAATTGTACTAACGCGTGATGATGAAAAGAAAGAAAGATGTGTTGCATGTTATCTCTGTGCAGCTGCCTGTCCTGTGGATTGTATTTCACTTCAGGCGACAGAAAATGAAGAGGGCAGGAGATACCCTGAATTTTTCAGGATAAATTTTTCGAGGTGCATTTTCTGCGGCTTTTGTGAAGAAGCATGTCCTACTTATGCCATTCAACTCATACCTGATTTTGAGTTGGCTGAATATGACCGGCAGAATATGGTATATGAAAAGGAACATTTACTAATCAGTGGGGAAGGAAAATATCCGGGATATAACTTTTATAAAAATACAGGTGTTGAAATGGGGGTAAAAGAAAAAGGAGAAGGTGATAATGAAGAACGACCCGTTGATGTGAAAGAACTAATGCCTTAATTAATTACAGATAAAATGGATGTATTTTTCTATATAGCAGGCTTTGTAGCAATAGTCTCAACGGTAATGGCTATTTCTGGCAGGAATGCCATACATTCATTACTTTATCTGATTTTATCTCTTCTGGCGATTTCTGTGGTTCTTTATTTATTGAATGCTCCATTCATTGCAGCTCTCGAAGTAATAATTTATGCGGGTGCCATTATGGTACTCTTCATTTTTGTGACCATGATGCTTAACATAGGAATTGAGAGAGAAACTGAAAAGAAATGGCTAAACCCACGTATGTGGATTATTCCATCAATATTGGCGTCCATTCTGCTTGTTAACCTGATCCTTGCATTAAAAAATATAAAGACAATACCTGGAGATAATGAGGTAATATTGCCAAAACAAGTTGGGATCTCATTATTTACCACTTACCTGCTGGCTGTTGAAATTGCGGCTATACTTCTGATGGCAGGTGTGATAGGAGCTTATCATCTGGGCAGTCAGAAGAAAAAAGTTAAACATCGTTTTCTCGAAATAAAATAGAAATATGCTTACAGTATCCATAGAAACACAAATATTGTTTGCAGGAATACTCTTTTTTCTGGGACTGATTGGTTTGCTTGTACGCAGGAACATGATCTTCATGCTTATGTCAATCGAGATCATGTTTAACAGTGCCGGACTGGTATTCATCATTGCCGGTACACACTGGAAACAACCCGATGGACAGGTCATGTTTATTTTTATACTGGCTGTAACCGCAGTTGAAGTGTCAATAGCATTGGCCTTGATCCTGCAGGTTTATCATCATTTTAAAACGCTTGATGCTGATGCAGTTAATAAATTGAAGGATCATAATTCATTTAACCACAAAGGAACACTAAGTAAAACACAAAGTAACACAAAGTGAAAACAAGAAAATTTAACGATATTTTAAAAATAGAATGAGTACGATTATAGCCTTGATCCCTGCCATCCCTTTTCTGAGCTTTCTCATACTGGCTCTTTTCGGCCATAGGCTTAGCAGGAAGGTCGCAGGTATTATAGGTGCAGGATCAATTGGTGTAGTTGCACTGTTTACATTTATAACTGCTATCGGATTTTTTAAATCATTACCTGAAGTCAAATCATATTCTGTCACTATTTGGGAATGGATAAATACCGGTAATCTGAAGGTTGACATATCTTTCAGTCTCGATGCCCTTTCACTGGTTTTCTGTTTTGTTATCACATTTGTTGGATTCCTGATACATATTTATTCGATAGGATTCATGTCAAAAGATGAAGGGTTCTCAAGGTTTTTCGCCTACATGAATCTTTTTATCGGCTCCATGCTGGTGCTTGTTCTAGCTGACAATATTCTGCTTATGTATCTCGGATGGGAGGGAGTAGGTTTATGCAGTTATCTTCTGATCGGTTTCTGGTATAAAGAGCCCCAAAACGGTTATGCCGCCAGGAAAGCATTCATCATTACACGCATCGGCGATACTGCAATGATTATTGGCATCTTCATCCTCTTTCTGAACTTTGGTACAGTAAATATAAACGAATTGATGCAGCAGGCATCGGCAAAGTGGGTCGCCGGATCTTCAATAGCCGTTTTGACAGCAGCATTATTGCTTGGCGGTGCATTGGGAAAGTCGGCCCAGCTGCCATTGCAGACATGGCTTCCCGATGCCATGGCAGGCCCATCTCCGGTAAGTGCTCTCATACATGCAGCAACGATGGTTACAGCAGGCGTTTATCTGATAGCCCGTACCCATGTTTTATTTAGTCTCGCTCCGGTTGTTCAGTCTGCAATAGCCATTATCGGGGCTTTGACGTTACTGATTGCCGGATTCAGTGCTCTGGCGCAGCACGATCTGAAAAGAATTCTTGCATATTCTACTATCAGCCAGATAGGTTATATGTTTCTGGCTTTGGGTGTTGGTGCCTGGTCGGCAGCTGTTTTCCATTTCATGATACATGCTTTTTTCAAAGCTCTCCTTTTCCTTGGAGCAGGTATAGTAATATTAGTTTTGAATGAAGAGCATGATATTTTCAAAATGGGTGGTCTTAGAAAAAAAATGCCTGTTGTATTTATAACCTTTCTCATTGGCTCTGCTTCACTTTCTGCCCTGCCCCTTATTACGGCAGGCTTTTACAGCAAGGACCAGATACTTTGGTATGCCTATTCATCACAGAGCGGAAGCATATTATTATGGCTGGGAGGATTCATAGGAGCTTTACTTACTACACTTTATTCTTTCAGAATGATATTTATAACATTCTATGGTGAGGCCAAAACTGAACCGGCTTTCATTCCGGGCAAACTGATGACAGTTCCTTTAATCATTCTTGCAGTTTTATCGCTTGTCGCAGGATTTGTGGAACTGCCCGCATCAATCGGGAATATTCACCTGTTCTCAAACCTGGTTGATAATACTTTACCTGTTGTTGTTGTTAAAGCAGGAGAGAATCAGGAAATTCTGTTCCAGTTACTTTCAGCCATAATTGCGCTGGCAGGCATTTATATTGCATATTTGATTTACTTTAAAAAACCTTCTCTGTCCGGACCTTTCAGTCACAGCAGGATTAACAAATTCTTTGAGAAAGGATGGGGCTTCGACAAATTGTACGATACAATGTTCGTAAGACCGGTAGTCTGGCTCTCAGTAATAGATAAAGATGATTTTTTTGACTTGTGGAACATTGGTATATCCAGGCTGGCACTCATGTTCAACCGTTTACTTAGTTATACTCAAAACGGGAAACTGAGATGGTATTTAATGTCATTTGCCATCGGTATTGCATTAATTTTAACTTACATGCTTAGTAAATGATACTTGTTTATCTTATTGTAATTTTATTAGCAGGAGCCTTCCTAGCATGGTTCGCAGGAAAATGGAACCCTGTGTGGTCCCGTATCATTTCTCTGGTTGCGTTGAGCATAGACCTGATTCTTTCCTTTCTGTACGTTTTGCAACCAATCCCGGCGGAAAGCAAATGGCTTATTGATATCAAGATTGACTGGATCCCTGAATTCGGCATTAGCCTGCACCTTGCACTTGACGGACTGAGTCTGGTGATGCTTATATTAACTTTTTTTCTGGGTATCCTGTCTGTCATTATTTCATGGAAAGAGATCAATTCAAAAGTTGGTTTCTTTCATTTCAATCTGCTTCTGATTTTAGCAGGAATTGCAGGTGTATTTCTTTCACTTGATCTCTTCCTTTTCTATTTCTTCTGGGAACTGATGCTTGTACCGATGTATTTTCTGATAGGTATCTGGGGACACGAGAACAGAACCGCTGCATCGAATAAATTCTTTCTTTATACCCAGGCAAGCGGCCTGCTTATGTTTATTTCAATACTTGCTTTATATTTTGTACACGGACATTCTACCGGTTTATACACTTTTGATTATTTGCAATTACTGGGAACCGGTATGCCTGCCTCAACTGCAATGCTTATTATGCTTGGATTCCTGGCGGCTTTTCTTGTAAAACTGCCTGTTGTACCTCTGCACAATTGGTTACCGGATGCTCATACCGAAGCGCCAACTGCAGGAAGCCTCATTCTTGCTGCTTTGCTTTTAAAAACAGGAGCATATGGTCTTCTCCGGTTTATTGTTCCTTTATTCCCATCAGCATCAGTAACATTTGCCCCTGTTGGAATGTTGCTTGGAGTAATTGGTATCCTTTATGGCGCCAAACTTGCATTTGCCCAAACCGATCTGAAACGGCTTGTTGCTTACACAAGTGTCAGCCACATGGGATTCGTAATACTCGGTGTTTTTTCATTTAATGAACTTGCTTACCAGGGGGTTGTAATTCAGATGATTGCACACGGAATAAGCACCGGGGCACTATTTATATTAGTTGGCCAGCTTTACGAACGGATTCACACAAGAGATATAAATAAAATGGGCGGGCTCTGGGAAAAAGCCCCGGTCATGGGTGCTATCGGACTTATCTTTTCAATGGCGTCACTAGGATTACCGGGATTAGGAAATTTTATTGCAGAACTCCTTATCCTGATCGGAGTCTTTAAATCAAATATCATGATGTCTTGCCTGGCAAGTCTTGGCCTTATTGCTGCAACAATATATTCTCTTAGAATAGTTCAAAAGGTCTTCCTGGGAAATAAAAATACAGACTGGGAAATGCATGACTTGACTATTCGTGAGAAAATAGTATCTGCTACATTGGTTATTGCAATCCTTTGGCTCGGGCTGTTTCCGCAGCCAGTGCTTAATACAGCCAAGCCAGCTCTATTGAAGACACTGAATAATCAAAAAGAAATAACCTATCAGAATACGGGAAGTAACTCTGGTGGTGCTGAAAAAGTCCTTTGTGGGCCTTCCATCGGCCGCCAAAGGCTTGCCGACGGCGCTGCGTGTAACCCTTTGAGTTCCTTTGTGGTAAAACCTAACTTATTTAACCACAAAGGATCACAAAGTAAGACACAAAGTATCACGAAGGAAAGAAACAACAATTAAGGCTTTTGATATATGACCGAAAAAGATTTTTTGTGTTTAACTCCTTTTCTTATTCTTGCCACTGCTCCAATCGTGATCATGCTCGTAATTTCCATATTAAGAAATTATAAAGTTGTTTTTGGATTTTCCGTTTTTTCATT
>Ga0209748_1001298_pt1 | contig 12368 bp, 9 predicted proteins | sample BarGraIncu00421A_FD_185490 | JGI IMG/M metagenome (GOLD analysis project Ga0209748, IMG submission 185490) | Arctic peat soil microbial communities from Barrow, Alaska - Barrow Graham LP Incubations 004-21A (SPAdes) (version 2) | ecosystem: Environmental > Terrestrial > Soil > Wetlands > Peat... | reverse complement strand
TCGGGGTCTCGGAAGCCTCGGGCGACGCGGCGGGCGAGTTCGATCAGGCCGTTGACGGCCTCCGTCCCTCCGTTGTTCGCACCGCCGGTGGTGAAGTAGCCCAGGAACGCGTCGCGCCACTGGTTCAGGGTTCGGCCGAGTCGGGCGATTTCGGGGATCGGGCAGGTGGGAAACGCGGCGAGGATCTTCTCCGCGATCCGTCGCCCGTCGGCGTGGCTGGTCTGGTGATAGACCGATCGGAGTTGTTGGGCGCAGCGGTAGGCGACTTCGACCTCGACGTGACGCTCGTCGGCGACGAAGGCTGTCTGCAGGCGGGCGTGTTGTCGGTCGGTGAGGTGCTCGACGCCGGCGCGCAGGATGTTGCGGATCCGGTAGAGAGGGTCGGTCTTGCGGCCGCGGTGGCCGTGGATGTCTTGCTGGACCCGGCGACGGACCTCGTCGACGGCGGCGGTGCCGAGTTTGACGATGTGGAACGCGTCGAGGACCGCGACCGCGTCCTGGAGCTGGTCGTCGATGGCGTTCTTATAGCCGTGGAACGGGTCCAGGGTGGCGACCTGAACCCGCTTGCGGAACGCGTCGCCGCGGTCACGAAGCCACGTCTTGTAGGCCTCGCCTGAGCGGCCCGGGACCAGGTCCAGCAGCCTAGCCCGGAGGTGTCCGTCCTTGTCACGGGGCAGATCGACCATGCCGGTGAACTCTTTCGGCCCGCGTCCGCCTTGGTCGACGGGCTTGGTCGAGACGTGATGCCACACGTGTTCGTCGACCCCCAAGGTGGTGACCCCAGCGAAGCGGTCCTCGTCAGCGGCGGCGGCCTCGAGGACGGGCCGGACCGCGCGCCACAACGTCTTCCAGGAGCAGCCCAGCTGCCGGGCCAAGCCTTGCACCGACGCGTTCTCTCGCCGCATCTGCCCTATCGCCCATCTCGTCGCACGGCGCGTCAGCAACCCCCTGGCTGGCGCGATGTCGGGGTCCTGCTCCATGAACGAGGCCACCGGACACGACGGCTCTGGGCATCTGAAGCGGCGTTTCCGCCACCACAACCTGACCGGGGCCGTGAAGCACGGAGCGTCGATCAGCTCCACGGTCTGCCGGCCATGCGCATGAGCCACCACCCCACACGACGGGCAGCCCACCACCGCCGCCTGGCCGGACTCCATCTGCACCCGAAGCCCACCCTCGGTCCGCTCGACACCCGTCACATGCAGCCCGGGAAGCCCCACGAGAACGTCGCAACGCTGGCAGTAGCCGCCGTGAACTCGGCAGCAGGACGTAGGATCTGTCATCGGCGAGGTCCTCTGAATCAGGTGGTGTGGTAACCCCGATTCTTGAGGGCCTCGACCTCTGCCACCCGCACCAACACACCTACCCCGGCGCCCCGCTCACCCCACGCTCAGGTCAGAAGAGCCCGTCAAGCATCCGTGTCGCCCTCGGAACATCGCAACGGGAAGCGTCTCGTGCTATCCGGCGCCACCCCTGCGCGTGTCGTCCGAACGCCCCATGCGTCAATGTCTGCTCGGTGCTGCCGCGCAGGGGCGAAGAATGGGTGGCAGCCGTCAAGGTGGTGCCGTCAGTACTGGTCAAAGTAGCGACGTGGACTGCGACAGTGAGTCACGGAGTCTGTGACAACGAAGCCACACGGACCCGCATTTGGCTCGCCACCCCTGTCGGCTTCGCGCGCCGGACCCCACATGCGGCCATATGCAGGCGGCCTGACACAGCACACGTTGCTGGTTCGAGTCCAGTCGGGGGAGCGACGCACGAATGCCGGTCTAACTAGGGGAAATACCCTCGTCGGGCCGGCACTTTTGTCGCTCTTGCAGCCCCCGTGCAGCCTAAGGAAGCCAATCACAGCCCCTCCCAGCGGCTTCTGCGGGCATCCATCCACCTGCCTTGGGCACGCTCAGCGGGTCGGGCACCGGTCGGTTGGCTGGGTCACCGTCCCCTTCCGGCCGAGAGGTAGGTTTCCCCGCATGATGAACCGCGCGGTCCACGACTGGTCGCTCCATCGGACGCTCGGACGTTTCGTCTCCACCGAGGCGAACCCTCCCGGAGCGACAGGGGGTATGCGGCCCAGAGAGGCGGACGCCTCGGCCCTGGAACTCCTTGACCTCCCCGGCGAGCTCGCCGCCCGCGGGTACGACGTGGTGCAGCTGTGCCACTTCCATCTTCCGAATCGAGACCGTGCCTACCTCGCCGAGCTGCGCGCGTCGCTCGCCGACGCGCACATCACCCTCGACGCCCTCCTGATCGACGCCGGCGACCTCGTCCACCCCACCGACGCCGATGAGCACGAAGCCTGGATCGCCGGGTGGCTCGAGGATGCCGGAACACTCGGGGCAACCCGAGGACGGGTAATCGCCGGCCAAGCGGACCCCACCCCGGAACTCCTGCAGGAGAGCGCACGACGCCTGCGCCGTCTCGCCGCCGGGTCGCCAGTACGAGTCGTCACCGAGAACTGGATGGCGCTGCTCCCGACGGCCACCCACGTCCATCAGCTCCTGGAGGCCGCAGAGGGTGACATCGGCCTCCTCGTGGACCTGGCCAACTGGACCGGACCCGACCGTGACGCCCAGCTCGCGTCGATCGGCGCGCTGGCAGAGACCTCGCACGCCAAGTGCACCACGAAGGCCGACGGCAGCCTGGACACCGATGACTTCCGTCGAGCGCTTACTGCGGTGACCGCGAGCGGGTTCGCAGGCTCCTTGTGCCTGGTCTACGACGCCCCCGATCCTGACGAGTGGGAGGGACTCGCCACCTGTCGAAAGGTGACCGCCGACCTGCCCAACTGAGCGGTCTCCGACTGTCGCACCGGCACGGTGACGGGTGGGTGCAAATCACCATGGTCCTGACCGCGGTCGGAAGTCTTTCTGACACGGGGATTTCAGCACTTCACGACGATGGCGGCGGATAGCCATTTGCTGTCGTCCTCTGTACCTGTGATGTACCCGTTGACGGCCTGCAGCGCACATGGGTAGGGCCAAGGCACTCCCCAGGCGATCGCCCGCCGCAGTGGAGATAGGCGGCAAGCCCAACTTGCTCATCGACGAAGTTCCCTATCCCTAGGCCAATCGGTGAGCCACAGCGTCGTTAGCGGCTACTAGTTCTATTGACCTTAGGTCGGGCCTTGGCCGAGGCTCGGTTTAGGTGTCTGGGGTGGTCGCTCTGTTTGCGGCTGTCCGTGGCGTGATGTTGGCCCGTGACTCTCATTTGGCGTGCGCTGCCCCAGGCACCGATCGGGGCGGGAGAGGCTGAAGAAGGGAATGCTCTGCCATTAGTAGCGGTGCCCTCCTGGCTCCATCCATCGATCGGAACGAGACAGGAGGAGGACGTTATGGGTGTGGCGCGGCGGGTTGTGATCGGGATGGATCCGCATAAGCGGTCGGTGACCGTGGAGGTGATGGAGGCCGACGAACAGATCGTGGGGCATGACCGGTTCGGTACCGATGTTGCTGGGTTCGCCGAGCTGGTCGGGTTCGCCGGTCAATGGGCCGACCGGGTGTGGGCGATCGAGGGCTGTGAGGGGATCGGGCGGCACGTGGCGCAGCGGCTGTTGGCGGCTGGTGAGCAGGTGGTGGATGTGCCAGCGAAGTTGTCGGCCAGGATGCGGATGTTCGCCACCGGTCAGGGCCGCAAGACCGACGACACCGATGCCCACTCGATCGCCTTGGTCGGGGTCCGGATCAGTGGCCTGCAACCGGTCGTCTCCGATGACCAGCTGGAGATGCTGCGGCTGCTGGTCGACCGGCGCCGCCGGATCGGCCAGGAACATGTGACCAAGATCTGCCAGCTCCATCAGCTGCTGTTGGAGCTTGTCCCGGGCGGGGCGAAGAAGGACCTGTCCGCCGCCCAGGCCCGCAAGATCCTCGCCGGCGTGCGACCTGGTGATGAGGTGGGCAAGCTCCGCAAGCGGATCGCGCTCGAACTGGTCGTCGACCTGGAACGGATCTACCTGCGCAAGAAGCAGGCCAACAAGGAACTCGTGACCCTGCTCAAGACCACCGGCACCGGGCTGGTCGAGCTGCACGGCATCGGACCCACGGGTGCGGCCAGGCTCCTGGTCGAGGTCGGTGACATCACCCGCTTCCCCAACCGTGGCCACTTCGCGTCCTGGACCGGGACCGCACCCATCGATGTGTCCTCCGGGGACCGACAACACCACCGGCTCTCCCGCGGCGGGAACCGACAGATCAACATGGTGCTCCACATGATGGCCGTCGTTCAGCTCCGCAACCACACCGAAGGACGCGCCTACTACGACCGGAAAGTGGCCGCCGGGAAGAGCCACAACGAGGCCATGCGCTGCCTGAAGCGACGCCTGTCCGACATCGTCTATCGAGCCCTGCTCGACGACTACGTCACGGCCAAGGCGACAGGCCCGGGAGGGCACCGGGGAACGACACATCAATCCAGCGTGGCCGGCTCACATCCCCACACCAGCACTTCGGACAAGCCACTTCCCGGACCCGTCACCACAAAGCCTACGACCACCCTGCCCAAGGCCTCTTGACACAGAAGGGAGCCATAAGCGTCTCTCCACGCGCGGCGACCGGGCCGTGTCCGTGCCCATCGATATTCTCAAAACGTGCCATCCACCAGAGATCCGAGTCTGAACGCGCTCGCCCCCTCCGCACTCGCCCGTGATGGCGAGTACCGTGCGCTTGCCGCGCTCGTCGCCGCAAACACCCTAAGCAGTAACGAGGCGGTGCGGGCACTCGCTGGGGCGGCCGGGAAGGACACCGCGCTTCAGTGGCTGCTCGTGCTCGACCTGACCGAGGCGCAATGGGCCGAAGTCACATCCTCGCTGCCCGCTAAGGTTCCGCTGAGCGGAAAAACCGAGGCGCTGGTGGCCCGGTTGGTGCCCGCCGCCCTCGCCGCCCCGGAGTCCAGTCGGGCAGCCGCAGTCGCTAAGTTCGTCGCCGCAACCACGGATCCCTTGCGCCGTCTGAATCTCGCGCGGAGGATCGCGAGGAACGCGCCCGCGACCGGGCTATTGCACGACGCCGCCTTCAAGGTCCTTGCTGCGGAGTCAGAGCCCAAGGACCGGCTCCTCCTCCTCAAGGACGCCACCCGTCCGGACGCCGGGCTGCCAGACCGGATCGTTCGAATGGACTCACTCGGCGAGCTAACCAAGCCTGCGGAGGAGCGGGCCGCCAAGTCTGCGCTCACCGAGCTGGTCGCCTACCCGGCGCAAGTAGATACCGCTGCGCTGGGACGGATCGCGTCACGTCTCGACGTGAAGTGGCTGGCTAACTGGTTCTACTCTGCATGGCCGTACGGTCTCGCCCTAGTGGCAACCGACGATTTTGGGTTGGCGCTCGGGTGGGAGCGGCTGGTCGCACTCATTCGCGATGCCATGACCGCCGAGCAGATCCTCGGCGTCTACACAGCGGCATTCGGACTCGACTGGGAGGGGGATGCGTCCGTCGCCGTGCGGCTCGTGGAAGCGGGCCATGCACTTCCAGACGGCGCTGCCCGCTACCTTAAGGACGGCGCCAGCGCGGCCGTCCGCGATGTGGCGTGGCAGATACTGCTCGCTGACACCACTGGGCTCCTCGTCCCCGCATATGCGGAAGCGGCCACGTTCGAGACTGTCGCACGGGCGGCGGAGGCCCACTTTGCCCACCCCGATGTCGTTGCGCGGCTCGCCGATGTGGCCACCCAGATGTCTGTCCGATTGAGCAGGCAAGACCCGACCCTGGCGCGCCGCATCCCGGAACCGGACTGGACAAGCATGGTCATCGCCGTCACTGCAACGCTCGGTCAGCTATTCCTGCGCACGCTCGCACCTCAGTTCCAGAGCCTCGTCGCACCGCCTGAGATCTTGGATCTCGTCCTGCTCGACGACGAGACAGTCATTGCGTTCGTGCACGAGGGCGCGGCAGCCGAGGTCGTCGCCCACGCCAACCAGCCCGCGGATGCGACGCGACTCCTCACATTGTGCGGCCACATACTCGGCCGCGATCACGTCGAGGCACTGCTCGACACGGTGGGCGTATCGGACCCAGCCATGTGGTCGGACGCGCTCACCTCCGCGGCGCAGCGCCATCCCGATCTCGTCCTGGACCGGGCCCGTGACCTGGTGGATGCGCTCGGCGACCCGGTGCAGGCGTCCAGGCCGAATCCTCGCGTCGTCGCCATCGCCGTCCGGGTCGCCCTAGCAAACGGGCTCGCGGCCGACACTGCCGAGAACGCGCTTGGACGCGTCGCCGTTCTTCTCTCCGCGCACCGCCACGCCGACCTCGTCGAGGTCGGCTGCGAGTGGGCGACTGGCCTCAGCCCGGACGACGCCGACCTGGGTGCGGTCGTCAAGGCCGCAGTCGAGGCCGACGATAGGCGCGCAACCAAGCACACCGCCCTGACGGCGTTACGCGCGTATCTGTCCGACGTGTTCATCCGCACTGCGCGGGACACGTCGCGCCCGACGAACGACCGCGCGGACGCGCTGCGGCTCGCCGCCGAAGCCGACCTCGACCGCGCCTACACCGCTGCGATCGAACTAGCTGGAAACGACGACCCCGACCTGAACCTCGCCGCCGCGCACGTCCTCAACCTCTCGACGGTGCAAGCCTGGGACATCCCGCGGGTCCAGACAGTGTTCGACGCAGAGACCGACGCCGCCGCCCGCGACCTTTACGGGCAGGCGCTCACTCGCGTCCACGCGAAGGCCGCCCAAGACGCCCTGCACAGACTCCTCGACCTCACCGGCGAGACCGCCACGACCGCTCTCATTGCAGCAGTCGCCCCGCACGACCACACCGAAGACGCCGACCGGCTCGTCCACGCCGCCAACGAGGTGCTCCAGACCAACAGCCCGGCGAGCCAACCGACCGCGTTCGTCACCGCCGCTAGCTCCCTAGTCGACGAACTCATGTACGCCGCCATCGTCGCGACAGCCGACGCCGGCGACCCCATCAAGAGCGTTGACACTGACCGGATCCGTGTCCGGGACGAGTCGAGTCCAGGTGGTATTGCCGCCCGCCAGCCCGTCCAGGAACGCCTGCCCTGGGCCGCGCAGGTGCTTGGCCTGCACAACATCAGACAGGCCCACGCGACCAAGAAGGGTCAGACTCGGCCGACCCCCCTTACTGAGAAGGACAGATCGAACGCGCGCACCCTGCTCGGGATGGTCCTCACCGGGTGGCTCCACACGATGCACGGGCTCAAGAAATGACTCCCCGAGAGGAACCGTTACCGACTCCTGCTAGATGCCGTTGACGACCGCGACGAGTCCCAGCTGGGGCCCGCCGATAGCGGTAGAGTCATGCGGCGACCGTCTTCCAGACCGATGAGTCATCGTGTGGGAAACCGTTCGCGACAGACTCAAGGAAAGTTGCTGAAATACTGATGGCGAAACCGATTGAGCCCTACCTCGCGCTCTCCTTCGCTCTCAATAGCGCGCCAGGATGTTACGCCATGATGCTTGGAGCTGGTGCTTCAGCGGCCGCCGGCGTTCCAGCGGCATGGGAGGTCCAAGAGGATCTATTGACTCGACTGGCCATGGCGAAGGGCGAGCACCCGAGAGATATATTCGAGTGGTTCGAAGCCGAATACGATCAGAAGCCGTCGTACGATCATCTGCTCGACGCCCTGGCCGGGACCCGTCAGGAAAGGCAGCACCTCCTGCGGTCGTACTTCGAACCCAGGGAATCAGAAGCCGGAAGTGGCCTCAAGGTGCCCACCCCAGCCCATCTCGCGATAGCTCGACTCGTGGAGGCTGGCTACGTCCGCATAATCCTGACTACAAACTTTGACAGACTCGCGGAGGCCGCCCTTCGAACAATCGGGGTGGAGCCGGTCGTCGTCGCCTCGACCGACGACATCGCTGGTCTAGCTCCGCTGCACTCGATTCGTTGTCTGGTGGTTCACCTACATGGCGACTACCTTTCGCCCGGCACAATGCTCAACACTGAATCCGAACTGGAGTCCTACCCAGAGCCCCTGAATCGCCTTCTTGATCGCATCTTCGATGAATATGGCCTCGTCATCGCGGGGTGGTCGGCGCGATATGACACGGCCCTACGTGGCGCGTGGAGCCGCTGCGTTAGCCGGAGATTCAGCTCCTTCTGGATCGATCCGCACCCTCTGAGCCCTATCGCCTCAGAGTTGGCATTGAGTAAGTCAACCATCCTTGTTCAGGACACCGCCGATCATTTCCTGTCCCGGGTCGCGGACGCCGCCTCCGCGATTTCTGAGACAGGTCAACTCCACCCGGCATCAGCTCAGGCCGCGGTTGCGATGGCAAAGGTATCGTTGGCGACCCAAGCGACCCCCATCGTCGTCCATGACCTCCTCAAGGAGGAGCTGGACCGAGTTCACGAGTCGCAGGTCATTCAGGCATCCACCTGGGACTCGGCCGACCTCCAGACAGAGCATCATCGAAGAACTGAGGTCCTGCTCGCCGACACTGCCACCGCTGTCGCGCTCATTGCGACTCTGGCCCATTGGGGAAACCGTGACACTGACAACTGGTGGTTTGGCGAGCTCGAGTCGCTCGGTGTGCAGCCGCACGTCAGTGGAAGCTCCGCCCTTATCCAGTTGGCCACAGCACCAGCAACACTCATCCTCCACGCGGCCGGCACGGCCGCAACTGCCGCGGGTCGCTGGGACCTGGTGGCTCGTCTGCTCACGGAGCCCCAAGTCATCGACCCCTACACAGGAAAGATGGTGGCCGTGGCGGACCGGGTCGATCCAGATTCCGCCCTCGGCGTCAAACTGGCTACTAGGTGGCTCTTCGGCGCCCTGGCCCCCGCCTGTCGTGACCACCTCGGCCTGGGAGACGTTGGCTTCCTCGAGGCTTGGGAACGGTTCCAGTACATCGACCTAGTCGCCGCTTCCGTGCGCCGACTCCGAGATGGCTCGGGCCGAGGCGTCGGACTTCCCCACATGCGGGCAATCGATCTTCCAGGGCGCGAGTACGCCCCGTTTCCTAGTTCCTGGTTCCGCCGCCTCAGTAGAAGTGGCCACGCACGCGCACTACAGAGCATTGCGGAGACGGATGCCCTGTTGGCCGCTGCCGACTCGGTCGACGAGCAATTCGCCGCGATGGCTAACCGGATCGCTTGGTCTCGTCTGCCCAGCGGTGGTGGCACGCTTCCCTCGGGCACCTGGTTTCCCGACGAGTTCTCGCCCAACTGACTTGTCACTCGTCTGGCCTCGCACCATCCATCGAGACGCGGGACGCGAACGTGAGACGCAATGACGTGCTCACGCCTTCGTGGTTGTGGTGGCTGAGCAGAGATGACCCCGCGTGACAGGGCCAGCGAGGTCGCGGCGTCGCGTCGCGATTTCGTGAGGCGGATCAAGCCGTCATCGGGCCGCCGTTGGTCAAGACGACGCGCCTGCCGTCGCTAATCGCTTGAGCGATACTTGTCAGTTCCGGATCCGTGATGCTGGCGTTTTCGTTCCCGGCGGCCCACCGCTGGGCCAGGACCGGTTTGATCACTTCTAGCGACTGACCGGCGTATTCGTCGAAGACGCTGTCAAGGATCGGCTGGAAGCGCTCTTCGACCGCCTTAACGGCGATGTCCGAGATGACGCCTTCCCAGCCCGGGTTCATATGCAATGTCATGACAGCATCATTTCGCGTCCCGGGGTGGATTGGGGTCATTGCCCGGCGCGACTGTGTCAGAGTCTCGGATCTGACCGCTCCGGCCGTGGATAACAACCTCACCGCCCCCAGCGTTGTGCACGATCTCACGAGCACGATCGATAGCCTGCGCTTGCGTGTCGGTGTGAGAGCTGGCTCGTGAGGCCCCAGGCGCCCGCACGTCCCAGCCCCCGTCCTTGTTGGGTACCACGTGTCGATGGTTTTCGTTGCTCATCCTTGCCTCCAAAGAGGATTTCGAGTTCCTTTTTCCAGTCGGGCCCTGGTGAGCACCCGCTGCGCTCACGCGGCAAGTCTGGCAGCGGGGTCCGACAGTTCCTGAGCGACATGCCGCTTGAGGGAGGCCGAGCGACGGGCCAGTGGCGTCGTTCGGCGCGGCGAAACTTACGGTGCGCGCAAAAAGGAACCGGCCGACCGCGAGCTAGGATCCGTCGCCACTGTCGTCGGCATAGCCGTCTGAGCCACTGAACACGCATCAGGGCCGCCATGCTCCGTCCTCCCGAGCGAGCCGCAAGTTGCTATGGGCCCGGCGCCTACGATCGTGATCCGGGCCGAAAGTCGTACAATGAAGGGGTGCATCACTTTGCCAAGAATGGATTCAATGCAGATCCCCGGCAGCCCTGCCTGAGTAAGTCGCATGACCGCTGATCACCTCATCGCACTACTCGGCGCTCTCGGCACCATCACTGCGGCAGGCTTCGCAGCCTGGGCTGCGTGGGCTGCTCAACGGGCAGCCTCGGCCAGCCGTGATCTGGTGCTGACCGAAAAAGCACGCGACTCGAAGGCCGCGTAGGAAGAAATCTTCTCCCAAGCACGGCGTGTCATGGTGGAATTGGTGACTCAGCCGATTGTTAATGCCACGCAATCGAGCCCTGGACGCATTGCCCATCTCGTGATAACTAACGCCAGTACAGATCCGATCTTCAAGATGCGCATAAAGGTGATTGTAGGAGATAGCGCCTGGGGCCCTCAACTGATCGGAGGGCTCACCCCTGGCCAACGCATATCGCTCACTGCATTCGTCGCCACAACCGCCGACGACTCGAACACGGACGGTTACGCTCGATTCGTTGATTCGCGCAGTGTCGCGTGGGTCGCCAGCGCACGAAAAGCGCTTCGACAAGACGGCGAATCTGGCCTCGCGGACTGGATATCAGAAGGACGGGACTTTGCGTCGCGCGACCTTACCCCCATCGAGCGTGGCCAGACTTCGGGGGTTGATCTAATTCCCAATTTGGAAGAATGGGTGACCCAATTCGACCGCCCCCAACTCACCGCATCTGAATAACCTTGTTGAGACATGCACTCAAGACAACAGGGCGCCGCCATGATCGGCGACACAGCCGTCCCCAGGCGGCGGTCGCTCCCCCGATTCTCTGCTCAGGGCACAGCAGCACGGCATCGGGAGTCGGTTGGCTACACAGCTTGCAGCCTTGCGGCTGGAAGCGACCCGACGTGCAGCATTCCAGCCTCGTCACCGTAGGCGACAAGGGCGACCCAGCCCGACGAGCATCTCGACCAGGACAAGACGATCCCTGGATGAACCCCGTCAACTAGGCAGTGGGTCGGCCGTCGCCGGACGCGCTCGCCCAACCTCCCGAATTCAGAACGGATCCGCGACGACACGACAGCCCTCCCGCACACCGAAGCACGTGGCTATCCCGACACCCGACGACCCTGAACGTCGTCTCACAGCCCTCTAGGGACAGAGTCGCAGATTGAGTTCATTCGTACAACTGTTCGAACGCTCGCTCCGCATGCTGCCCCGCTGTCTGGCTGCGGCTACAGCCGCAAATCGAAGCCACCTCGCTGGCGCGCGCCGGGAACGGATGGAATCGTCTCGCGAGTCGGCGCAACCTTGCGAACTCCGACTTCGATGAGACCGTGACTGGCTGACGCTGCCAGGGTGGCAGCTTGAAGGGTGCCTACGGCTTGGCGCAACATCTCGGTGCGCACCTGAGCTGGGATGGAGATCGGTACAGGGCCGTCTAGTCGTTCGAGTTGGCGCCAGAGGGTCAGCGAACGGGCACCCGGGACATGATCGAAGACTGCCTGAGTCAGGGCCGAAACACCCGATGCCATCCCCTTGAGGTCGGACCGTCGAGTGGCTGCAACTTGTAGGTGCGCCGCCTCCACCGTCGCCATGATCGCCAACCTCAACGCGAGACTGGTCTGAGGGCCAGAGTCCGTTTGCAGGGGATGCAGGGCTCGATGGAGCGTGTGAGCGGCCGCAGCTATCGGATAGGGCATTCCGGTTGTCGCGGGTGCGAGACCTCGCCACGTGTCTCGAGCACGTTCCCATCTCTCCGTAACCGGCTGCAGGGCCGGCAATACTCTGGAGCGAACGGTCAACGCGTCGAGCTCACCCTTGGCAGCTGCCACGCTGGCAATTTCCGCCGCGCGGCGTAGGAGGCCGATCGAGACGTTGGCGCTGACGAGCAGCACGCGTGGATCCGGAGTCTTCTCCACGAGTGCGTCGTGCAGGGCCCGGTCCCAGGCGGCGATCGCCGCGGCAAGCGTCGGAGCTGAACCCTCCGCGGGCCTCGCTGTCTGCCCGACACTCAGTTGAGCATCGAGGATCTGCTCAGCGCTCCGGACTCGCGAACTCAGTGCCGCTACGAGCTGGCCATGGGCCCTGGTGGACTCGTCATGAGGTTGTCCCGAGTCTCGTGGAAGTTGAGGTGGCGGTCCCCCGCCTGACTCCTGCCTTGCGGTAGGTGTTGGGCGACCGCCAAGTCGACCCAAGACAGGGGACCGCTATGAA
>Ga0209748_1001295_pt1 | contig 12400 bp, 9 predicted proteins | sample BarGraIncu00421A_FD_185490 | JGI IMG/M metagenome (GOLD analysis project Ga0209748, IMG submission 185490) | Arctic peat soil microbial communities from Barrow, Alaska - Barrow Graham LP Incubations 004-21A (SPAdes) (version 2) | ecosystem: Environmental > Terrestrial > Soil > Wetlands > Peat... | reverse complement strand
TCGATCGAGTCCTTGTTGAGGATGTCCATCTCCGGAACGATCACGACAGAGGTGAGCAGAATCCGCGGGAGTCTGTGCTCCTCGAGCCAGTCCCCGATTCGGTACTGCCCGTTGTCGGCTTGGTGGAACGGGCTCTTTGAGCTGGGCGGCTCCGTGGGAGAGACGATCCAGAGGCCGTCAGTGCCGCGAGCGAGATAGGTCTTCGCCTCGACACACATCACGCCGAGTTCGGGAGCCACCACGACGAAGTCCGTCTCGCCGAAGGGACCCGTCCCGCGGCGGGCCAGGTCGAGCGAGTGCAGGACGATCCAGTCGTCCGGACAGGCGCGCTGGAACTCGTCGAAGAGCTGGCGCTCTGCGGCGGATGGCGTCGCAGCCGGTATGTGGAGCGGGATCATGCGGGCCATGGGGTGTCCCGTCAGTAAGTTCGGAACTTCCGCACAAGCCGAGAGCCCGTCCCGCGAGACTGCCAGCAGCTCATGCTAGCCCTACTTGGGGATGCCCGGCTCCGATTCGCGCCCGATCGCATGAGCGACCACCTCCGCAAGCTGCCTAGCCAAGAGCGGCGGCACAGCATTGCCCACTTGATGGTACTGCTGGGTGCGGTTGCCCTCGAAGAAGTAGTCGTCAGGGAAGGTCTGCAGCCGCGCCGCCTCGCGCACCGAGAGACTGCGCGCTTGGCTAGGGTCGTAGTGAATGTAGTAGTGACCATCCTTGGATATGTGAGACGTGATCGTCGTCGACGGATGATTGCGCCTCTGCACCCTGAAGCGATCCGCGAAACCAACTCCCGCCACGCCTTCGGACAGATTCACGTGCGCGGGGAGCAGCGGGTCCGGGAAGTCGGCGAGAACCGGGGAGCGGTCATGAACCTCGGTGAACACCGAACAGAAGAGGTACCGCTGAATGTCGCTGGGCATGTGGGAGCGTGCCTCGTGGTTCGTCACGCCAAGCAGCCGACGATCCCGAAGGTACCAGCCAGCGTGCGCTCCGACATCGCTCCGCCCTGCCCAGAATCTGGTGTTGAGCAGATCCTCATTGCGCTCTGAAACACCAGACAGGACGGTGCTCACCTTCTCGCGCGTCAGCAGATCGGCCCCATCCATCAGCGCTGGCGCACGGCGCATGACATCCGCCCACGCTGTGAACGAGTCCGCGCTTGAGCTCCTCGCGGAGAGCCGGCTTCGGAGCGCTGGCAGAGTAGATATCACGTCTTCGACTGTGACTTCTCGCCCGAAAGGAGCAAGGATTCCAGGCGCGACGGCGCGGTCCTTTCGTACCCCGAACAAGATGACGCGGTGCCGCGCCTGCGGGATTCCGTATTCCTCCGACCTGATGATGTAGTCGGTCGGACTCAGCTTGCCATCAGCAGGCACGGGCTGGACGAAGGAGTAGACGTCGTAGCCCTTGCCCGCGCCCTCCAAGTCCTCCAGAACCCGTGCGAACGCGCTCGAGCCGCCGAGTCGCGACGAGAGGATTCCCTTAACGTTCTCCATGACGAAGAACGGCGGCTGGTGATCCCTGAGAATGCGCAGGTAGCGCGTGTAGAGGCGGTGCCGAGGGTCCTTCGCAAACGCCTCCTTGTTGCGTGCTTGGCGCGATCTTCCAACAACCGAGTACGCTTGGCATGGCGGGCCGCCGATGAGAACCCAGATCTCGGCACCGGCCAATGCGCGGTCGACCCGACGCTTGACCGTACGAGCTGTCGATGACTTGAGCTCGTACTCCCAAGCCTCTTCTCGCGCCGCATTGGCCTCCACGGGGTAGGCCGCGAACAGAGCATCGCGCGAAGGTTTCGAGGGATTCCGCACGTACTCGTAGTACTCCTTGGGCCGCTCTTCGTCGCCAAACTGACGGTAGAACGCGCGCAGCTCCAGAGTCCTGTGCGCGTGCGTGTCCATTTCAATGGAGAGTTTGAGCTGAAACAGGCGCGAACCGTCCGCGGCCCGCAGACTAGAGAAACCCTCGCCAAGGCCACCCGGTCCGGCAAAGAGATCGATGATGGGAACCGGCGGCGTCGGCCGCACCTCTTTAGGCAAATCGCTCTTCCTAGACGATGATGTCAGACACGTGCGCTAGCCTACCGATACACCGAGTACCTTGCTGCTACATTACAGGGTCTTGCCGCCGGGGGGCGGCCATCTGCGTCGAGGGGGAAACTGGATGCGAACTGAGAGTGCTGGCCCAAGCGCGTCGATGCTCATCGAAAGCATGCGCGACATCGGCTACTCGCTCGAGACAGCGCTTGCGGACGTCATCGACAACTCGATCACCTCCAAGGCATCAGACATCCAGCTCTTCGCGGATACTTCAGGTCCCGAAGTCAGAATCGGTGTCCTCGACAACGGCCACGGGATGACCGAGGAGGACCTCCTCCTCGCGATGCGCTTGGGAAGTCGCAACCCCCGCGAGCAGCGCGAACTCTCCGACTTGGGACGCTTCGGCCTCGGTCTGAAGATCGCGTCGTTCTCTCAGTGCCGCAAGCTGACCGTAGTGACACGGCGAGACGGCGAGACCAGCACTGCCATCTGGGACTTGGACTACATCGCAGAGTGCGACGACTGGCTCGTCCAAGTCCCCGACGACGCCACCGCAGTTCCCTGGGCCGACCAGATGGGCAAGAACGGGACGCTCGTGGTCTGGGAGAATCTTGACCGGCTCGTTGAGCCGGGCGCTGTGGCCAAAGGTCGCGAACACGTTGTTCGCCGCGTCAACGACGCCACCGAACACCTCGAGCTCGTCTTCCACAGGTTCCTCTCTGGGGAGCCGGGACTGCGGAAGACGGCAATCTCCCTGAACGGGCGGGCGCTGCAGCCGCACGATCCGTTCCAGTCGAACCATCCGGCCACGATCGTTGGACCCGTTCAACATATCAGCGTCGGCGACAAGGTGGTCGTCGTGCAGTCCTTCACGCTGCCACACCACCGTAAGGTCCCGCCCGCGGAATGGGAGCGCCTTGCCGGCCGTGCCGGATACGTCAAGAACCAAGGCTTCTACGTGTATCGCGCGAAGCGCCTGATCATCCACGGCACCTGGTTCGGGCTGGCCCGCCAGACGGAGCTGACGAAGCTCGCTCGAGTTCGCATCGACATGCCGAATGGCCTGGATGCCGAGTGGAAGATCGACGTAAAGAAGGCATCCGCCCAACCGCCGTACAAGGTGCGGGAAGGGCTCCGCTCAATCATCGAGACAATCGGGGCCTCATCGAAGCGAGTCTACACGGCTCGCGGCCGAGCCCTCGTAGGCGACAGTCGCCTACCGGTCTGGAACAGGGTCCAAGACAAGAACGAGATCGTCTATCGGATCAACCCCGAGCACCCGGTGATCTGTGACTTTGTCGACCACCTCCCCAGCGACCTTGCGACCGGGTTCCTGCGAGTGATGGAGCTCGTAGGGTCGACGCTGCCGATGGATGCGCTCTTGGCGGACCTCGGCGGCGAGCCGGAGAAGGTCAAGGGAAACGCAGTGTCTGACGAAACGCTGTCGCACACCGTAAGAACGACCGTCAGGCGGCTTCGCGCCTCGGGAGTCAAACCCGAGGACCTCAGCATGATGCTGCAACTCACCGAACCATTCCGGTCGAACTGGCCAGCCACCGAGAGACTGCTCACCCAGATTGCTTCAGGAGAGGAACCCGTTGTCTGCGAACCTGGATAGCTTGGAGACCGCCGTCGGTAGCCTACTGGCCAAGGATCCCAACCCGACACCCGAGAGGATTCGGGAACTGATACGTGCGTTCCGCGTCATCGAGTCCTGCAGCGTCGATGACGCCGCTGCCGAGCTGCTGGCGCGCAATTTCGAGAAACGCCACGGCGTCACAATGACAATTGGCGCGATGCTGACCGATCGCGAGTACGAACCTTGGTTGGACGGCGCGCGCGCCCGAATCACGCCCTACTACTGGGATCGGTACCGAAAGCTCCTAGCTGAGAAGAACTTCTCCGGCCAAGTCCTCGCCACGCTCGACAGCACTACCGGTCGCATCCTCGGTCTTCTCGAAGACCCCGAGAGGGAGGGATCCTGGGACCGCCGGGGACTGGTCGTGGGTCATGTCCAATCGGGCAAGACCGCCAACTACACGGGCGTCATCTGCAAGGCGGCGGACGCGGGCTACAAGGTGATCGTCGTCATCGCGGGGATTCACAACAACCTGCGCAACCAGACCCAGATGCGAATCGACGAGGGTTTCGTTGGCCGCGATAGTGCTCGCCTGCTGTCGAAGAGAGACGACAGGTTTGTCGGAGTTGGTCGAATTGACCAGACCCGCCGCCCAGTGACCTTCACCAACTCCGTCAAGGACTTCAACAAGGCGATGGCGACCGGCGTCGGCATCCCGCTGCAGAACCTCAATGAACCCGCCGTGTTCGTGATCAAGAAGAACTCGAGCACTCTGAAGAACCTACTCGAATGGCTCCGCGAGCATAGTGCCAAGCGCGATGGCGCGACGGTCGGCTCACCCATGCTGCTGATCGATGACGAAGCCGACAACGCGTCGATCAACATCGCTCACGGCAAGGGCGAGGTCTCTCGCATCAACGGACAGATTCGCGAACTACTGAAGATGTTCGACCGGAGCTGCTACATCGGCTACACGGCAACGCCATTCGCGAACATCTTCATCGACCCCGATAGCGACGATGAGATGCGCGGTGACGACCTCTTCCCTCGCAGCTTCATCGTGAGTCTCGATCCTCCATCCAACTACGTAGGCGCGACCAGGGTCTTCATCGATGAGCCCGAGATGTTCATCCGGCACATCGATGACAACGAAGACCACCTTCCGATCAAGCAGAGCATGGGTGCAGAGATCCATTCTCTGCCGCCAAGCCTGGTGGACGCGGTTCGGACATTCGTCATCGCACGAGCGATTCGGCTGGCCAGAGGCCACGCCAACCAGCACTGCTCAATGCTGGTCAATGCGTCTCGCTTCACCGATATCCAGCGGCAGCTGAGAAACGAGATCCACAACAAGCTTGAGAACATTCAAGCGAGCGCACGCGTCAACGGTGCGTTGCCACCCAGCAAGGCCCTGGAGGACCCGGAGATAGCGAGTCTTCATCGGGTCTGGCAGGCCGAGTACTCGGGAACGGAGTTCGACTGGCCGACGATCCAGGCGCTTCTCAACGATGCTGCTGCTCCGATCAGGGCCGTCGAAGTGAACAGCAGGGCTTCCGGGACGCTCAACTACTCGGACTATGAGAAGGCCGGTCTCAACGTAATCGCAGTTGGCGGATTCTCCCTGTCGCGCGGGCTCACGCTCGAAGGGCTGATGGTCACGTACTTCCTGCGCAACTCGATGATGTACGACACCCTCATGCAGATGGGTCGGTGGTTCGGCTTCAGACCCGGGTACGACGATCTGTGCCGTATCTGGATGCCGGAGGAGGCTGAGGGCTGGTACAGCCACATTGCGGAGTCGATCGAGATGCTGCGTGACGAGCTGCGGACGATGGAGCAGGCCGGCGCCACGCCGGTGGAGTTCGGCCTGAAGGTCAGAAGCCATCCCGACACCCTGATCATCACCGCCCGCAACAAGATGGGATCGGGCGAGAAGATCATCGTGAGCATCGGTCTCGGCAAGAGCTTCGTAGAGACGGCGACTCTGAAGCGCGATCGACCGGCATTGGAATCCAACACCGCTGCAGCGATTCACCTCGCGAGGCAGTTGTCGCACGCGGGAACTCCACTGACGAGCGCAGAGGCCGTGCCGGGTGGCTGGCTGCTGCGCGGCGCGGGAGTCCGTCCCGTCCTCGACTTCATCTCAGGGTTCCAGAATCATCCACTCTCGATCCTCACCGATCCGATTCCGGTTCGGAAGTACATCGAGGAGCGGCAGACGGATGAACTCTCCGAGTGGGACATCTTGGTCACCAGCACGACCCGGTCCGGCGCGCTCACTGACGACTCCCTCGGGATTCGCGTCAACTGCCAGTACCGCACCGCGGGCAAGCGAAGCGACACGAAGACACTTCGAGTCACCGACAAGCAACGCGTCGCTTCCCGAGGAGTCGAGAGAACGGGGCTCACCGAGACGCAGGCCGCTGTCGCCGAGGAGGACTACCGCCAGCTGCACGGGGCGACGGGGCAACCGCTCAACTATCCCGACCACATCTACCGTGTGGTCCGCACGCGGCCGCTACTGATCCTGCACCTGCTACAGATCGAACCGCTCGCGGGTGGCCAAGAGCCCGCAAAGCCCGTTGTCGCCTGGAGCATCAGCTTCCCGGCCACGGCGCGCGAGGAGAAGAAGGTCGAGTACGTCGTGAACACCACCTGGCTTCGCGAGAACAGCCGCGACGAGATGGATGACGACGAGATCGGTGGCGACAGTGACTAGCGATCCATGGCGCGACATCGTTCCACCGAGCGGCGCCCGCACCATCAATGCGTTTCGGGTCGACCCGAACATTCCGTGGAACTTCTTCTGGGCGCGGAGCGTGGACCGCAAGTGCCTGCTGGTACTCGAGCATCATCACGACTCAAGACCGACAACGCGGCTACCGAAGTTCAAGGGAGTCGACGTCTCTCTCACCGACAGCGGGTTGGGTGGCAGCATGCTGGTTGTCGCACTGCTGGACTCCGCTCAGAAGGACATCTTCCACAGGCTCTGCCTCGACATCGTCGAGAGCACGTCGGGGGCCGAGTCGGAGCCGGAGGCGGTTGCCATCGCACTCTCCCGTACGTGGCGATGGCACTACCTCCTGCGGGGCGGGAAGGACGGCCGGCTATCGCCAGAGGAGCAGAAGGGTCTGATCGGTGAGCTTCTCGTCTTGGAGCGCCATCTCCTGCCCCACATGCACTCACTGGACGCCGTCAGATCGTGGTTCGGGCCTCTTCGCGCTCCAAAAGACTTCCAGATCGGTCGCGTCTGTATCGAGGCCAAGGCCAGGCGAGGTGGGGCAACGCCGTACGTTGCAATCAGTTCGGAACACCAACTCGACGACGCCGGCACCGAAGCGCTCTTCCTACACGTCGCCGAACTCGATCAAGCCGCATCCGACGCCAAGAACTCATTCAGTCTGACCGCTGTGGCAGACCGCGTCAGAAGTGTGACCGCACTCGGAGACACCGGCGCAGAGGACGCCTTCGAGACTCTGCTCTCCGCAGCAGGCTTCCGGTGGGAGGACGACTACTCCGACTCGCTATGGGTTGAAGGACCCAGCCGTATCTACCGGGTCTCGGGGGAGTTCCCGCGTCTGACCGCATCGCAGCTCGCTCCGGGCGTGTCTAACGTCAAGTATTCCATCTCCCTGGTCGACTGCGAACCGTTCTTGGTCAGCACCGACTCGCTGAGTTCCGCGCTGGGAGGACACATCAATGTCGAGTGAACTCGAGGAGTTCTACCAAGAGTTCTTCCAAGATGTGCTCGCCGCTGCAGACGCCGGCGGACAGTACGCGGAGGACGCCTTCTTCGAGCTCTTCTGCGCACAGGTGGTAGAGGACGGAGACCTCGAAACCGCGGATCGAGCACAGTACCTCTCGCCCAAGGGCCTGCGCGTTGATGGGTATGGGGGCGACCCACTCACCTCTGAAGGCGCACTCAGTCTGATCATCTCAGACTTTAATCAGTCCCCGGTGATCAAGAGCCTTACAGCGACCGACCTCAACGCGATCTTCAAGCGAGTGTCCAACTTCCTAGCGAAGTCGCTCGACGCGGAGTTCCGAAACAGCCTTGAGGAGACCTCTCCCGCCTTCGGACTCGCAGACATGATCAACGCCCGATGGCCGAGCGTGGAGAAGGTGCGGCTGCTGCTCATCAGCAACCGGATACTTAGCGCGCGAGTGGATGGCCGGGATGCTGAGGAGTTCATGGGCGTTCCTGTAACGCACAGCGTCTGGGACATCGAGAGGCTGCACGACTTCGCGATTCTCGGTCGCGGACGCGAGGACATCAACATCGACTTGGAAGGCAAGTTCGGCGGTCCCCTCAGCGCGCTGCCGGCCCACCTGAACAGCGCAGGCTACGAGGCGTACTTGGTCGTCGTCCCAGGCCAGCAGCTCGCGGCTATCTACAACCACTGGGGGGCGAGGCTGCTCGAGCAGAACGTGCGGGTGTTCCTGCAGGCCCGCGGTAACGTGAACAAGGGCATCCGAAACACGCTCGAGAACGATCCTGAGATGTTCTTTGCCTACAACAACGGAGTCACGGCGACAGCCGAAAGCGTCGAGACCAGGATGACGGACGCAGGGCTCGTCATCACGGGTTTCAAGAATCTTCAAGTGGTCAATGGCGGTCAGACCACCGCCTCCATCCATGCGGCGAGCCGGAAGAAGGAGATCGACCTTTCGAGGGTCTTCGTGCAGATGAAGCTCTCAATCGTCGAGCCGGAAAAGGCCGTCGACGTGGTACCGAAGATATCCGAGTACGCCAACAGCCAGAACCGGGTCAATGCAGCGGACTTCTTCGCCAACCACCCGTTCCATGTTCGCATGCAGGACTTCTCGCGCCGCCTGTCTGCGCCTGCCGCCGACGGTTCCTTCCGGGGGTCGAAGTGGTTCTACGAGCGCGCGCGGGGCCAGTACCCGGATGCTCGTGCCTATCTCACTGGGTCCAAGAAGCGGGAGTTTGACACCACCAACCCGAAGAGCCAAGTCTTCTCCAAGACCGATCTTGCAAAGTTCTTGATGGTGTGGCGCGGACATCCGGACATCGTCAGCAAGGGCGCGCAGAAGAACTTTGCCGCCTTCGCCGGCGAAATCGGTAGGGAGTGGTCGAAGCAGTCCGACTCCTTCAACGAAGACTTCTATCGCCACGCGATCGCGAAGGCGATCATCTTCCGCGAGGTCGAAAGGATAGTCACCGCGCAGCCTTGGTACGAGGGTGGCTATCGGGCAAACGTCGTCGCCTATGCCATAGCCAAGATCGCGCACGACACAGAAGCCCTTGGCCGCTGTGTTGACTTTGATGGCGTGTGGCGCAAGCAGGGCATTTCCACCGCGTTCAGGGAAGCTCTGACCACGTCCGCCGAGGCGGTACATGAGGTCATTGTCAACCCGCCGGCGAGCATGCGGAACGTGACAGAGTGGGCCAAGCAACAGGCATGCTGGAACCGCGTCACGAACCTGAGGATCGAGTGGCCAGCCGCGTGGCTCGGCGAGCTGCTGACCGACAAGGAACAGCGCGAGAACGAGCGAGCTGGCAAGAAGGACCAGAGGCTGCTCAACGGCATCCAAGCACAGACGGCCGTCGTCACCGCTGGCGGCCGCGCCTGGAGAGAGATCAGGGCGTGGGGCGAGGAGAAGAAGATTCTCTCCCCCAAGGAGCTGGAGATCCTCAGGGTCTGCGCATCGATGCCGAAGGTGATTCCTACCGAGAAGCAGTGCATGGTCGCGATTGAGGCACTGGGGAGGCTCCACCGCGAGGGCTGTCAGCTCGGGAAGGAGATCGTCTAGCCAAGTCGCGGATTGGCACCTTCGAGCCCCTGCACGGACCGATCACCTCGCGGGTCGGAGGCGCTACTGAGAAGCTCTGCCAACTCACCGACGATTCTCGCCGGCTTATTGCGCAGCTCGCACTCCCATATTGTGACCACGGTCCAACCCGCCGCCTCAAGCTCCGCGACCTGCCGCGCATCGCGCGTCTCGTTGGCCACGAACTTGGCCTTCCAGAAGTCACGGTGCGCCTTGGGCGTCGGCGGGTCACAGTGCGGACATCGGTGCCAGTAGCAGCCGTTGATGAAGATGGCAACCCTGCGACCTGGGTAGGCGATGTCGGGTCGACCCGGCGCCTTCCGCCAGTGAAGTCGGTAGCCGGGATACCCGGCCTCCCGAAGCAGGCTCCTAGCAAGTAGTTCGGGCTTGGTGTCCTTGCCCTTGTTGCCCCGCATGGACTTGGCCGTCCCGGGCGAGGAGGGTGTCGGACTGGATTCGCCTGTTCGCATGCTTGAATCCTACTACCGGGTGTCCGTTTGCGCGTCCGGTAGCGTAGCGAGCCTGCAACACCTCGTCCTGCTGTCGCGTTCAGGGCACCTCAGAGATTGATCTGGAACTGGGTCCTCTTCGACCGAACCAGCAACTCGAGCTCTGCGATCGTCAACAGACAGAATCCCGGGGAATCCGGATGCAGGCATACGAAGCAGAAGCGGAAGCGATCGCCAAGTTCGGCGGCCAAGTCAAACTCATTCTGAGTCGCCCCGAAGAAGAAGCCCCTAGGCAGGTCCGGCAAGTACTTCCGCGTGGTCTTCAGCTCGACTAAGGTGACTGACTCGACGTCCGCTGCGGCAAGCCCGGACTCCCCCACCGCATGGTCATGGGCGAGCACGAGATCGAATGCGCGCGACAGTCCGCCCCTGACGCCCAGAAGCGCCAGGATGCTCTTGCGTGAGCTCGAATCCGGGACCCAGAACCTGTTGTCAACAGCCAGCAGGTAGTCGATAGCGGCCTTCTCAGTGCGGTTGTTGCTGAGCGTGATCGTGTACGACTGCTCCGAAGCCACGATGTCTCCAGCCAATCCGAACGCTGACGGATCGGGGCCGCAGACGCAGCCCTGTGTCTGAAGATCTCACGGGAGCGAGCGACGATCAAGGAGCACCGTGGATCAGCCTAGGATCCGATCGGCGAGGGATTCGGACGCGACGAGGCAGAGCCAGTGCTGAGGAGGTGCTTGAAGCGCGGGGGTGAAGGAACACGACAGACACCCAATGCGGCATCTGCACCTGTGAGTACTTGGTAGCGGGGGCGGGATGCGAACCGGCGACCTGCGGGGTAGGCACCCGACGCGGAATGGGGGCTTGCGTGAGCCACTGGAGGCAAGCGCCCGTTGAAGTATCATGAGAAGGACGCCCGCACCAAGACCAGGGAGCTCCTCGTGGTAGCCGATAGCTTCCGTCTAGTTCCCACCCCCGTGCCCCACAAGCGCGGCCCAAGTACGGCGCTCTACGCACATATACTCGACGCGTTCGTCGAATCCGGTGAGGAGAGCGTGCTGGTAGAGCTGCCCGGGAAGCAGCACCTCACGATTACCAGGGGCTTGCGTCGCGCTGTGTCTTCTTCCGGTGCGGATGTTCGAGTGGCTCAGAGCCAGGGCAAGGTCTATCTGTACCGGTAGCTGTCGCCGCCGGATTCCCGAGAGAAGCACCTGCGCCGACGGCCAGGTGCTTCTTCATCTTGTCTTAGTTGCCCTGTACATGTCTCATTATATGTCCTATCATGTCCCATATCGTCATGGTCACGAACGACTGCCCATAGGAATGTGGGACCAAGTGAGTAGATCAGGCACCGTATCGACAAGCGCGTGCGCAAGCGAATCGCATCAGTCTTCGCGAGCACCCTTCTCGCGACTCCTGCGGACGCGGCAAACCGGGGATGGACGCGCTGGGAACCCCCCTCTGGACTTCTCCGCGGCATGGTCAGCTTGGAGAGCCCATCGGGTGAGCGGAAGCCGCCCTATCGCCAACTCCACGCTTGCCGACTACGACAGCATGTACCGTTGCTTCCTCGGGCCGTTCTTCGGCGACCTTCGCCTTGAGGAGATCGACGCGGAGACGGTCGGTGACTTCCAGCTCGACATGCTGAGCTACGGTGTTTCGGCGGTTCGATATGGCAAGGTGGTCGTTCCGTTGCGCGCCTGCTTGCGCTGGCACTTCAGGAACGGGACATTCCCGCACGACACCACGTTCTGGTTCGACAAGCCAGCGCCGCCCGCCGATGAGCGCAGAGTGCTCTCCTTTGACGAGCTCGAGCGGCTTCTTGCCGCACTGCCCGGCTTCTACCGGCCACACATTGCATTCGCCGCATACACGGGGCTTCGCCTAGGCGAGTTGCGCGCGCTCTGCTGGCAAGACGTCGACTTGGACCGCGGAATCGTCCACGTTCGACGGGCCATGGACCTACACACGATTCGCATGTACACCAAGGCCAAGTCCTCAAGGTCTGTCGGGCTGCCCGGGCATATCCGCGAGCTTCTGGCCGCGTGGCACGATGAGTGCCCAGCTTCCGATCAACATCTCGTGTTTCCACAGCGCTCGGGCCGCGTGCTTGAACCAAGCGACTTCCGCAAGCAGGTGTTCAAGCCCGCGCTCGTGCGCGCGGGTCTTGACCCAACGTTCCGGATTCACGACTTGCGGCACACCGCGGCCAGTTGGTACGTGCATGCGGGTGCGAGCGTCGTCGACCTGATGAGAGTCTTTGGGTGGAGTCAGATGCAGACCGCGATGCGCTACATCCACATGCTCGACACCCCGACTGCGCTGGCCGCACTGCTGTCCGAGTCGCGTGAGACATCGCTCTCCGCCGACCCGCACTAGTCGACGTCCACCGCAGTCTCGGCAAGACTCCATTGTGAGCAACGCGACGAGGTCCGTGAGCCGGCGCATCCCCTCGGGTCACGTGCCCGATGGGGCCCAACACGATACGAAAGGCGCCATCAAATGGCTAGCAAGAAGTCATCGCCGGTTCCTCG
>Ga0209748_1001294_pt1 | contig 12403 bp, 10 predicted proteins | sample BarGraIncu00421A_FD_185490 | JGI IMG/M metagenome (GOLD analysis project Ga0209748, IMG submission 185490) | Arctic peat soil microbial communities from Barrow, Alaska - Barrow Graham LP Incubations 004-21A (SPAdes) (version 2) | ecosystem: Environmental > Terrestrial > Soil > Wetlands > Peat... | reverse complement strand
CGCCGAATCCCGCAACGGCGAGGAGGCGCGGGTCGCCTTCGAGACCGTCGAGCCGGTCTCGATCGACGTCGCGGTCATGGAGCGCTCGGACCGCGTCGCTGTCATCCCCGCGTCGCTCACATGGAGTGACGTGGGCTCGCTGCTCGCCCTCGAGGGTGTCGCCGAGCCCGATGCCTCGGGAAACGTCCGCTGCGGACGAGGCGTCGACATCGACAGCCGCAACAGCATCGTCTACTCGACCGACCGGCTCGTCGCGACGATCGGGCTGGACGACATCATCGTGGTCGACACCTCGGATGCGACGTTGGTGCTGCCCCGAAGCCGTGCCCAGGATGTGCGTCTCGCCGTTGACGCACTGAAGACGCTCGGCGCACCTGAGGCCACCCAGCCGCGAAACTCGCTGCGGTCGTGGGGCTCGTGGACGCTGCTCCTGAGGGCCGAGGGCTTCCAGATCAAGGCGATCGAGGTCAATCCGGGCGGTCGGCTGTCGCAGCACAGCCATGAGCATCGAAGCGAGCACTGGATCGTCATCGCGGGCCGCGCGATCGTGGAGCGCGGTTCTGAGCGCATCGAGGTGGGAGAGAACGAGTCGTTCTACCTGCCCGCCGGAACCGTGCATTCCGTTGAGAACCCCGGGCCGGGACGGCTCAAAGTGGTCGAGGTCGCCGCGGGCGACTATCTGGGCGAGGACGATATCGTGCGGACCGAGGATGACTGAGACGAGATGCGACCAGGACCCGGGCTACCGAGTCCGCTGAGGGAAAGGGAATGGCCGTGTCTGAATGGACCGAGTACTTCGATCATGAGGCCAGTCTTCGCGACAACATAGGGCAGCTGTACCAACACCTGCCGATGTTCATCGAGATCATGGAGTCCGCCCCCAAAGCAGTTCTGGAAGTTGGGATCGGCACCGGAGTGATGAGTGCCACGCTCGCGGCCATCGCTGGGCTGCGCGCCACGGGCGTTGATATCGAGGAGAGCCTGCTGGAAGCGGCCAGCCGGCGCTGGGAGAACGTCGGCGGACTCGAATTCGCCGCCGCAGATGCCTTCCAGCTTGACCGTGTGTTCGAACCAGACACGTTCGACGTTGCCTTCTCACAGGGCTTCTTCGAGCACTTCACCGACGAGCAGATCAGGGAGTTGGCAGTGAAGCAGCTCCGAGTGGCTCGCCGCGTCGTCTTCTCGGTCCCCTCGGACCAGTACGGACGCCGCGACCTTGGCGACGAGCGCCTGATGTCGGATGTGCAGTGGCTGAACATCCTTGACGGTGTCGGGCGAGTGACGACCACCTACTACGGAGCGAATCGCCGTTACCTGATCAAGCCATGGGGCCCTTTCGGCGGCCTTGGGCGAATGCGCTACTGGCACGTGCTGAGCGTCATCGACCGCGAGTAACCCCGGCGCCGGCTAGAGCGCCAGCACGAACCTCGCGAACGCGTCAGGACCCTGCGCGGCCAGCATCGCATCGTGCCCGGCTCGGGCGCGTGCCCGCATGCCCGAGGGATCCGATCGAACGGTCGCGATGGCCCTCACCAGGGAGTCGATGTCGCCGTAGTCGAAGACGGCTCCGCCTCCATGCTCGCGGACGATAGGCGACGCCCACCAGCCGTCGGACACGACCACGGGGACTCCGGCTGCCCATGCCTCGGACAGGATGCCCGAGATGCGCCCATACGGGTATGCAGCAGGGTCGTACGGCAGGACGATCATGGAGGCGGTCGAGAGCAGACGGTCGTACTCCTCGTCTGACACTCTGGACTCGATGAGCGTGAGCCGCTTGTCCGCGCTGCGGGCCAGCCGGTCGATCCGCTCTCGGGTTGCGTCGTCGACGCCGGTCAGGTTGTAGGTCTGCAACCGGACGGGACCGCTTTCAAGGAGTCGAGGGATGGCCTCGACGAACAGGTCGAAGCCCTTCTCCCGGCGAGCCTCGCCTGCGAACATGACCGGGGCATCCGGGGTCCGGTCGGCCTCCGCGTGATCGACCGTCATCCACGCGGCCGGTGCCGCGACGACCTTGGCCGAAAGGGCCCCGGCCTGCAGGAACGGCACCCGCATGTCTTCGGAGAAGCAAGTGATCCAACGCGGCGCCTTCCCGGACGAGGATCCCGCAAACCTGCGCAGTGCGAAACGCGCCATCGTACTGTCGATCGGCTGGCCATGGACGAAGGCGATCACCCGGACGGACGGGGGGGTTGCGGCCAGACCGAGGAGGTCCGTCGTGAACGACGTCGTGATGAGGATGTGCGTCGGCCGGTGCAGTCTCAGTGCCCGCCGCACGACTGTCCTGATCCGGATCGCGTGGACGAGATACTGCCATACGACCCAGGCGCGGGCCAGCAGGCCAAGACCTCCCGAGATCGCCGCGGGCACGGGTACGGTGGGAAGCAGCGGCCACGGGTGCAGCGGCGATACCTCGAGATTCCGACCCTGGGTATCGGGCCATATGACAGTCGACACGTGAGCGCCGGCCGCGGCGAGCGCCTCGGCCCATCGGATGGCCAAGAACGTATGCGGCTCGAACGGCTCGATCACGACGACGCGGGGACACGTCATACGAAGCTCCAGTCGGTTCGGGGAGGTGCGCGGATCGCCAGAGGCGCGAGTGCGACTATACTCGTTTGCGACCTCGCAACCGCCGTTTCGGAGCGCTTTCGCGCCCCTCCGCGGTCGGTCTGTCAGACACGAGCGGAGACAGGGGTGCGAGCGGTGGGCGGTTCGGAGCGCGTCGACGTCGAAGCAGGCCTGCCGGCCATAGTGCTGTACGGTCTGTGCCCCTGGGACTACATCAAGAACAGGCCCCAGCAGCTCGCGCAGCAGCTGGGCGAGCACACGCATGTCTACTATCTCGAGCCGCCGATCGCCGCACGTGAGCTCTTGCCGGATCTTGGCGCCCTTCTTCGCCACATCGCATCCCCGCTGGTCACGGCACGCGAGGTGACTCCGGGCGTCACCGCGATCACCACCAGGTATCGCTATCCGTTCTCCGAGACGGTCGCAGCGATCGATCGACGAAACCGGACAATACTGGGGCGCGCGGTCGATTCGGTGGTCCGCAGGGATGGCAGACCGCCGGTCCTGTGGCTGATGCATCCGGCAGGCGCAGGGCTGATGGACTTCGTGGGGCACTGCGCGGTCGTCTACGATCTGGTCGATCGTCACTTGGACTTCTCGTCCCAAGGGGCTGCACGGCTCAGGGAGGTCGCGGAGGGCGAGAAGAGGCTCTTCGCCGAGGCGGACGCTGTGACGGCGACCGCGCACTCTCTCGTGGACTACGCGCGCGAATCGGGCGCTCGTCGGGTGGAGTATCTGCCCAACGCCTGTGATCCCGAGCACTTCCGTCCGGCCGTCAGGGACCCCCGCCGGACAGACGCTCCCGTGATCGTCTTCGTCGGCGCCATCGGCGAGTGGTTCGATGCGGACGCGGTACGCTCGGTTGCAGAGGCGCTGCCTTCAGCGCGCGTCAGGCTCGCCGGACCGCTTCACGACCTTTCCGACCGGCTTCCCGATGATTTGCCGGGCAACGTCGAGTATGTGGGCCGCATCGCCTTCGACAGCCTGCCGGAGTTCCTACATGAGGCCGATCTCGCGCTGATCCCGTTCAAGGTGAACGCTCTCACGAGCTCGGTGAATCCGGTGAAACTGTTCGAGTACCTGGCAGCGGGCAAGCCGGTCGTATCCACCCCTCTACCGGAAGTGGCTTCCTTCGCTCCGCTGGTGGAGATAGCGGAGTCGGGAGAGTTCGGGAACGCGGTAAAGAGGGCTCTCGCCGCTGACACCCCGGCCGCGGTCGCGCGTCGGCTCGACGTTGCCCGGCAGAACAGCTGGCGTCACAGGGCGGCGGATGCCTTGCGACTGATGGCGGAACTCACACAGAGCGACGATGAGGTGCCGACATCGTGAGCAACGGCGTCGATGTGTACGGCTTCTTCGATCTGCCGCAGGGCCTGCGGTACTCCGCCGACGCCCTCGTCGAGAACCTGCAGATGCATGGTCATCGATCCAGACTGCATCGGGTCTCTGCCGCTCTCCGTGAGAGCGAGATCAAGCCCGCCGGTCCGATCGGGAGTACGGTCAACCTCGTACACCTGAACCCGGACCAGGTGCCGGCCGTGCTGGGGCAGCGGCACGAGGACGCCAGCTTCGAAACGCGATTGAACGCCATCGTCCCCTACTGGGAGGTCACGGCGATCCCTATCGCGTGGAGACCCGTACTCAGCGCGATGGATGTCATCGTCGCGCCGACGCCGTTCGTTGCCGAGGTGATGAGGGGCGCCGGTCTGGGGGATGCAGTCATCGAGCATCCCGTGGTCGTTCCGGTGCCTGATGCCGCGCCGGACCGAGCGCGTTTCGGCATCCCTGCCGAGGCCATCGCGTTCGGTTTCGCGTTCGGGTCCGAGGCGGTCGTCGATCGCAAGAACCCCTACGCAGTGATCGAGGCCTTTCGGCGTGCCTTCCCCGGGGTCGGTAGCGTGTGTCTTGCCATCAGGGTGAATCCCACTGGCGACTCGACGGCTCGAGTCGTCGAGGGACTTCGGCGGGCCGCTGAAGACGACCCGCGCATCCTGTACCTCTCCGGTCCGCTCACCTATGCAGAAGTCCTCTCCTTCTATGCGAGTCTTGATGCGTATGTCTCGCTGCACCGCGCCGAGGGGCTCGGCCTCGGGCTCATGGAATGCATGGCGGTGGGCACACCCGTCATCGCGACCGGCTGGTCCGGCAACATGGGCTTCATGAGCCAGGAGGACAGCCTGCTCGTCGGCTACGACTTGGTGGACGTAGCCGTAGGTCCCGAGAGTCCGTACAGCGCCTCGCGACTGGAGCATACGGCGCAGTGGGCCGAGCCCCGGGTCGCCGACGCGATCTCGGCCATGCGTTCGATCTATCGCGACGGTGAGCTTCGCGTCAGACTCTCGGACGCGGCGCGGACGAAGTACCGGCTGCGTCTTGGGCAGTCGGTCTCGCGCGACCTCTCTGCCTCCCTGGGGGCTCTCATGGACGGTCGCGGCCCCGGAAGTGAAGGGCACGCAGAGCGTGCCGCATCGTTGCGCGCGATCGAACGGGACTCACAGCCCAAGCCGTTCTTGCGGCGAGTCGAGTCGCGCCTGACGCGCATGCTCCATGGTGAATGACGGGAACTTCTGAACCGGTCTCGGTTCGGGCCTGCACTATACTTGCGGCTCGACGACCAACGACCCGATTCGCGGACCGAGGCTGGACATGGTGCCCGATCCTATCGATGAGACCCCAGGCCAGCCGCCGATACTGATGTACGGCCTGTGTCCTTGGCGCTACATCACAAACCGTCCGCAGAACCTTGCTCTCGCGCTCGCCTCGCATGCCGACGTCGTCTATATCGATCCGCCGGTCTCGGCGGGTGATGCATTGGCGAACGGAGTCAGGGCGCTGGTGGCGCACCTGTTCGCGCCGGTCGTAGAGGAGTGGACGGCCGCACCGGGCGTGACGGTCCTGCACACGCGCCTGCGCTTCCCCTGGCCCATGAAGTTCGAGTTCGTTCGCGCAGTGAACACCAGCCTGCTGGGCGAGCAGCTCCGCGCGGTCTCGAAGTCATTCGCGAAGGCGCCGGTCCTGTGGGTGATGTATCCCGCGGACCACAGGCTCTTCGAGTTCATCGAGTACAGCGCGCTGGTATACGACCTCGTCGATCGCCATTCGCATTTCGCGGGACAGTCCCGTCGTCGCCTGCGGAGCATCGAACGCAGCGAGCGGTGGCTGTTCGAGAACGCAGATCTGGTCACTGCGACCGCGGCGTCTCTCGCGGACTACGCGCGGTCAGTCGGCGCTCAGAGAGTCATGCGCCTTCCGAATGGGTGCGATCCCGCGCATTTCGCAGCGGCAGTGCGACCGCCGCGGCACGCCTCCGCACCGGTCGTGGGCTTCGTGGGGGCGATCGGCGAGTGGATCGACTTCGACGCGATCCGAAGCGTGGCAGAGTCGATGCCGAACGCTCGCGTGCTTCTGGCAGGGCCTTTCCACGCACCGTTCTCGGCGCTGCCTAATGACTTGCCTGCGAACGTCGAGTATGTGGGCGTCATCGATTTCGGATCGCTACCCGACTTCATGCGAGGAATGGACCTCACCCTGGTCCCATTCCGGGTGACTGAATTGACCAGTTCGGTGAATCCCGTGAAGGCCTATGAGTATCTCGCCGCCGGCAAGCCTGTGCTCACGACACCGCTGCCCGAGATGGTCGGGTTGGAGCCCCTCGTCACGGTCAGCGACGCTGCCGGTTTTGGCGAGGCGGCGCGCACGATGCTGGCGGCCGACACTGACGAGCTCGTTGCAAGGCGAGTCGAATTCGCGCGGCGCAACAGCTGGTCCGCCCGGGCGGAGACCGGGCTCGAGGCGATACGCTCGATCCTCGGGGGCTGATACCATTGTCCGGTCGATTAGGGAGGCAGTCCACGGTGGCAAGACGCGCACTGATCACCGGCATCACAGGGCAGGACGGCTCGTATCTGGCTGAGCTCCTGCTGAGCAAGGGCTACGAGGTCTACGGTCTGGTGCGGCGCACCTCGACGCGCTCCGACGAGCGCATAGCGCATCTCGCCGACCGCCTGAAGATCGTCGTCGGCGATCTGTCCGACACACCATCGCTTCTCGCTGCCGTGGAGGAGTCCCAGCCTGACGAGGTGTACAACCTCGCGGCTCAGTCGTTCGTGGGCGATTCCTGGCGCCAGCCGATCTACACGGGCGACGTTGACGGTCTGGGAGTGACCCGCCTGCTTGAGGCGATCCACCGCGTGAAGCCTGACGCGCGCTTCTACCAGGCAGCAACGTCCGAGATGTATGGCAAGGTGCACGAGGTGCCGCAGAGTGAGACGACGCCGTTCCACCCTCGCTCGCCGTACGGCGTCGCCAAGGTGTACGGCTACTTCATCACGCTCAACTACCGTGAGTCGTTCGGGATGCACGCGAGCAACGGCATCCTGTTCAACCACGAGTCGCCGCGACGCGGTCTGGAGTTCGTGACGCGCAAGATCACCTATGCCGCTGCCCGGATCAAGCATGGCGTGCAGACCGAATTGCGTCTCGGCAACCTCGACTCGAAGCGTGACTGGGGTTTCGCCGGTGACTTCGTCGAGGGCATGTGGCGGATGCTGCAACAGGATGAGCCCGGGGACTACGTGCTCTCGACCGGCGAGACCCACACGGTCCGGGAGTTCGTCGAGGAGGCTTTCGGTCGCGTGGGGCTCGACTGGCAGGAGTACGTGGTCTTGGATCCACGCTATGTGCGTCCCGCAGAGGTGGATCTGCTACTCGGCGACCCCTCCCTGGCGAAACGCGAGCTCGGATGGGAGCCGAAGACCACATTCAAGGGCTTGGTCGACATGATGACCGACGCCGACATGGTGCGGGTCGCGCAGGAAGCGGCGTTCGAGAACGCGGGCAAGTGAGCAGGCGCGCCCTTATCACCGGTGTCGCTGGGCAGGACGGGACGTACCTGTGCGACCTGCTGCTGTCTCGCGGTTACGAGGTGTGGGGTATCGTCGGCCCGGCTCCTGGGGACTTTCGCGAACGCGCAGCCGCTATCGATGGGCTGCACGCCCTTGAGGCGGACATGACGGACACGGACTCGCTCCTTGCCGCCGTCGAGACATCGCGACCCGACGAGATCTACAACCTCGCATCGGTCTCCTCTGTCGCCGAATCGTGGACCGCGTCCGTCGTGGACGCCGAGGTGAACGCCGTCGGTCTCGTGCGGTTGCTGGAGGCGCTGCGCCTGTTCGCTCCCGCCGCGCGGCTCTTCCAGGCTTCATCGGCCGACATGTTCGGTGAGACGCTTGTGCAGCCGCAGACCGAGGCGACCCCGCTGTGTCCAAGGTCCCCCTATGCGATCGCGAAGACCTACGCGCACACGATGGTGCGTGCCTACCGCGAGTCCTACCACGTGTATGCGGCCTGCGGGATCCTGTACAACCACGAGTCCCCGCTGCGCAGTCCGCAATTCGTGACGGCGAAGATCACGAGAGCCGCGGCCCGGATCAAGCTGGGTCTCGAATCCGAGGTTCGGCTCGGGAACCTGGACGCACGGCGTGACTGGGGCTTCGCCGGCGACTACGTCGAAGCGATGTGGCTGATGCTGCAGCAGGACCTGCCCGACGATTTCATCGTCGCCAGTGGCGAGACGCACTCGGTCCGCGAGTTCTGCCAAGCAGCCTTCGAGCACGTGGGCCTCGACTGGGAACGCCACGTTGTGGTCGACCCGAAGTTCTTTCGACCGGTCGACCCCACGGTGCTCTGCGGCGATCCGAGCAAGGCACATCGTGTACTTGGCTGGGCACCCAAGGTCGGCTTCCGGGAGTTGGTCGGCATGATGATCGACACGGACCTTGTACGGGAGGCTCCCGCACTCGGGTCTGATCGTGGCTAGCCTCGGTTCAGGAGGCGCTTGATCGCGGTCTTCGTCGCGAGGCTGATCGAATGGCGCCAGTGACGGCCAAGCAACAAGGCGCTCTCGCGGCTCTTGAAGTCCGGTCTGACCGACTCCTCACGCCAGAGCGCTTCCAGCTCTGAGAAGGCCGGGCTCTCGGCGGCGCTCCGGTTGAGTCTCTCCATGTCACTGCGCGCCCGCGCACCCAATGCGATCCTTGCCCCGGGATCCGCGGCAAGGCGTCGCAGAGCCGCAGCGGCCTCGTCGACATGAGGCTCAGCCCATCTCAGATCCGATCCGACGAAGCCGGCGGAGTAGGACTGTTCGACTCCCGGCGTGGAGCTCACCGGCACCAGTTCATAGCCGATCGGGATGGAGTTCTCGTTTGTCATGAACTCCATGTTGCCGGACCATCCGGTGGCAACGACGGCACGCCCCAAGGCCATGGCTTCCATCAGGTGAAGCCCCAGGCCTTCGGAACGGTGCAGTGCGATGAGCACATCGGAACTTGCGTAGAGCGACAGGACGTCCCGGTAGGCCAGCGTCTCGTCGATGACGATGACATGCGGTGTCTCCTCGATCGAACGCCGCACGTCGGCGAGCGCCTGCACGTACCGGCGGGCCGCCAGCGGGTTGTCCGGTGTCTTGGTGACCATCATCTTCACGACCAGCACTGCTTCGCCCAAGTCAGGGAGAGCGCGCTTGAAGGCTTCTATCGCGCCCTGAGGATTCTTCCGGGCTGTCCCGCTACCGGTGTTGAAGGCCGAGAAGCACACGAGGGCACCTTCAGGGATCCCGAATCGAGCGCGGTCGGCGGTGATCCCGTCGGGTAGCGTGATCGACTGCGGCAACTCGATGATCCTCATCGATGGCAGAGCAGCCCGTACGGCTGCAGCAATGAAGCTCGTTGGCGCGAGTACCGCGTCCATGCCGGCCAGTACCGGCTCCCACGGCACGGGGACGCGCTCCAGTTCCCAGAAGGGAACGCAGACGTTCAGCGTGTCGCCCCCGGCGAACCATGCCGGCCGCCGATTCAGCAGCACTCGCAACTCGATCGGGTTGAGGTGGAAGACCGTGACGGCGTAGGGGAGCGGGGCGTGGGGTCCGAGGCGTCGTTCGGCATAGGACGAGTCGCGTCCGACATCGCCGCTCCCCGCGGGGACGTCGACGATCGCGACGGGGTAGCCGGCGGCGACCATCCGGGCGACGGTCGAGCGCGATGCCACGCCGAGGCCCGACTCGGAGCTGAGATGCCCGACAACGTTGAAACCCATGGGCCTGGTGGTTTCGGGCATGCCTGTCCTCCGGGGAGTGGCGGGAGCGTGCATAGCAAGGTTACACGTCAGACGAGGGGCGACGCGATCGGTGCAGAGCGACACGGCACATCGACATCACTGCCATCGGCATCGCCGTCCCGAGGCGCTAGGAGTGGCGGGCGCGATGCAGTGCGTCGCGGCTGAGAATGTCCACGATGCGCTCGGCGGCGTGACCGTCGCCGAAGGGGTTGGCGTGATGGGCCATCGCTGTGTACTCGTCGCTGTCCTGCAGCAGCAGGTTCGCCTGATCGACGATGCTGTCCGTCTGCGTGCCGACCAGCCGAACGACGCCGGCCGCCAGAGCCTCAGGTCGCTCGGTCACCTCACGAAGTACCAGAGTGGGCACGCCGAAGGTCGGCGCCTCCTCTTGTATGCCTCCGGAGTCTGAGATGATGAGAGTGGCGGCCCGCAAGAGCTTGGTGAATGGCAGGTAGTCCTGTGGTCCGATGAGGTCAACGCGCTCGAGTGCCCCCAAACGCATGGCTGCGGGCTCGGCGACGATAGGATTGCTGTGCGTCGCAAAGAGGACATGCACGTCAGGATTCTCATCGATGATGCGCGCCACGGCCTCGCATATCCGCTCTAGGGGAGCGCCCCAGTTCTCCCGTCGATGTGCGGTCACCAGCACAAGGCGACGACCCGTGGCGAGCGCCTCGGCGATCGGTCCGGCGGGGAAGTCGTAGGGCCTGTCGGCAGTGGCAAGCAAGGCGTCGACCACCGTGTTCCCGGTGACCTCGACCGTCGAGGGTGCGATTCCTTCAGCGAGGAGATTGCGCCTCGCCTGCTCGGTCGGGGCGAAATGCCATCGGCACAGGCGTGTGGTCAGCTGCCGATTCGCCTCCTCGGGGAAGGGCTGCTCAAGGTCGTAGGTCCTCAGCCCCGCCTCGACATGGCCGATCGGCACGTGGTGATAGAAGGCGGCGAGCGCCGCTGCGAATGTCGTCGTGGTATCCCCCTGCACGAGTACCACGTCGGGAAGCACGCTCTCCATCAGCGGCGTCAATCCCTCGAGCGAGCGCACGGTGACCTGGGCAAGCGACTGCCCCGCGCGCATGATGTCCAGGTCGTGGTCCGGCGTGATGTTGAAGATCCGCAGCACTTGGTCAAGCATGTCGCGGTGCTGAGCGGTGACGGCGATCACTGTCTCGAACGTGTCGGGCCGCGACTGCAGAGCGGCGACCACGGGCGCCATCTTGATCGCCTCGGGGCGGGTGCCGAACACCACCAGGACGCGGAGTGCCTCTGTCACACGCATCCCTCCGATATGCGATGGCCCGTACCCGGTCTACGACGCTTTGGCGCATGATACCGCAGGCGCGGCGGCACCTCCGTCGGGGCACTCTGATCGCCGGGGCGGCCCCGGCTCACGCGCTTTCCTCCGCCACTCTGAAGTGTACGACGCCTTGTCGCGGTAGCATGGCCTGAGAGGAATCCAGCGCTTCGAGGCGCGCCTCACCGCATGCGACCGAGGGGATCGTCCGCGACCGATGAACATCGGCATCGACATCACGGCCCTCTCCAGTCCCTCTTCGGGCGGCATCGGCACGTCGCTCTACCAGACGATGCGCGCGCTCGCAGAACTCGAGACGCCGCATCGGTTCCTCCTGTACGCAGCGAAGCCGCCCGTGGTCCCGTTCTCATCCGAGCCGTTGGACATCGGCTGGCCCGTGCGCTTGGGCACCGGCCTCAGCACGCGCAGCAACATCCTCTGGATGCAGACGGGGGTGAACCGCCTGCTGAGCGAGGACCGGGTGGAGGTCTTCTGGGGCCCGCGTCACCTGCTCCCGTTTCGTGCGCGCGGCGTGGCGACTGTGGCGACGGTGCACGACTTCTGGGACCGCGTCTATCCCGGGCAGCAGCCGTTCGCGAACAGGCTCGCCGGCAGGTGGCTCATGGACCGGATCGCGCGTCAGGCGGACGTCGTCGTCACTCCTTCCTCCGCGACCATGCGCGACGGCGAGCGCTTCTTCGGGCACATGGGCCGTCGAACCCGGGTGGTTCCGTGGGGCGTCGACACGTCGATCTTCTCGCCCGCCTCCGAGGCCGTCATCGACGCCGCTCTTGTGCGATTCGAAGTCCGACGCCCCTACATCCTGATCATGGATGCGTACAACCCCCGCAAGAACGCCGCCGTCGTGCTCGATGCAGTCGGCCGCCTCGCCGCGGCGGGGACCGTGATCGACGTCGTGGCTCTCGGTCGTCCGCGTTCGACCGCGGTCGAAGTGGACCTCGCCGCGCTTGCGAGCGCGCATGGCGTGGGCGGCTCCCTGCGCATCCCGGGCGATGTGAGCAGGCAGGACCTGGTCGCCCTGATGTCGGGCGCGCTCGCCTTCGTCTACCCGTCGGTCTATGAAGGCTTCGGGATGCCGATCCTCGAGGCGATGGCCTGCGGTTGCCCGGTCGTCACCTCGAATGTCTCCTCGCTGCCGGAGGTTGCGGGCGATGCCGCTCTGCTCGTCACTCCGACGGACGCAGCCGGGATCGCAGCCGCGCTGCTTCGTCTGCTGACCGATCCCGAGGAGCGCTCCCTTCTGGCTCAAGCCGGGCTGGCGCGTGCTCGGAAGTTCACGTGGCGCCGCACGGCAGAGGGCATGCTGGCAGCATTCGAGGAAGCGCTCGTCGTCCATCGTGCCGGCAGAGGCGGTGTCTCGTGATGCGCGTCCTTCTCGACTGCCGCATGGCCGACTGGTCGGGC
>Ga0209748_1001292_pt1 | contig 12408 bp, 11 predicted proteins | sample BarGraIncu00421A_FD_185490 | JGI IMG/M metagenome (GOLD analysis project Ga0209748, IMG submission 185490) | Arctic peat soil microbial communities from Barrow, Alaska - Barrow Graham LP Incubations 004-21A (SPAdes) (version 2) | ecosystem: Environmental > Terrestrial > Soil > Wetlands > Peat... | reverse complement strand
AACCATGCGTAAAAGAGTTTTGGATTATTATGATAATGATCCACTTGTCAAGGTCACTCTAACTAATCCTATTTTGAATAAAAGGGAAATAGCCTGTGCGTATCTTGATACTGGTTCTGATGCAATTGTCATACCAAGAGACCTTTGGTTAAGACTTGGATTACAAGAAGAATATCGTACTTTTGTTAGTGCTGTTAATAGTACAGGTGTTGGTTGGTATACATTTATAGATTTAGAATTCTTTGGAAACACACATAAGGATGTTGAAGTTTTTTATAATGAAGTCCCTGGAGATATGTTAATCGGGCGAAACATTCTTGATGAATATTCCGTCACATTCGACGGTAAGAATTCAAAGTTGTATATAGCTTGACTATGTCACATTACCAAGTAAAGCATCATCATTGACCTCATACGCCAAATATTATGTTTGCAGTGAAATCGATGACAGCTATTGGAGTAACTGTCTAATATGACATAGTCATGTTAAAATAGAAATGCTTGAAAAAGAATCCAAAAGCAGAATTGAATTAAAATCATTGTGATTATTAATAAAAGAGAACCTTCCTTTAATAAAATCAAGTTCTGAGATATACTTTAAAAAGAAAAGATAGATACTTTCCATTACATATTTTTCAACGTAAGCCCCTATAATTAAACCAAATAAAAGGCATACAAATATTATTGTTAGAGTCTTTTTTTTGTATTCTTCTTTTTTCGAGAGAAATGTCTCTATAAAAGGAGAACGTATCTTTAGAACCCCAATATACTGGTTTTTTTCATTGTTGTTTAAGAATCTTAGTACAATTTCTGGAACAAAAATAGATATAAGAGCAAAAAATAAAGGAATAAGTATATCTTTACCAATTTCTATCACATGAATTATTAAGAAACGCAATGTAAATATGTTTTTTGTTTTTGTGTTATACTCAGAGCCTATCTAAAAAGTGTTGTGATCTATTTTAACTTCACAGCATTCTATAATTCTTACTTTCCGCAGATGTCCCTCTAATTTTCACAGTTTTTCCCGCTATCGTTTTTGCTGAAAATCACCTTGGTTATTCCAAGACATGTTTATGAAATATCCCACAATTTTCGACTTCTTTGCCTCTATAAAGAGTTTCCAACCCAATTTCCCGAAGTTTCAGTTGAGATAATAACTGGATATTTTGAATAATTCTCCAAAAACGATAGCAAGAAAAATGTTGTTTTTCTTAAGACATCTGCGGAAAGTGGGATAATTGATTTTTCTGATTAGTTCTAAGCTTGGTCGTGCCCACGAGTTATTAATAAAATCTAAAAAATCGGGAGTGTACCGAAAGTTTTGTAAAATTATATTTGTCAAGAAGTTATCGTATAGAAAATTCAACACACTACTAAACCCCTAAGAATAGCTACGTTTATGGATAAAACGTAGCTATTTGACGAAATCCCCGCTATGTTATCGCTTCTTTTCTCTGCAAATTACAATGAAATCATGAAAAATAGCTACGTTTTAATATTTTGTAGCTATAATCTTCTTTATGGAAAATGGGTTAGTTACAGCAAATGGAACCAAGGTCCTAACTGGCCTAATGGGAGCATCCCTGTCATCAGGGGCAAAGTAGCCATTATTATCTAAATAGATATTCACGGAGGAGTGAATAGATAGGGTTGTATGTTTTTAGAATATCAGCAATTTCAAAAAATACTGAATATATATAATTTATCGATGAAAATTAAGACTATTTTTTAAGCTAGATGAAAAAAAGAAATGGGTGATGCACTTGTCAGCTTATTTGACTATGGAAAGCAAAAATTCGCTGCAGTATATTTAGGAAACTTCAATTTAGTGTTATCTACTTTGCACTTGATGACAGCTATGCTCCCATCAGGCCATGTATAGAGAGATTGACATTTGAACAACTAACCGTATGTTTTATAAAATTAAACCGTCTCTCTTTTTCAATAATAAATTTGTTAAGAATTATTTGAGAAATTAAATGTCAACAAAGAACTTTTCGTTATCAATAAAGAGTTTAATGTTAGTACACCGACCCCCTTGAATGACATTTAAACATATAATTAAATCATGAAAAAAGAAGAGAAGAAAAAAGACTGTTGAATATTTAAAAGAAAAAATTCACGTGTCTTTGTTATAAAAATTATAATACTTATAGTTATCTATAAAAAAATTAAAAAGTACGTAATTTGACAATCAAATGTTTAAATGTCAAGCTAGGGGGTGGGTGTGTCATATCCATCAGTTTCCCGCTATTGGTAAAAATGTAAAACATGTAAAAAATACAAGTTTTAACAGACATTTAACTTAAATGTCGTAAATGTAATCAGTGTTTAGACATATTTTTATATACCTCTATCGACATTTAAGTTTCATGGAAACTGAAGATAGAGTTACCAATCTAGATGACATGTTTGGAGATAACAGCCATAAAATAATAAAAGATGCTCAAGCGTTGTCTCTTGATTACGTTCCAGATCAGATAGTAGGTAGAAGAGCTGAAATAAATGAGCTTGTAAAAACATTCAAACCTATTGATGTAAAAGGATATCCATCTAATGCTATCATATTTGGGAACTCTGGATACGGAAAGACAGTAGTTGCAAAGTTTGTTCTCCAAAAGATCATTGAGCGTGTAGAAAATAAAAGATTAATGGATCATCCCCTAAGGTGGGTCTACATCCCATGTAAGAAACACAAGACTGAGATAAAGGTTATATTTGAAACTATAACACAGTTAAATCCTAGAACTAAAGTACCTAAAACCGGTTTAGCTCCAAGCGAATACTATGATGCTCTATGGGATCTTATTAAAGAGCAGAACATTTCTCTTATAATGGTTCTTGACGAGATCGACAAATTGAAAAATGGGGATCTTTTATATAATTTAAGTCGTGCAGGTGAATCTCAGCAACTTCCTGAACGTCATTTCCTAACTACAATTGGTATTTCGAATGATTTTGATTTTGGGAAATACCTTGATACCAGAACAAAATCTTCAATGAATTTCAAAGATGTTATTTTCTCAGCATACAACGCCGAACAGATCAAGCTCATTTTATGTGACCGTGTTAAACTTGCTTTTTTCCCTGGTGCAATATCTAACGGGACAATTGAATTATGCGCTGCAATTTCAGCTAAAGCTCACGGAGATGCTCGAAAAGCGATAGATCTCTTACGGGTTGCTGCGATATACGCAGAGGAAAATGGCTTCTCTCAGGTGCTGCCAGAGCACATAGACAAAGCATTTGAAGACATCGATGGTGATCGAATGCTAAAGTTTGTTCCTAAACTTGCCCTACATGATAAACTTGTATTGTTATCCATTATAAAAACAACTGGTTGTAACAAACCTGTTACGAATGTTAGGCAAGTTACGGCAATGTATAATAAGTTATGCGATAAAATCGAAGAAAAACGAAAGGGAAGAACTACCGTTTCAACAAAAGTGGGTGAATTACTTACAATGAGTTTCATCAAGGTTATTTCTTTGAGAAGGGGGAGAGGAGAAGGCGGAAGAGAGCTAGAACTAAATGTTTCATCTCGGAAACTTCTAGAAGATGCATTGTATGAAGATTATAACTTGGAAGATCTGAGAAACTTTAATCCAGTTTTGTTCTTAACGTAAAAAAGAAGTAAAAAAAGTAAATTAAAGTAACTCATTTTTTAATTCATGGGGTGCAACCAGCAAATCCTAAATTTCGTACGTTAAGAATTCAACATCAAACGAGAAAGTAACTTTGGAACTGAAAATAAAGTAGATGAATTAAATCTAAAACAACAACAATGTACTTGGGCCAGGCCTGCAGCAATATTAAGAGGAGAATATCAAATATTGGTTACCTTACATATCGTCCCTACGCTGAACACATAAACCTATTAGGGGTAATCCCAGCGTTGCCAAAACCAGACGCAAAGTAATTAGCTGGTACTGCGAATCCATTAAGCTACCTATCGCTTGATATTGTTTATTACCTAGATTTGTGAACGAAGAAACCTTTTTTTTTATTTTCCCGATTGTATCTCCCTCGAGAATTTCGAATAAAATTGATATTGGTAACTTTTGAGGTTTCATTATATTTAGTTCTCTAGACACTGATTTCAAGAATTCTCCCGTGAATAAGTTTTCTACTTTGCGTCTCATTTAAGCGACGCTGGGATTACCCCATGTAAACGACATTATAACAACTGAATCAACCCGTAGACAGGAAATAGAAGCAGGTAAATATGGCAAATTGGGGGGCAGACCTAATTATTTATCGCCCATAACCCTTCGTCCAAATTTGGACGAAGGGTTAGCTGATAGCGTTGATTCGGTTCCGATGATACATATCCGCGAACTATCATGTAAACTTTTGTGAGATTATAATGACATAAAATGAAATTATTATGTGTCGATGATACATATCCGTGAACTATCATGCCAACAAAAAATGTTGTACATTAGGTGATATTTTTTATATATCTCAACTATATTCATATTATTATATTATTTTTTTAAGTTGGCGTATATAAAAAAACTGACGATTCCAGGCTGTCTCAAAACTCAAACCATTTCTACAATTGGATAATGAGCAACGTTGACTTTAAATCCAGATCATGAAATTTCGTGAAAATTCAGTGCAAATTTGCCTTATAGTACAACTTTTTATCACAATTGTAGAATTGCATTTAGTTTTGAGACAGCCTGATTCATGTATATTTTTTATTCAGAACTTTATCAATTGCTCGTTTATGGAATTCAGGTTCATCAAATGCTGCCAAATTATTCACATCGGTTACTGTTGCATCAATATTACCAAGTAAAATGTCTTGTCTTTGAATTCCTGCGTTCTCGCATATCAGTTCTAAATTTTTGCAGAACTCCGCTGCTCTTCTTACGGTTTTCTCTCCTAAATTTGAGTCACATGCAATTAAATCAGACGTTTTCAAGTGGTCATTTTGACCACTCCTAATCGTATACTGATTTGTTCCCATTACATTCTTTTGTTCTCGCTACTGTTTTCCAATCAAATAAGTAAGCGTCATTTTGTTAGCGTTTCTTTTATTTTTCTGATTATCAATCATCCAGACGATAGCATCTGAACGGGAATCAAAAAACGTATTTTATAAGACAACGAAGATTATAGTTTTTCTTAACTAACTAATCACAAAGTAAGAAAAACTATAATCTTCGAAGAATTATAAAATTAAAAACATATTTTATAAGGTGCAGAAGATACTAGTTTTTCTGCGTTTGCAATTAGTTAATGCAGAAAAACTAGTATCTCCAATGAATTATAAAATTAAAAACGGATTTTATAAGATCACGAAGATATTTGTTTTTATGGATGTGTGACTTGTTAATATATAAAAATAAATCTCTTCCGAGAATTATAATTAACAGATAATACTACTTGATAGGTAGTCGGACGATACATATCTCGAAACTATTAGACCAATCAGGCAAACCGCTACTGTGAGCCGACGCCGTTGGATCTTCACTGCATCCGTTTTTATTCCCCACTGAAGAGGCTGCAGTAATACCACTGGATAGGTAATTACAATGTAATACCACTGGATAGGTAAACCTGTTATTTTTCAGGGAAGAATTTTTGCAATGGTCCAGGAATAAATGGTTTTTCGTTTTTTCGGTTGACTTCGTGCTCTAACGGCTTTGAGAAATTCGTTTTGCAGTGTGAGCAGCGGTACTTGGGTCGACTCGCATCCCTGCACCGCTTGTGAATCAGACCGGAGTCACAAAACGGACACTTTTTCACGATTCTTGACATCGTTCAACCCACACGATCTCGCTTATTGTCAGGAAGAAACACCAAAACTTTATCACGGCCATCGTGAGGAAGGCAGATCCGAGTTTTACCATCGTTAAATTCGGGTATTCCCTGGTCAGGGTCGTAAATGATTACCCCTCCCCCGAATTCATCGGCGGGCTTCAACATTTCCCTGATACCAGCAAGCTCTTTTTTTAGTTGTTGAATAGTCATTTATCCACTCCCTTTTTTCTTATTCCCTGCATTTAATGAGCTCCTTCAAGTCGTCTATTTCTTTCTTCAAGTCGTCGAGCTCTGTGTCTTTGAGTATGGCGTTTTGGCACTGAAGAGCTTGAATCAATACCCTGTAATAGGCCACTTTAAGATTTTCACCTTCACTGACTTTCCAGCGTTTTGTTTTTAGCCTTGTTTGCAGCTGTGCTATTAACGCTGAATTTGCCTGGAGTAAAGATTCCCTACTAGAAAAATCTGTAATATTTGTGTTCATACGTCCCCTGATACCGAGTTTTTTATTTATAAAGAAGTGTCCCTTACACGTCATTTTTTGATTTACGGTTTAGAGCCGCCTGTTATTGTTTTGCGATTTAGTGCATTTTGCAACATTTATATTAATATCGGGTTTAAGTTTATATAGTTAACAGTGTTAACAAAAAAGAGAAAAATATTTCATTTTCTTTTTGAATCTAACATATCAAGTGCTGCAAAAATTTGAACACGAGGGCTTTTATTAATTGATTTATATATTGCAAGAGTGTCGTGCTCGTGATAAATGAAAATCCCATATAAACCCATATGATATCGGATAATGTCATCCTCCTGTTGTGTTAGCTTGATGTGTTCATGTATTCTTGAAATCGAGAGAGTTGCATGACCTTTTAGGCCTTTTACAGACTCATAACCTTTGGCGGTCTGCTTGTATGCCCCTATTTTACAGAGGTCATGGAGAAGGGCACAAATAACAACTGACTCAAAAGGAAGAGGCTTATTCATCTTACTGTTAGCTTCATCAAAAGACTGCAGTAAGTTCAACGAATGAAGGCACAAGCCGCCAGGAAAAGAGTCATGATAAAAACAGCTTGCTGGAGCGGTGAAATAATCCGAATCACAGAGATATTCTATAAGATTCTCTAGACCTTCACGGTTAACTGACTGCAAAAAGGATAAAGCTAAAACCTTATTCCTCTCAACATCTACTGCCTGAGAACTTGAGAAAAATGTTTGCATCTTCCTCATTCCTTCTTCCAAAAGTCGGCTATTGTGACATCAACCACGCAAGGCAAATCCTTAAGAAACAGGTTTCCTGCTTTCTCCATCTCAGCCTTTACTATCTGTCCTATCTCTTCCGCTTCCTCGGCTTTGCACTCAAAAACTAATTCGTCATGGATGCAATTAACAAGCTTAACCCCTCTAGGCTCAAGGATCAAAAAAAGATCACTCATGGCAATTTTTAGCATATCAGCGCAAAGACCTTGCACAGGTAGGTTCTTGCTCTCACGCATTATACTACCTTCTTCTGCTTTTTTCTCTTCTTCGGTCTCTCCCTGCGGAGGATAAAATTTAAACAATCTGCCTGTTAAGGTTCTAGCTTCTAATTTTGTAAGTCCTTCTTTGCTTACTTTTTTCAGATAACCGTTAACGTCAGGATACAGTTTTCGAAACTCTTCAATAAATTAAGCTGCTTCTTCTTCGGTAAAATCTAGGCCAGTATCTAGTTTCAGCTTCTCTTTAAGAGATTTCTTACCCATACCGTAATTTAAGCCAAAATTCACGGCCTTAGCTACATTCCTCTGCTGTTTCGTAACCTGTTCCACAGGTACATGAAACATAGCTGCTGCAGTCCGTTTATGAAGGTCTTGTTTAGTTTTGTAAGCTTCAATATATTTAGGATCTTTAGCAAGCTGCCCTATTATTCTTAATTCTATCTGGCTATAATCCGCAACCACCAGTTTATTTCCAGGCTCGGAAGTGAAAATAGTCCTCCAATCAAATTTATTAGATTGCTGCTGTAAATTCGGATTTTTCCCTGTGAACCTGCCCGATGCTGCGCCATACTGCCAAAAATCCCCGTAAACTCTCTGAGTCTCTTGATTTATGAAAGAGGGAAATGTTTTTATTGCCATTTTTATTAATGTTTCTGCTTCTTTAAATTCATTCAAAATTTCAAAAAGAGGCTCATTCTTGTATTTTGCCCTTGCTTTTTTATTTGTTTTTTCAATTGCATAGCCCTTGTTTTGAAGAGCCTGTTTAAGTTGTTCATGACTACTCAGGTTTAAGTCATTACGGACGAAATCACCGTCTAGTTGCTGTTGTTTATCGTAAGTAACAAGTTCTTCTTGTAGAAACGTTTCAGAGTCTTCATACTGCTTTTGAACTTTTTCCTTTATTTCTTCAAACTTATTTGTATCAACATGAATTCCTGAAAGTTCAAGCCAAGCGACTGCAGGAATACATTTCATTTCTAAATCGATAACTCTTTCCAGGCCTAAATTACGTATTTTGTCCGTCTGCTTTCTCATTATTTCTGGTAAATACTTAACATCACTCAAGGCGTACTCAATCTGTTCGTTAGTCAAATTCTGCCCAGTCTTAAAAGTACATTGATATTCTTTATCAAGAGTAACCCCACAGTAGCGAAAAGCAATATCTTTCAGACTTTTACCTATGAACGGCTTTTTTCTTCTTGCTTTAGGATCATCAGACGCCGAAAGCTGCCCTCCATAAATCGCTTGTTCTGCTATCTGTGTATCAAAAATATTTTTTAGAGTAATCCCGAAATGGTGTTTAAGGAATTTACACTCGAATTTAACATTATCTCCAACAACTGTGTTATTTTCCAGCGCTGCCTTCAAGCTGGCTAAATCTTTAGGTTGAGGATCTTTGATTAAAGCGTATTTTCCAGAAGGAAATAAAACCTGAAATGTTACGACTTTTGATCTATAAGGATCAAGACCGTGTCCTTCTGAATTGTCAGTCTCGATATCAATAAAAAGGTAGGAAATTATAATTCCTCCGTTTCGATTTTTTCTATTACGTTTTCTAGGTTTTCTCTCGCATATTCTATTCGTGAAAGCATGGCGGATTTGTGGCCATATTTAATGTATTTGAATGAGCCCGTTGAATCTATAACATTGAATAGATCAGAGCTAATTAATTCATTCCAGATTATACTTCTATCATAAACAATATTATGCACGTTCTCAGCTATCGATTTCATTTCAGATTTTTTACTTTTAGTTGTAATCTGATTAAGCAACTCTAAAGCATCTTTCAATTCAGAGAGTTTTTTAACAGAGAAATTCATTTAAAAACCCTCCTGCTTAAAAATTTCAGCCAGAGACTCAGGAGTTTTAATTACGTTTTGCATCTCTGCACAATATTTGCTATAATCTTCAACATCTTTTTTAATTTGGTCTAAGCCTATTTCGTTGAAAGCTTTTTTACCCTCGGGAGTTTGACAAAAGTCAAAAGTTACCTCATATGTTTTAATTTGCCGCCCCTGGTAGTGGTTTGAGATAAATGATTTTAATGAGTTTAAATAGTTTGAACTAACAGTTTCAAGTTTCTCAGACTCCCAAGTTCCCGAACTCACCAAGCTCACAGGCTCACAATCACTATTATTAGTGTTGTGATTTTCGTGAGTTTGTATATTTTTATTAAGTTTTATTTTGTTACCCTGAGAGATACTGTTATTCTGCAAGTCTAACTGTGTTAAATTAGTCAAACTCACGGAAATCACATCATCACTACCTGCGTATGTGAGCCTGTGAGCTTCGTGCGTTTGGTGTTCTTGTGTGTCTGAATTATTTTTACATGTGGCTGTTATATTACCTAGTTTTATCTCATCGCTGTCTATCAAATGGTAGTATCTAGTTAATTTACAGTTCTTTGGGTTTTTTTCGCTAATCAGTTCAATCTGTTTACTTTCTACCATCGTTGAGATTAAACTTTGAAACTCTTTAGACTCAAGTCTAACTTTTCTAAGTAGATCAGTGTGATTAACTACTCCTTTAAATTCTTTCAATGCTTCTATAATTTTGTCAATTTTATTGTTTCTTGGATCTACAGTAAGTAAATTATAAACATCACATAAAGTTGGTAAAAAATAATCTAGTATCATGTTTGAAGCAATTTTAATAGACTCTAAACTGATATTTCTTGAGACTGTGGCTTTTCCAAGTTCAATTAAGGCCGCAAATTTCATAATATAAATTTGATACCTACCCCAAGCAGAGCCCAGTAAATCCTGAAAAGGCATAGTTTTGATTTTCTTACTTGTTTCCAAACAAATTTGATTGTAATATTCCATGGCGTCAGGATTCACAGCCAAAGCAAAAACAGGCGCTTGTGTAAAGAAATCGTATAGTTTAGCTATTCTTGCCTCACATTGACTTCTTGCTTCGATATCTTCTGGTGTTCTGACATGTGGCGGTCGTTCTTCAAAATCATAAGTAGGTGCAGCATAAAGAAATCTATATCCGTACCCACTATCAAAGTCTGGAATAGTCATACTGCGCTTATATTTTACAAATGTAGTGCCGTATAATTTAGTTACAAATGGGTTTTTTATAGGGAAAGTTCGAGGCTCCTTTTTGCCTCCTGACGCAAGTCTTTTTTCATGACTTTTGCAGTCGTAAATCTTGCATTCAAATTCAAAATAACCTGAATTATATTTTTGGGCCATTTTTTGAAAAAGCGAGCTTACCTCATCATATGGCATAGGTTGTACAGGATTCAATGATAGCCCTTCAAGATAGGCCTCCATTGATGGATCTATATCTGTTAGTTCCTTATGCATTGCATAAGACAGAAGTTCTATAATAAAATCCTGAACAGTAGTTTTTCTTGATATAGTCGAGATACCTAAAAATTGAGCCCATAGATTAGTGAAGACTCCATTAACTGTGGTAGAAAGATCTATGATAGGTTTACGTTGCGTGCAGGCAGAGAGTAAAAAGAATGCCCCCAAAACTTTAAACTCCGAATAACCATCAGTCATCCTGTCAAGATATTTTACTACCTGCGTAATGGCATGATCATCTGGCAAATTAAGAGTTAAGCGTCGTGCTGCAAATCCTTGTTTAAGAAGCTCTATTTCACCGTGAGTCATCTCTTTTAGCTCGTCTTCGGCTTCTGCGTTTTTGGTGAAACTAGACTTTATCATTTCTGTACGTGAAGCTTCAAGCTGTTCGCGTTCATCGGCTATGGTTTTCATAACGCACTCGGAGAATTTACAAAGGTCGTAATTTGGAAAGTGTTCTTTCAAAACTCTGCATGAAAAATTTTTGTCTGTATCATACAAGGGAAGCGCATTATTGATGCGTATATCTGTCTCTGCCTGGGTGATTGCAGGAAATGTTTTAAAGAGCTCTCTCATGTACTGTTCAGTTTTTTCTTTTGAGATTCCGCACTTCTTGCAAAGAAGGAGAACACCTTCACCGGCATAGTACCGCCCGTTTGTTACTCCAATTGAAAACAGCTTCTTGATACAAGGGAATTCAAAAATTTCAGTCCCATTAAAAGCATGGTCGACAAATGTGTATTCTTTGGCCTTCTTTGCTCTCTCTACTTCTTTATTGAGTGCGTCTATGACTGCGGCTTCAAATTCTGTTCCTTCGATTTCCCAAAGATTAACCTTTTCTGGGAATATTAACGAGAACTCGTACGGTTCCGGCTTATGGTCTGGAATCTCTTCTAGGAATGTCTTATACTGCCCTGGTGCTCGCATAGTTCCAAATGTGCGAACTTGAGAACCTTTACTAACATCACTGAAAACGATTTTCCCCCAATCCAAGCGGATACTTTCAAGATCCAAGCCTATCTTTTCTGCCAGTGCAGTAATTAAGGCTTTTCTGATTGTCTTAAAGACATCAATATCATGGGCGAAAGTTCCTTTATTAAGGTTAATCTCTCCCAAAAAAACATTATCATCGTTGATAACCCCATCGAATAAAGCTTTTTCAAGAGAAGAGTACTTAAAAAATATACTTATGTGTACTCCTTTACCTCCTGAATAGCCAGCGATAAAGGGGATATTATTTTCTCTGCAGTAATTGCAGAGTTTATCTAGTCCTTTCTTCATGACATTCCATTCAGGAGTATCAGGGTCAATCAAAAGTTCATTCGGTAGAGTTCCACGCGTAAAAATTGGTCGATCAACTTTATACCAAATATTTTGAAAAGACTTCCATCCGTATAGGTCATAATCTCCACCTTTCGGCCAATTTCCTTCAATTACCTTGACTCGGATAGGCGCTTTTTTATTCGGCTGTATAAGTTGTAGGGTCTTGAGCCAGTTATGCTGAGCGTTGATAACTGCTCGAGTGTTGTTAGAATCTACAGTTAGAGACAAATCTAAGGCCTCCGAAATCCGACTAAAAATAAATTTTCGTTTTCCCTAACAGCGCAACATTCAGAGCATATCTTAATTCTGCAGGTCGATGGCTGCTTCCGACAAGGTTTTATGATAGAACGGGCGACTGCTTCAAATTCTATACTCAATTTTTTGGGAGAAAGTTGCATTCAAGCCTCCGTTTTCTCTGATTCAAGAAAAAGCGGTTCTCGGAAAGCGACGCGACAGCTGGCACAATAATAACCGTACGACAGTTTACGTTTTTTTATCTCACTTCCTTTACAAAA
>Ga0209748_1001291_pt1 | contig 12418 bp, 9 predicted proteins | sample BarGraIncu00421A_FD_185490 | JGI IMG/M metagenome (GOLD analysis project Ga0209748, IMG submission 185490) | Arctic peat soil microbial communities from Barrow, Alaska - Barrow Graham LP Incubations 004-21A (SPAdes) (version 2) | ecosystem: Environmental > Terrestrial > Soil > Wetlands > Peat... | reverse complement strand
CTTCGTCTGCAGGCTCAGGTCGATGAGCTCGACGAGGGTCGCCTGGAGCGGTTCGGCCGACTTGGCGGTCTCTCCCGTCGGGTGGGTCTCTAGCAGCTGCATCATGGGGCGCCCCTTTCACGGAGTCATCTCTTGGACGCTGTCCAACATTACTCCGAACGGGGAGGTCGTCACTATCTGTGCTCATCGTCTGGGGCCGTGGCCGCTCCGCGGGGCGCCTGCCCGGGTCTTCGCCCACGAGACGCTATGCGAGGCCGAAGCCGGGCTCGGTCGTCCGCCTGTTGAGCTGTGCGCTACGCTCGGGGTCCGCCAGATCGGCGCGCACCCGGGATCGGGCCGAGCGAGACGTAGATGACCCCGCGCTTCTCGGCCATGTGGGCACCGCGCTGGTCGCCCTGGAGGACCTTCGTGAGGGACGCCCGCAAGGTGCCCAGCTTCTCGCCCTTTTCGGGCTCAACGGCCTTGATCTGCACGGGGTCGCTGAGGCTTTCGAGCAGCTTGCGGAACTTGACCTCGCGTTCCTGCGCAGCCTGCTGCCGGGGCGAGAGCTTCTTCGCCCGGGCTGGTTGCACCAACTCCTCGGGCTTCGCGTCGCGGATCTTCACCGAACCATCCTCCAACTACGCCTGGCTGAGCTCACCGGTTGCAGCAGGGCAGCGACGCCACGATCGGCGGAGCCGGTGGCTTAGGATTGGCTAAGGGCTGGCTCAACCACCCTTCACCTCGTCGTCGAGCCCGAGGTCATGCAGCGCCACGGCGACCTCATCTCGCCCCGTTTCGGAGACCCCCGCGTCTGGCGGGAGCCGGAGTTCGACGCGAATCTCGAGCCCGGACTTTCCCACCAACTTGGTGAGCACGCGGGTGTAGAACTGGGTCCACTTCTGAGGTGGAATCTGGCCGCTCCACGAGAAACCCCCGGCCGCCGACCGCGGTTGGACCACCACGGTGGAGACCTGCACGTGAGCTTCGGCCGATCGTCCGGAGTCCTCGACGGTCACCGTGTAGAAGCCTGGCGACTCCGCCGCGAAGTGACCCGAGCCGTCGACATGCCCGCCACTTGAAGACCAGTGGGGCTCGCGAGTCGGGTAGTCGTCGCCGTGTTGGTCGAACCCGCGCACGATGAACGAGGCCGTCGCGCCTGGGAGCAACGCCACCTGGCTGGGCGAGACCTCCAGTCGCTCCAACCTCGGAGGCTCGAGAAAACGGCGGGCGACCTCCGGTCTGAGCAGGACCCAGTCGTCGCTGAACTCGAGCTCGAGCGGCGGAACCGGAGTGGACAGGTAGATAGGTCGATAGCCGCCCGTCGACGTTCGCCCCGCATAAGCCACCAGCCCCTGGGTGACCGCGTCGTCGATGGCTCGGAGGATGGCGTATGGATCGGTAAGTCGAGGCAGCTGTGGGGACGCGTAGAACGCGTCACGAACTGCCTTCGTTGTCCAACCCTCGTCGATCGCGCCTGGCCAGTACGTCAGCAATCGACCGGAGCCGATCGCCTTCGTTAGCTCGCCGTCCTCCAATAGCCGAGTGATGATCAGATCGACGATGGTCGCCGCGGCGCTTGAGTGAACCAGCCCCAAGTCAATCGTCCGAAGCTCGCCGTCCTTCCCGAGGACGAGAAGGTAGCGATACGCGCGCCAGCAGGCCTCGCTCAGATCACGGCGCGCCTTCTTGGCTTGGGTGGGTAGGTCGGCTCGTAGGGAGTCATCGAGACGGGCGACGAGGTCGGCATCCTTCTCGATTTCCTCGATAGCGATGACCTTGCGCGCTTCCTCTGCGATCGGACTCACGGTGGATGGAACGGCGAAGATCAGGGCGTTCTTGTACACGCGCGCCATCGATCCGCGCTCGCGAACAACGGCCTGGACAAACGACAGGGTCACCGGATCGTCCATTGGATGCTGGGCATCGAGGATCGCGAGAGTGAGCACGGGTCGGTCAGGGATGTCTTCTGTGGACTTCGGGAAGAGGACGCGCTCGAGGGCACCTGACCCAGTGGCGGTGGGACCGGACTTGAAGAGCGCCTGGGTCTCAAGACCGACCCGCTCGTCCGTCTCCGCCTTGGTGACCTCGGCCCGTTTGCCGGCGAGCAGCATCACCAAATTGGGCGACAGGCTGATCCGGTAGCGGTTGTTGACGGCCGTCAGGTAGTAGCAGGTCCCGGTGAGCGCATCGAGGACAGGCTCGACGTCAGCGAGATTGAAATCGGGTTCGCCGAGCGCGAATCGGATCTCCGCCAGGGTCGCCTCGGTCCGCGTCCCTCCGCCATTGGACTCGAAGAGGATCGTTGTCGCTGCCTTGGAGTGGAGGCGAGCCTTGCGGAGCGGGTCCGGCGCCTCGCGATCCAGGCGGACCGCGTGGGAGTCCTTCCGTCCGGCAATGTCCGTGGTGACCGGACCTTCGAGCCTGTCGTTGCCCAGTTCGGCAAAGACCGCGTGGCGGAAGTCGGGGTCGTCAAGCGGCGCCGTCCCGAGCCCAATCAGAGGGTCGGGATGCGCCTTGTGATAACCCTCCTGATAGGACTTCGAGACCCAGAGGGCCAGAAGGCGCAACACCCCTCGAGTGCGCTGGAAGCTCGGCAGGCTCTGCCACTTGCGCTCAAAGACCGAGAGCACGGCGGGATGGAATGGGTAGGCAGCCTCGAAACGCTCGCGCGCTTGCGAGGCGTCACCGTCGCCCAGGAACGCTCGGTTCTCGACCGCCCAGTCTGAGTCGGCGGCACCTCTTCGGACCACTCTCCTGACGGCAAGTTCCAGCAGTTCGCGAACGGCCACGCCTACAAGAACCACTTCGCCATCGCGGCGCTCGGGGGGCCGGTCGGCTACGCGTTCACGAATGGTTACCGACTGACGGGCAAGAAGGCCACCGTCACCAAGGCCACCGGGCGCACCCTGTTTGAGCTCGGCGGCCGTCGGGCCATGGACGTCTATTCGGAGTGGGTCGCGAAACCCGAATCCGAGATCGGCGGCGGCGCCCTGGTGTCGTTCAGCGTCCAGTACCCGCTGCTCTTCCACAAGGACGGGATCACGTATTCCGCCCACCCGGTCAACAGCAACGCGGACGGCTCGATGGATTTCGGGGCGGCCATGAGCCCCGGCATGGTGCTTGAAATGGGCGAGGCCTCCGTGAACGGGCTTATCGCCGAAGCGGGCAACGCCGTTCATCAGGCGGCCCAGGGCGTAGGCCGCCCGAAGGCCATCCTGCTTGTCTATTGCGGCGGTCGTGCCATCGCCCTCGGGGAGCGGATCAAGGAGATCCCCGGCGAGCTCGAGCACACGCTCGGGCACGTACCCTGGGTCGGCTACCTCGCATTCGGCGAGCAGGGCTGCTCCGTGGCCGGGATTCCCACCCACGCCGACCTGAGCGTGGCTGCGCTCGCGCTAGGCTAGGTGTCCGTTCTTGGGATGGGGCGGGCGGGCGCGGAGCCGATCGACGGCTGACTGGCGGCCCCGCGCCCTGCCACTCAACTCGAGCGCCCGACGAAACCGAACCTGACCGCAGGCATCTACCTGATCAGATTCGAGGCTCTCGGACCTGCGCACCACCTGCCAGCGGCACGCAAGGGGCTGTGTCAGTGCAGACGGGGCTGATCGTGTGGCCGACCTATATCGGGGGGGTGGGTCACGCACGCTCGCGGCTCATGATTACCCATCGCGCTCACCCGACGCGAGGGCCGGCGACCTATGCTGGTTCGGACTCACCAGTCCCCGATGATCACCCCAGCTCTGCGTGGTCCGTGCACTCCCACCGCGAGGTCGCCCTCGATGTCGGCGCTGCGACTTGGACCGCTGACGAGGTTCACCGCCGATGGCGGGCCACCCTGCTGCGCCATGTGGTCGGCCAGGAGGCGGAGACCATCGGCGATGGTCTCCACGATCTGCGACGGACGCACGAGCGCTAGGTGCGCCGTCGGCAACAGGCTCGGCAGCCGGCCGGTGGCGGGCGTCGCGTAGAGCGCGATCGTCCCCGTCTCGGCCACTGCCCAGGCGCACGTGGTGATCCCGAGGTCGCTCGCCGCGGCCAGGGTCAGCAGCTCTGCCGCGGTCGGAGCGGCTGCTTCGGCACCGGCCGCATCCGCGCCGCCGGAGGACCCCGACGGCCAGGGAACGTACTCACAACCCTGCTCCGCGAGCAGCCCCGGCAGCTCAAGCGAGGCGAGGTCGGCCGTCGCCCAGGCGAGCACGCGACGACGGGTCGCCGGCCCACCGTCCCCTGTCATGGTCCTGACGGCCTCGCCGATCGTGCGACGAACCTCGTCCCGTCCACCGCGGACGATCCAGGCATCGCCTTCCAGCCCCCGCCAGCTCTCCACGAACTCCGCCACCAGTGCGTCGCCGCTGTTGGCGCCGCGGAGTGGTTCCGCGCTGGCGTGGTCGGTCACGAACCCGCCCTCGAGGTGCGCCGCCGCGACCACCACTCGTGGAACGACTCCCTGGCCAGCGGCGGCGCATCCCGGGTCGCCGTCCAGCCGCCGACGAGGCCCGGCGCGCCTTTCAGCCGGCCGTCGCGAACGTAGGCCCGCTGGCCCAGGCGGGCCATGCGGCCCGTGAGGCGGAAGCCGGCGGGGTTGGCCCAGAACCGCCCCCAGAGCTCGAAGGTCAGCCGATCCGTCCACGGCTCCATCGAGCGCTCGACCTCGGTCCGCCTCAGGGCCAGGATGTGGCGGGGCAGCTCGATCTCCATCGGGCATGCGTCGCCGCAGGCGTAGCACAGGGAACAAGCCGACTTGGGCAGCTCGGGCGCCCGATCCAGCCCCCCTAGGAGCGGGGTCAGCACGACGCCAATCGGCCCACTGTACATGCTTCCGTAGGCTTGGCCGCCGATCGTGCGGAAGACAGGGCAGACGTTGAGGCAGGCGCCGCAGCGGATACAGGTGAGGACGTCCTCGAACTCGGTCCCGAGCAGCTCGTGGCGCCCGTTGTCGAGCAGGACCAGGTGGAACTCCTCCGGACCATCGAGCTCACCCTCCCGTCGGGGACCGGTAATGAAGGTCGTGTACGTGGACAAGCGCTGGCCGGTGCCGCTGAGGGCGGGCTGCTGGAGCAGGTCGGCGAGGTCGATCCAGGTCGCCACGATCTTGTCGATGCCCACCACGGCGATGTGCACCGGCGGCAGCGACGTCGTCATGCGCCCGTTGCCCTCGTTCGTGATGAGCACGAGCGTCCCCGTCTCGGCGACGAGGAAGTTGCCCCCGCTGATGCCCATGTCGGCGGCGAGGAAGTCCTCCCGCAGCTGCCGCCGCGCGAAGGCGGTCAGCTCGGGCGTGGCGTCGCCCGTGGGCGGGTCGACAGCACATCGGGCGGCCTCCTCGTCGAAGAGAGCCCGGACCTGCTCCCTCGTCTTGTGCGAGGCCGGCACCAGGATGTGAGCAGGGCGCTCGCCGGCGAGCTGGATGATGTACTCGCCCAGGTCGGTCTCGCGGACGTGAAGCCCGGCCGCCTCGAGCTGCTCGTTGAGGGCGATCTCCTCGGTGGCCATGGACTTCGACTTGACCACCCGCTCTACGCCTCGCCGCCGGGCGACGTCGAGCACGTAGCGGCCGACATCGGCGGGGCCGGCGGCTCGCGAGACGTGTCCTCCGCGCGCCTCGATCTGGCGTGTCAGTTCGTCGAGCAGGGCGTCGACACGTGCCAGCGAACCGCGTCGAGCGATGACGGCACGCGTGCGCATCGCCTCGCCGGCGGGGTAGGCCGCGAAGGCGGCCTCCTTCTTCGCCGCGAGATTGCGGGTGCTCTTCGCCACGGCCGCCCGCATCGCCGGGTCGGCGAGAGCGCGCCGCCGCCGTTCGGCCCAGGTGGCCCCGGCCGGGGGCAGCTCACCGGGCATCGGGGTCCGCCTCCTGGCTGCGCGCGGCGCGCCCGATGTCGGCGGGCGTGAGCCGATGCCGGTCCGCGAGATCCACCGCCTCGGCCAGGTGCAGCATGGGGAACTCGTCGCCACGCCTGTCGAGTCGCCCGCCGAGCTGCATCAGGCAGCCCAGGTCTGAGCTCACGAGGCAGGCCACACCGTCGCGGCGAGCCGTCGCCAGGCTGGCTAGCTTCGCATCGGCCATGGCCGCGGAGATGTCCGGCTCGAGCAGTCCGAAGCTTCCCCCGAACCCGCAGCACTGCTCCGCATCGACCAGCTCGGTGGGCTCGGCACCGGCGCGGCGCAGGACGCGCAGCGGTGGCTCCGTGACGCCCAGCAGGCGGCGCATGTGACAGCCGGTATGGCTGGCCACCTTCAGGGGGGCCGAGCCGCCCGGTTCGGCGCGGGCCGCTTCGACCCCGGCCGGGCCCGGTGCGTCCTGACGGTCGAGCCATTCGCTGAGCTCGACCGCGCGGTCCGCGAGGGCCTCGGCCCGGCGACGCCAGCGTGTCGCGGTGGCCGGTGTCCGTCCCCGCTGCAGCGCGTCACGCTCGAGGAGCTCGGGCATCTCGTGCTTGATCATGGCCGCGCACGAGCCGGAGAGCGCGATCACGGGTGGACGCTCGGCGGGCGAGCCGTCGGTAGGCCCGTCCTCGAAGGCCCGTACGAGCTGGCGGGCCATCGCCGCCGCCCGGCGATGATGGCCGGCGTTGAAGGCGAATTGGCCGCAACAGGATTGGCCGCCAGGGAACTCGACCTCCACGCCTCGTCGCTCCAGCAGCTGCACGGCCGCGACACCGGCTCGTGGCCGGAAGAGATCCACCATGCACGTCACAAAGAGTTGAGCCCGAACCACTGTTCACGCCTCACGGTGCCCGTCGGTCAGCCCCGACGGACCAACATCGACGCAGCCCGACTCGAGAGCCCCGACAGCACGCCGACCTGAAGGCCACTGTCTCCGGTTCGAGGCTGAGACTGGCAGGCGACGCGATGACAGGCCCTCCGCGCCGGGCGAACGCTGAGAACCCTGAATCGGGAGAACGCCCCGGGCCATCGGACCCGTGGCTGCGAGTTGGCGCTCTCGGATCCCGGGCGACCGGGACCCGAGAGCTTCCGTCCTGGCGACTCCTACTTGTTGCCGGCCGCCAGGTCGTACGAGATGTAGACCATGTGTGTTCGGGTGTTCTCGTAGACGCCGTGCTTTCCATCGGCGCCCCCGATGCCCGACTTGCGCCAGCCGGCGTGGAATCCCTGCATGGCCTCGAAGTTCTCGCGGTTGACGTACGTCTCTCCGAACTTGATCTCCTTGCAGGCGCGCATGGCGACGTCGAGGCTCTTTGTGTAGATCGACGACGTGAGGCCGTAGTCGGAGTCGTTCGCGTAGGCGATCGCCTGGTCGAGGTCGTCGACCGGGACAATCGGCATGACGGGCCCGAAGATCTCCTGGCGAACGATCGGCATGTCCTGCCGGCAGTTGCCGAGCACTGTCGCCGGGTAGAAATGGCCATTCGGCCTGTCCGCGGCCCGCTTGCCACCGGTCAGGACCGTGGCACCGTCGGCGACGGCTTGCTTCACGCGCGCCTCGACCAGGCTGAGCTGCTCCGCGCTCACGAATGGACCCATTTCGAGTCCTTCGTCGACGAGGGGGTCGCCGTACTTCGTCTCGCTCATCGCCTTCACGAACCGGTCGGTGAACTCGTCGGCGACGCGCTTGTCCACGTAGACGCGATCGGCGCAGTTGCACACCTGCCCGGTGTTGATGACGCGGGAGGCCTTGATCGACCGAACGGCGAGGTCCATGTCGGCGTCGGCCATGACGATTGCCGGAGCGCTGCCGCCGAGCTCCAGGTTCACCTTGATGAGGTTCTTCGCGGCGGCCTCCATGACCCGGACGCCCGTCTCGACGCTGCCGGTCACGCTGACCATGCCGATGGCCGGGTTCGAGGCGAGCTCCTGGCCTACAACGGCGCCGGACCCGCACACGAGATTGAAGACACCGGGGGGGAGCCCAGCCTCTGCCACGGCCTTCGCGAATTCGCCGGCGTTGTTCGGCGTGATCGAGCTCGGCTTTATGACGATGGTGTTGCCCGTCAGCAGGGCCGGCGCGAGCTTGCGTGCAATGACGAAGAAGGGGAAGTTCCAGGGCACGATGCCACCGATGACGCCGATGGCGTGTCGGAACAGGAGGATGTGCTCGTTGGGCCGGTCGCTCGTGACAACCTCGCCCTCGAGCCGCCGGGCCCATTCGGCCATGTAGTCGATGTAGTCTGCCGTGAAGCTCGCCTCCACTCGGGCGAGGTCGAGGATCTTGCCCTGCTCCTCGGAGATCACCCGCGCGAGGTGCTCGGGATCCTTCCGAAGCGCGGCCGCGATCTTGCGCAGGTACCCGGCTCGTTCGATGGGTGCCAGCTTCTCCCAGTCGCCCTGGGCTCGCTCGGCGCTGCGGATCGCCTCTCGCGTGTCGTCGAGCGACGAGTCCGGGACCTCCGAGATGACTTCCCCGGTGGACGGGTTCTCCACGGGGATCGTCTTGCCCCCCTGCGCGTCCACGAATCGCCCGTCCACGTAGTTCTGGTACCGGCGCAATGCGACGGTCGTGGCCATGACAACCTCCAACTGGGACCATGAGGTGACGGCTTGGAGTCTGAGACCGCCCAGCGCCGAGTTGCCAGTGCCGTAGGTCATTCTGGAGCCGCCCAGTCCTGCGCTGTGTCGCGATTCGGACCTCGTCTCCGCTCCACCTCTCCCCTCGCGGACTGCATCAGAATGTGGCTGAGAGCGTGAGCCCCAAAGCGCGGACGGAGGCGCGAGATGAGTGACGTTGTCGGAGCCGGGGACGCGGTCCGCCTCGCGTACGGCCGCGGTTTCCTCGATCTCGTCCTCCCCATCGACGCCGACGTCATCACCCCGCGGCACGGCACGCCACTGCCGGACCCCTCTGCCGCCCTGGTAGACGCCCTTGCGCGACCCGCCGTGGGATCGCCGCTCGGCGACCTCGTCCAACCCGGCGCGCGTGTCGGCGTCTCGGTCTGCGACGTGACGCGACCCTTCCCGTCGCGCCTCGTCCTGCCGGTCCTGCTGGACCAGCTGCCGACCGCCCGCGTCACCGTCTTCGTCGCGACCGGCACCCATCGCGCCTGCACCGAGGACGAGCTTGACGCCATGCTCGGCCCGGCCATCCGGGAGCGCGTCGCGGTCGTCCAGCACGACGCCTTCAACGCTGCGGCCCATACCTCCGTCGGTGCCATCGCCGGCAGCGACGTCGTCGCCTCGATCGACCGCCGTTTCCTCGACATAGACGTGCGGGTCACGATCGGCTTCATCGAGCCCCACTTCTTTGCCGGCTTCTCGGGCGGGCCCAAGATGGTCGCCCCGGGCCTGGCGAGCCTCGACACCGTCCTCGAGCTCCACTCCGCGGCCCGGCTCGCCGATCCGCGGGCGACCTTCGGTGTCCTCGCCGGGAACCCGGTCCACGAAGGCATTGCCGGCGTTGCAGCCGCGGTCGGTGTCGACATCGCCCTCGACGTCACCCTCGACGCCGAGCACCGGATCACCGGCATCCACGCAGGGCGCCCGTACGAGGCGCACCTCGCGGGATGCGAGCTCGTGCGTGCGACGGCCATGGAGCCGGTCGGCGAGGCGTACGACGTGGTGGTCACGACGAACAGCGGTTACCCCCTGGACCAGAGCCTCTACCAGTCCGTGAAGGGGATCTGTGCGGCCGCCGGCATCGTCCGCGACGGCGGCGCCATCCTCCTCCTCAGCGAGTGCTCCGACGGGCTGCCCGCGCACGGTCGATACGGGGCCCTCCTCGATGCCTACCGCGATCCAGCGAGCTTCCTCGACGCCATCGCCGCGGGCGAGCTGCGAGCGCACGACCAGTGGCAGGTCCAGAAGCAGGCCCTCGTCCTGCAGCGGGCGCGCGTCCTCGTGCACGCGGGCGGCCTGTCCGGCGATGAGATCAGGGCGGCCTGGTTCGAGCCTGTGGATGATCCGACCGCCACCCTCACAGGCCTCGTCGCGGAGTACGGTCCGTCCTGCCGGGTCGCCGTCCTGCCGGAAGGTCCGCAGTCGATCGCGTACGTGCGATGACGGGCGTCGAACGGCGCTTCGATCGTCGCGGCGCACCGGCCCCGACCACACCGGGATGGGTGGCCGCGGCCGGCCGAGGGACCGCCCTCGATGCCCGACCGGTGCGCTGGGGCTTCCGGCATGAGACGTGGATCTTGGAGACGATCGACGGCCAGGTGCTCGTCGTGCAGCGTCGCGTCGATCGTTCCGATCCCACCGATCCGCGCTTCCGCGCCGTACGACGAGCAGTCCGCGCTGCAGGGCTGCCGGTCCCCGAGCCCGCTCGTGTCGCTCTCGAGGGCGGCGAGGTGGTCGTGGCCATGCCGTTCGTCGAAGGCGTGGTGGCGGCGGAGCTCTTGGGGACGGACGGCGACCCGGAACTCGTCGGGCGGCTGTGTGGCGAGGTGGCGGCCCGGCTTGGCACCATGAGCCCCGCCGGCCTGCCGTTGTCCCGGACGTGGGCGTCGGCCGACCACCTCAGGGCGGCAGCGCGGCGCTGGATGGAGAGCCTGCCCGCCGCGCTGCCCGCCAGGACGCGCGAGCGCCTGCTGGTCGGTCTCGACCGCGTGGCGCTCGAGGTGGAGACGGTCCCGCCGCAGCTCGCGCACGGCGACCTTGCCCCGGTCAACCTGCTCGTGCGCGACGGTCGGGTGGCGGCCGTTCTCGATCTCGACCGGGCGCGCCTCGCCCACCCGCTCTACGACGCAGCCTGGTTCGCGTGGGTCGTCTCGTTCCACCACGGTGACGTCGCCGAGGCGGCCTGGAACGCGTACGCCCGGGCTGCCGGCGTGGCGATCCGGTCCCCCGCGACCCTGGCCTGGTTGTGGCCGCTCCAGCTGCTCGAACGCCTGGCCGAAGCGCCTGAGGACGGCGAGCGGACGATGTGGGCGGACCGCCTCGCGACCGCCATCGACCACGCGAGGGGGGGCGGGGGCGGCGATGGCGACGCCCCGAAGGCTACGGGCGAAGCACATGCCCGAGCGCACCTAGTCTAGGACTCCGCGCTCAATCGGCCCCGGCAACTGCCGCGATCGTCAACGGCGAAGCGGCGCGCCGACATCATTGCCATCCCGTGCCGATTTCGGACTTTGATAACCCTCCGGTCGCTTCAACGGCCACGCCAGCGAACGCCGCCCAGAGCAAGCCGCCGGTTCGAATCCTCTCGCCTCGACAGATGTGGCACCCGGCGCGATCCGAGCGTACGAACCGCACAATAATCGGTGCCTTCGACGCTCGCCCTCTCGTGCTCAGCGCTCCCGTCCCTACGCCGCATCGGCCCTTGGGGCTCCCAAAGCACGTGCGTTGCCGCTGCGCTACACCCGACTGGGTTCGTGCGTGGATATCGCACGTTACTCGGCCAGCGCGCCTAGCCCTTCGCTGCGGCCGGCTGCTGGTCGGCCTGGACTCCCTGACCCTGCTGGCCGGCTGTGCCGCTGGCGCGGCCCTGAAGTCATCCGTACCACCGGTCGTCCGCAACGTCAGACTGGGCTCGACGATCCTGTCGGACGGCTACCGCGGCTATACGGGTGAGCACGGCGTTATCGCCTCGGGCTATGTCCATCTGCCACGCACCCAGGAGAGCTTCCGGCTCGCCGGGACGGAGGACGTCGTGCCCCACGCTCATCGGGCGATCTCGAACCTCAAGGCCTGGCTGCTCGGCACGCACCGAGGCGTCGGGGCCGACCATCTGCAGGTCTATCTCGACGAGTTCGTGTTCCGCTGGAACCGCCGGCGCAGCCCGATGGCCGGCTTCCAGACGCTCCTCGGGCTTGGGACCGGCCGCGAGCCCTCGACCTACCTGGAGATCCTCGGGCCGCCGCCGGCGGCCGGCACGCCGCGGCGGCCAGGTCGCAAGACCGGGATCACCCGGGTCGTCCCACCGTCGGCAGGATGACGTCAGGGCCAGATCGGTTCGGAGCCAACTGGATAAGCAGGACCGGGGTAGACACCCCGCTGGGTCAGGGCCCAACTGGAACGGCGATCCGCTCCGGCCACCCCGTCGTCGGCCGGAGCGTTGCGCTGACCCGGCGCTCGCCCCGGGTCAGCCCACGCGCCGGAGGCAACCCCTTACGGGAGTGATCTGGGATGGAAGCTCGCGTCGTTGACGTAACCCCAAGCCCGCGGGCCTCCGGCGGACGAGACAGCAGGGGGTGGCAGTCATCGTGTGGGGCTCAGTGTGTCCCAGAGGGTAAGGACTCTCAATGATCAGGAACCTTTCAGGAAGCTGGCCAAATGTTGTCCTGACCAGTTCTCACCGCCCGCCTGCCTCGAGGAGACGATACCCATCATGGATCACAATCCCACCGAGTCTTCAACGCCGGGAGCCTTTTCCCCGCCGGAAGACACCGCACCGGCCTGGCGCCCTTCCGTACCCGACGCCCCGTCCGCATCTGATCGCCCGGCGGCATCGATGGACGCCGAGCCTCCAGTGGCCATGGACAGCCGGGCCCCCGCCCCGCGATCCACGCGGAGGCGGGCCGTCGCCGGGATGGCGGCACTCGCG
>Ga0209748_1001290_pt1 | contig 12420 bp, 11 predicted proteins | sample BarGraIncu00421A_FD_185490 | JGI IMG/M metagenome (GOLD analysis project Ga0209748, IMG submission 185490) | Arctic peat soil microbial communities from Barrow, Alaska - Barrow Graham LP Incubations 004-21A (SPAdes) (version 2) | ecosystem: Environmental > Terrestrial > Soil > Wetlands > Peat... | reverse complement strand
AGTTAGTTTTCCATTGTTGTTTCATTTTTGGTTAGACGTTTTTCTTCACTTTTATTTTTTTCATACAGACTTCTCATAAGGAGCTGTTTCGCATACGTGGCGACTTTCACGAAGTCACCTTTAGCGTTTTTTTGTAACATTTGATAAACTTCCTTTGACAGGGTAAGATTCATCTTTACAGTTTGTTGTTTTTTGATGGTTTTCATTATTTTGTAATTTTTGTTTTATTATGGGTGTTACACATCCATTGTATAGTATAAGTATATCAATAACCACCAAAAGATTCTAATTGTGGTTATTTGTTTGATAAAATATACGAATTTATTTTGAGAAAACCAAATAGGTGGACAAGGTGGACGAGGAAATATACTTTTTATACTGGTCCTTGAACAGTGACAGTGGCAATATGGTATACTGGTTATTGACTGTCACTGTTCCGGTATTGTTTCAATACAGGTTTTTCCACGTCCACCTCGTCCACCCTAACAATAATAACCAATGACTATGATTTAAACCTTCGATGTAAAATCAATGGAGACAACATCAATAAATATTATTATCATCCCATGCTCAATGAATACCACCAGTCTTCATCATCTTCATTATAGACGATTTGTTAGGTTACATAAAGAATGGACAGGCGGATAGGGCATCGTCCCAAATAACATAGCTTGAACCAATCTGGTGGATATCGAATTTCCGAGAAATACAGAAAAAATTTCAACTATGATTTCTATGATGATGTCAAAATAAGGGTCATGTTTTAGGAACGAATTGTCTCGTCCAACGCTCTTCACTCATGTAATCGATCAATGAACTGAAGATTAAATGAACGTTTAGATTTAAGTGAACTCAATGGACAATAAGTTGAAGAACTGACTAACACGATTCTTTAAATAGGATGAGTATAGTTTCTTTTAAACATCAGAAATCCTGTCATTTTTCCTGTAATTTTAAATTTTTAAAACAGTGGAGTTTCAGTACATGATCGGTTTTTCCAAAAAAATATTTCTTTTAAACCATTATACCCCTGATTATCAATTCGGTATCCCCCTTTAAGAAGAGGGGATACGAAGGAAGGAAGGGGGGGGTATAATTGACCACCCAGGGACGGGGGATCTAAAGATGACCCGGTTCAAATATTAATTCGCGTCTATTGCGTGATCCAACTGATCCAGGTCCCACCCAGAACCCATTGAAATTAAGTTAATTCGCAACACATTATAGACGCGAATTTACTTGTTCTTGATCGATGAGAAGATCTCTAATTCTCTTGTTGTCTTGAATTTATCTTACCAAACATCGCGAATTGATTTTAGAGAAGATCCCCCATCCATCAGCTGTCGGTCATTTTTGATCCCCCATTCACAGGATTATTTGTGACCCCATCAGATGAAGGTTTCCTCATTGCGAATTAAAATTTACTATTCAACTGACGGGACATCTCTCAAGTTCCTCATTGAACATTTTCACCAGATAATAAGAAATAGGAGTCACGATATATTCTTATATTTGCTTGTATTAATAAACACCCAAAGACTTATCAGGATGAAAACTAACTTAGATTCAACAGAACCGGTTATCGTTGCATGTACAATTAGTGAATACCCACGACCTATGCCATCAGGGATAAATGATAAAATGCCATCAGTCAAAGTCCGATTCGATAATGGAGAAGAAAAAATACTGTTTGAGTTCTATCCCGACGAGATTACCTTTGATTCAAAAGAGTTCCTTGGTATTACAGAGAAGGCTGCAATTGATTTGAAGTTCGAAAAGGATAAACAATATCTTCAATCTTAACCATCATCTGAGACTTGTATGTTCTATATTGAGGTTAAAGTACTAAAATTCAACAGATAACTACTCAGGTTGTATTACTCTAAAGTAACATATAAACTTGGTCTAATGGGTAGATAAACTATTTTGTAAATATCTTATTATTCTTGTTTATTGGTGATAAGTAACTTAGCTTTACAAATTACAATTGTTATTAATAAGTTATAACAGATTGGTTTTAAAAATGAAAACATTTATTCTTGATATTATACCCAAAATAAAATCCTATAGCAAAAGGCTTGACGATGCTTCAATACTTCAAAATAAACCTTGGATTTTCTTGGATGAAAACACTAAATCGAAAATTGTATATATTTTCCGTAGTAATGGACAACTTTTGATTTCTAATAATGGGATTATTGAAAAAGCCAAATGGGAGTTTATTAATAATGAATTGATAATGATTGAGACTAAGGAATCTTCTTTCCTTTTTAGGCATGGTTTTCTTGATGAAAATATTTTAGCTTTAAATCTTGATGGACAAGATGGTTTTGCATTGTTAATTAATGAGATACAATTACAAAGAGAACTAAATAGTTATGATGCAGTTTTAAAGTATTTAGAAAATAGTTATATAAAAACAAATAACTCATTTAAGGAAAAGGAAGCACCCATTATAAAAATATCTTTTGTAGATAATCCCTATGTTGATGGTGTTCCTGAATTTAAAATCATAAAGAAAGAAAATAGTTGGACTTTATTAACTGGGTCTTTTGAAAGAATTCATTTAGAGTTTGTAGATGGTCTGCAAGGTTTTTATTTGAGTCTTGCTAACGGAACATTTACTTGTGATATGAATAAATTTCATAAAAATGAGAAAGAGTGTATCTTGAATTTATACAATTATTTGAAAAGATAGGAAAAATAGAATTATATTAACCCCCTTAAATAGTGCAGTTAAAAAGTGTACCACTTAGGATAACGTAAAGTAAAAAGAAATCATTTTCCCAACCGATAACATCACAGATTGTATTACCAATAAATTGTTTTCCTTGAAAGACAACGGTGGATGTTATGTATAACCATTTCCCATTAATTCTTCCCACGGAGGATGTCTTGATGAGTTTAGGGTAAGTTAATTCGCAGTACATACTACTGATTACATCATTACACATTAGGGACATTTCTTAATTCAAATCTCAGACCTCATAGACTATCGCGAATTTAGTTGTTCAATTATTGCGCGTATTAAGCTTGCTGTTGCGCTAATTTATATTTGCTAGTCTTTCAAATTTCAACCTCGCGAATTGAGTTTTGAATTGGAATGATGGGACAAAACCTTTAAATTTATGATGATTTCAGAGATAATATAAAAATAAAAAAAAGGAACTGGAAATATAATCCAATTCCTTTTATACAATCCTTGGTACAAAAACAGTACAAAACTTTGTTAACTGATTGATTTATAGTACCATTTCGTCGGAGTGGTCAGACTCGAACTGACGACCCCTTGCCCCCCAGGCAAGTACGCTAGCCGACTGCGCCACACCCCGGTCATTATCTGGATGCAAAAGTAGCATTTTTTTTCAAACCTACTTGTGTTTTCACTAAAAAATTCAAGATGCTGAATCTAATTGTATTGGAAGCGTAAAGAAAATAGTTGATCCTTTATTGCTGTTATTCTTTACCCAGATATGCCCACCCATCGATTCAATGAAATTTTTGGATATAGTTAACCCTAAACCCAATGATCCTGAACCAGTAATTGGGAAATCATCGATTGTCTTAAAGCGTTCAAAAAGGTCTTCAGTTTTTTCATGTGGTAAACCCTTCCCGTCATCCATAACATAAAATTCAATAAATGATTTTTTGGGAACATAGCCCAATTCAACTTTCCCATTATCTGAATATTTAAGTGCATTCTCTATGAGATGAAAAATTACACTTTTAAAACGCTCGGGATATGTATTAATATAGTTAACAGGTTCAGCATGTTGCAATTTTAAAATCAATTTAAGTCCTTTCTTAACAGCTTTTTTATTATCATCACAGTATTGTGTTTGAACTTTTTGAAGGAATTCACTTACATCAATTGTTTCAGGTTCTTGTTTTATTTCGCCTGACTCGATACGTGCTACTTCAAAAATCTCATTGATCAATGCTAGCAAAGATTCACTATACTGATGAATGATAGTAATATATTTTTTACGTTCATTCTCCGGTTTCTCTTTTTGTCTCAGAAAACCTGAGAAACTAACGATGGCATTTAAAGGCGTTCTAATTTCATGTGAGATATTAGCAAGAAAGGAAGATTTAAGCCTGTCGGCCTCTTCTGCTTTGTAACAATTGTGGTCTAATTCCATTTTGCCAACTTCAAGTGTGTGCATTTGTCCGGTCAGGATACCATTTTTTTTAAGAATAAGCCTATTTTGACGTCTTATCATTATAAAAGATAAAAAAATCAAACTGTATCCAATAACAACAAATAGAATCCAATTTCCCTGACTATCAATTGTTTTAAGATTAGATCTCAAATGATTATCCAGTATGGAATTATCGGCAAGCAATTGCCTCATCCTGGTCTCTCTTTTTTGAAGATCTGCTCGGCCGGGTAACGTTTTAGCCAATTCCCGCTGGTGCGAAATAGCATTACTGTCTTTTCTGTCGTGAAGCAAAGAAGCATATTTAACAGCCGATTTATAATCACCCGTTCGGGCATAAAGCGTTGATAATCTATTCAGTGCCTCTATTTCGAGATCATAGTATTTATAATCTTCAGCAACTTTTAAAGTTTCCTGGAATAATTTAAGAGCAGCAGGGTCGTGATGAAGGTTTTCTAAAGCCTGACCTTTAATGAATATGCTCCTCCCGAGATCTTGTTTGTTCCCACCGATTTTTGATTCTGATATGGCTTTATCTGCCCAAAAAATACATTCAGCAGGATTTGATTTAAGAAGGTTTTTTGCATTCGCATAATAGGTTGCAACTAAAGAATTATTAGACACAAAATCACTCTCTCCGGCAAAGAGGGTGAAAAAAGAAAACAATAATAATGTGACACTAAAAATAATCTTCATTTGTAATTAATTTGTTCTTTAATAGCTTTTTGTAGTTTAATGGATGACGATAACCATTCCATTTATTTTCCTTTTAATATTAGACATTTATCAATGATCATAAAGGTTTCCTGAAATAGTAAGAATGCGCTCTCGCTGCCTGGATTCCAATCAATGAATCCCGAAATATCCTCCTGTTTTTTTTGTATTGAGGTTTATACAACATGGCTTCGTCAATCGGATGTGTAAACCGGAAAGTTGATCCTTCGTCCGGAACAGAATCGACCCATATAATTCCCCCAAGTAGTTCGATAAGACTTCTGGAAATTGAAAGTCCGATACCAACACCTCCAAACCGACGCGTGAATGAGTCTTCAACTTGTCTGAAACGATTAAATATCATCTCCTTATTCTCAGGTTTAATTCCAATTCCGGTATCTTTTACATAAAAATATAAAAAATTGGTTTCTCTTTTTTCAATGCCAAATTCAATGTTTCCGCTTTCGGTGAATTTAATTGCATTATCCAACAGGTTTGAAATTATCTGGTACAATCTCATTCTATCCGTATATAATTCGAGATCCCGAATTTCAGTAGGCAGTTTAAGATCTAAAGATATGTTTTCGCTATTCTTGTACGTATTCAGTCGCAATGAAAAAGTTTCCTTCAATTCTGACAATAATTCATCAATCCGGCATGGAGCAAATGAAAGCGCAAACTGACCAGCTTCAAGTTGTGCGATATCAATAATATTGTCCATTATGTCCAGTAATATTTCAGAATTTGAGATAATATGATCTATAAATTGTTCGCTCTCTTCTTCATCAACTTCATCTAAGCCGAGTAATTCTGAAAATCCCATGATAGCATTCATGGGTGTTCGGATTTCATGTGACATATTAGCAAGGAAAACAGACTGTAGTTTTTCAGACTGTTTTGCTCTTTGTAGTGCTTCGGTGATTTGTTCTTTCTGTATAATCAGTTGTTCATTTCTCTCCTTCAAAAGAAGGTTAACATTTTTAATAACACGATTATGCCTGATAATCAAAATAAGTAAAACAGAAAATATGATTGATCCAAGCAATCCTATAAACATCAATAATCTCTGTTTCAAGACTATTCGACTATGATTTTGCACAACTGCCATATCTTCCTGGTTGACTGTACTGAGAGATTCAATTTTTTGCTGCACCTCTTCATTGCGATAAACCATTCTTTTTTCAATCAACTGACTATGCAATCGAATGTTATAAATGCTGTCGTTTAATGCGTTGTATTGTAAAGTATACCTATAGGCTTCCGTATAATTTTTCTCTTTTTCGTATACCGTTTTTAAATCATGAATTGCAGAAAGACGTAACCGGGCCTGATCATAATTCTTTGCAAGATTTATTGCATTTAATAATTGAACTCTGGCATTGGGATAGTTTTCGATCTTCAAATAATATAATCCACTGATCCGTGATATGGATGCATGGATAGATGGATCAAAGTTTCCTTTTACTAAAATTTTTATGGAATCAAGAAGACTTTTCACCCGTATAAATTGATTATCATGCAGAAGGACTTCGGCCTCTCCACGTAAAGATTCAGCCATTCCCGCCTTGTTACCCGCTGTTTTCTCTATTCTATAGGCAGCTATGTAATTTTTCAAGGCTTCCTGGAATTCCCCTTTGTTAATGTATACCTCTCCAAGGTTTCGGTGGGTAATACCAGAACCCATCAACAGATGAACATCATCGCTTTTGTTTAATGCTTTTCGCAAATAATCCAAAGCATCAGGATAACGTTGCCAGCCGGCAAATAACATCCCAAGCTTATTCATCGCCCAGACATAACCGCCTCTATCATTAACTGAATCACAAACGATTGCAGCTTTATGATAAAAATCGATAGCAGACTTAAAATCACCATCAGCATTATACCAATCTCCAAATGCAAGACTTGTCCGGGCAATTAAATTAAGGTTTTTTGATTTTCGGGCTAACTGATAAGCATAATCAAAATTAAGAAACCCGTTCTTCAGGTCGGAATTAAAGACATGGACATAGCCGTTCAAAGTTGTCAGATCAACTGTGATAGTATCATTTTTAAGCTTCTTTGACAAATTAACTGCTGAATCAAAATATGGAAATGCCTTTTGGTATAAACCCTGATCGCTTTGAATTACTGCCTGATACTTGAGAACACTAATTTGTCCTTTGATATTATCCGATTTTAAAAAGTATTTATTTGCCTTTCTGAGATAAATAATTGATTCATCGAAACGATATGATCTGTACAAAGAAATTCCCATCAACAATGTTGCACGACCTTGAAGGTCGACATCATTGAGTTTATCAGCCAATTTTTTTGCTCTGTTTGCAGCCAAAAAGCTCTCTTCAGGAGCGGAAAACAGATATTTCTTTGCCTGTAAAATTTCATCTAAAGCTTTCTTTCTGATAGAAATATTATCATCAGAAGTTAGAACAGAATTAGATCCGCACACGTATGTACTTGCAACTAATAGTACTGCAAGCATCACTGACATTCTTATTATCGATTTCAGATGCTCCATTATCAAATTTAAATCCCGAAAGAATGTCACATTGAGCTCACCTTCCAATTGGTTAATCCAAAAAAAAGGAAAAAGTAACCCCAGAAAAGATAAAAAATCTAATTATTTATTCAATGGTAAAGCGCGAAATACCTATTGGATGGTCAGTAAATATAATATTCTTTAATTGTATATAATAATCTGTATTATGTACAAAATCAATCTTTTCAGTATCAATAATCAGAATTTTTAAATCCCTTTGTGTTCTAAGATATTCCAGATAAGCATCTTGAATTTTCGAAAGATAGCTGCTTACAATATTTTGTTCATAACTCCTGCCGCGTTCTCTGATATTATGCTGCAAGCGTCCAACTCCTGCATGCAGATATACAATGAGATTTGGTTTGGGAAGGTTAGGCAAAATAATCTGAAAAAGTTTTTGGAAAAGTGCATATTCATCATCCGGCAATGTGCTTCTCGCAAAAATGAGCGATTTGTTGATAAAGTAATCGGCTATTGTCATTGTGTGGAAAAGATCGTGCGAAGTCAATTCCTTTTTAAGTTGTTGAAATCGTTCGGCCAGAAATGAAAGCTCCAGTGGGAAAGCGTATTTATCGGGTTCTGCATAAAACTTTGGCAGGAAAGAATTGTCTTCGAACTGCTCAAGTATCAACCGGGTATCAAATTCTTCAGATAACATACGCGAGAGCGTGGTCTTTCCGGCTCCTATATTTCCTTCTATGCAGATATAATCGTAATGTGTCATAAATATTATAATATGATGTAGGGTTTTAACACTTCGGTTTTAAGTTGATCCTGACATTCATTCAATAAAGAAAAGATCGATTTCTGAAAAACAGGATGAATAAATTCAGGTGCTATTTCACAAAGTGGAACCAAAACAAATCTTCGCGCATGAAGATGTGGATGGGGGATGATAAGTTGAGTTGTCTGAATAACATTCGAACCATAAAACAGAATATCAATATCGATAGGTCGTGATTCATATTCAGTAATTAAATAATTGCGTTTTCTACCTAAAAACTCTTCAATCTTTAACAATTCATCCAATAACTCAAAAGATGTAAGATTCGTGGTGATTTTGAGTGCAATATTTAAAAAGCTTTTAGCATTCAACATACCCCATGGTTCAGTTTCATAAAATGAGGAAACCTGATCAATTGTTCCAACATTACCTTTTATTAGTGAGATTGCATTGCAAATAATTTTTTCTCTGTCACCGATATTTCCTCCCAGAAGTAAAAAGGCTGTTTCCATGTTGTGAATATTGGCAAATATAGTTGAATGAGAGAACAAAAAAATAATTACTGATTGAACTTACGACATTGTTCGATCAGTATTCTGATTTTTACTGCATAAAGTTTGTCTTCGGCCCAACGAACAGCAAGTTGATTTAAAGTTGGGGCACATCCCCGTTTTACATTGCCAAATCGTTTATCAACAAGCGGAAGATTGAGTGGTGATGTGGTTGCATATGCCTTAAGATGCTGAACATGTGCAATTACACCTTCCCGCATCGAAAGATAACGATCAATCTCCTGCGATCCTTCAAACGCTCCAATACCGGCGTAATTATTCAGATCCGGAGGTACCATGCCATCGAATTTTAAAAATCCTGTCTCCAGACACATCTGGCAAAATGCCAGATCATGATTCACTCCTTCTTCAGCAGCTGCCAGAACATATTCGCCAACAAATTCAGTAGCAGCAGTACTATCAATCTGACGATTCTGTGAAAGCAAAAAAGTGATCATCTGACTAGTAGTCAATGTTCCTTGTCCCATAATTTTAATTGACCGGCCCACTGACTCACGAATCCGTTCATCAGAAGCTTCAAGCGAAGGTGTATGAAGAAATGCAGAATCTAAAACCACGGGTGCTGCTATCATTTTTTCGATTGAATCCTCAAAAGCTTTACGGGCTGCCCGATAACGTGAATCATCTTCGTAAAATTTTCCGGTCGTATACAAATAGGTAAGTGTAACAAAAACAACCAGTAAAAGAACAATCCATACAGTGATAGGGTTCCTGTTCAGGGTTTGGTCAGCCTCAGATTTTGGGAAAGCTTTTTTTAAAAACAACTGGAATTCGCTGATGTGTTTTCGAACAGACATGCTTTCAGATTGAATTGATTTTATTCATACAAATGTATACTTTCTGATTGAAAACATACTTGCATGTTAACAGCTTTTTGACTTATCTTAGTACTTTCATTTACCAATCAACCAAAGGCATTAAATTATAACCTTTTATATTTATGAAACAGTTTTTTAAATTCATGTTCGCTTCAATGTTGGGCACTTTCCTAACGTTGATTATCAGCTTCATACTATTTATTCTAATTATTGGAGCAGCTATTATGGCAAGTTCTAAACCCGACACTTCAGTGCCTCAGAACGCAATTCTCCGCTTGACTTTGGATACTCCAATACCTGAGCGATCAATAAATAATCCATTTGGAGGTTTTGGCTTTGGTGGATTAAATGCTCAACAGGCTCCAGGTCTCTACGAAACAGTGAATGCTATTAAGCATGCAAAAGATGACTCAAATATTAAAGGCATCCTGCTTGATCTGGGAATGGTTCCGTCGGGAATGGCTACTGTAGAAGAAATCAGAAATGCACTGCTTGATTTCAAAAAATCAGGTAAGTTCATTGTTGCATACAGTGAGCTCTATTCACAAAAAGCCTATTATCTTGCCACTGTTGCAAATAAAGTTTACATGAATCCTGAAGGGACACTCGACTTTAGAGGTATTGGTGGTGAGGTCATGTTTATGAAAGGACTGATGGAAAAACTGGATGTCCAGATTCAGGTTATCCGCCATGGGAAATTTAAGAGTGCCGTGGAACCCTTTATTTTAGACAAGATGAGTCAGGCCAATAAAGAACAAACTCTCACGTATGTCAATGCGTTATGGAAACAGATGCTGGTTGGAATTTCTCAGTCGAGAGGTATTAGTGAAGTTCAACTCAACAAATTGGCTGATAACCTTTCAGGTTATTCACCCGAGGTAGCTGTTAAAGAAAAAATGGTTGACCAGTTGATCTATAAAGATCAATTGCTGCAGGAACTCAGGAACAGGCTAAAAATCAAAAATGATAAGGATATAAATTCCATTAATCTTGGAAAATATGTACTCGCAAATGAAAAGGACACTCCAGAATATTCAAAAAATAAAATTGCGATCATCTTTGCTTCCGGAGATATTGTTTCGGGGAGTGGCGATGAAGGCACTATAGGATCTGAAAGAATCTCAAAAGCCATACGCAAAGCCAGACTTGACAAAAACGTTAAAGCAATTGTATTGCGTGTTAACAGTCCCGGAGGTAGTGCGTTGGCATCAGATGTCATATGGCGCGAGATGGTCCTGGCCAAGAAAGCAAAACCTGTTGTAGTTTCTATGGGTGATGTTGCCGCTTCTGGAGGATATTATATTTCATGTGCCGCAAGCAAAGTTTTCGCTAATCCAAATACAATCACCGGCTCTATTGGTGTTTTCGGAATTATTCCAAACTTTCAGAAAACACTTCAAAATAAGCTGGGTATAACATTTGACAAAGTTACAACCAACAAACACTCCGATTTTATTTCAGTAACAAGACCATTGGATGCCGAAGAAACAGCCATCATGCAGGGTGATATTGAACGCATATATAAATCTTTCATCGGTCATGTGGCAGAGGGTCGTAATACGACAACTGCTGCTATCGACAGCATAGGCCAGGGTAGGGTCTGGAGTGGTGTTGATGCCAAGCGTTTAAAGCTGATCGATGAATTTGGAGGACTCAATAATGCGGTCGACGAAGCGGCTAAACTGGCTAAATTAAGCAAGTACAATATCCAGACGCTTCCTGTTATGCAAGACCCATTTACCAAGCTGATTGAACAACTGACAGGTGACTATAAAGATGCAAGTATTCAGAAGGAACTGGGAGAGTATTATGGTTACTTCACTTATCTGCGCAGACTTGCAAAAGCTGATAAAATACAGGCAAGGCTGCCTTTTGAAATGAGTGTTTATTAGTATAATAAATAAAAAAGGGAAGTAGCACTGCTACTTCCCTTTTTTATTTACTTAAAATCCTGTCAGACTATTATATCGTTTGACTTTCTTCACAGAGTCAGCCAAAGAGAAGTCTCCACTATAAACTGCACCTTCCCAATCACCATATATTGCATTTGGCAAAACAATAAAACGGGTTCCAAAATCTTTCTTCAATTTTTCAACAGCATTAAACCTATCCTGGACCGAAAGTTTTCCATCAAAAGCATCTGAAAAATCAGCCAGATTGTCTCCAAACAGCAAAGAAATATGTCTTGTTTCTCTGACCTTAGACCTTCTGATTTCCTTACTACTGGTTTCTGTTCGCATCAATAGATGATCTGTATCTACTGCTGCGAATCCTGCATTTTTCAGATTATCGATTGTTGATTGTCTCTCATTTTCCTTTCGGTTAGTGACATAATAAACCTCCACACCATTAGCACGTGCATATTTAAGAAAATCCATAGCCCCCGGAACAGGTTTTGCACTTGCCTTTGAAATCCAATCGGCCCACTTATTGGGATATATCAACTTCTCAAGAATGCATTTTGCTTCATAAGGACTATTGTCTAAAACGGTTTCATCGATATCCAAAACAACACATCGTGGCATGTTGATTTTCTTGTTGTCCAGATCCCGGTCAAGCATAAAACGTGCAAGATTATCAGCCTGATAACACAGAGCACGATACTCACCGGCTGTTTGTTGATACATTATAGCCATAACCATATGCTCATTAGGATTCGAAATATCACGCGACAATGTATCTGTTTGCGTTTTCGTGTATGTTTGGGTCTTTACCTGATCTTTTGTTTGTTTTTGCTTACAAGCAGAAAAAAAAGTTATCACCAGGCATACTGCTATAAATCTGTTCACTTTCATAGTTTTTTTTTGACAAAGATAGACATGAAAAAAGCCGAAGCAATTGCTCCGGCTTTACATTTGAAATTATTTTACGTTATTTCTTTGAAAAATCTTGC
>Ga0209748_1001289_pt1 | contig 12422 bp, 15 predicted proteins | sample BarGraIncu00421A_FD_185490 | JGI IMG/M metagenome (GOLD analysis project Ga0209748, IMG submission 185490) | Arctic peat soil microbial communities from Barrow, Alaska - Barrow Graham LP Incubations 004-21A (SPAdes) (version 2) | ecosystem: Environmental > Terrestrial > Soil > Wetlands > Peat... | reverse complement strand
TCGTACGAGTGACGGCACCGCGCGCCACGGACCGGCGGGCGTGTGTATTGAAAGCCGCAGTAGTGTAACACCGGGTCAGGGCAGCGACAAACATCGGGGCCGCGCGACGGGCCGCGTGTCAGGCCACGAATCCGTGGGCCGCGTGAAGGCGCGCGCGAAGGCGGAGGACGGCCTTGGTGTGCAGCTGGCTCGCCCGCGACTCCGTGACTCCGAGGACCTGGCCGATCTCCTTGAGCTGGAGACCCTCGTAGTAGTAGAGCGCGACGACGGTGCGCTCGCGCTCGGAGAGCTTCTCGATCGCGTCGGCGAGGATCTCCTTGATCTCCTCCGACTCGAACGCGGCCACCGGGTCCGGGGCCGACTCGTCCTTGATGACGGACGCGAGGGTGCTCTGCTCGTCGCGGTCGGCGTTCGGCGCCCATATCTCGTCGAACGACACGATCGAGGTGTAGGAGAGCTTGGTGTAGGCGTCCTGGAGTTCCTTGAGGGAGATCCCCATCTCGGTGGCGACCTCGGAGTCGTCCGGTGTGCGGTTCAGCCGGTTCTCGAGCGACGCGATCGCGTTCTCGATGTCACGGGCCCGCGCACGGACGCTGCGGGGGACCCAGTCGAGAGCGCGCAGCTCGTCGATGATGGCGCCGCGGATGCGCGAGATCGCATAGGTCTCGAACTTGAACCCACGCTCGGGCTCGTACTTCTCGATCGCGTCGATCAGCCCGAAGATCCCGTATGAGATGAGGTCCGAGTTCTCCACCGAGTTGGGAAGCTTGGCGGCGACGCGGCCAGCGACGAACTTGACGAGCGGCGAGTAGTTCAGGATCAGCTGCTCGCGGGCCGCTTCGTCGTGGGAGGAGACGAAGCGCTCCCACAGCGTTGCGAGATCGTCCCGCTGATGCGGGTGCTTCATGCGCACGGCCCCTTCGATGATCCTGCGTCAGGCACGTGGGTGCGCGTCTCGGTGCACCCGTTGGAGTCGTTGCACCCCTAGGTGAGTGTAAATCTGGGTCGTGGACAGGGCAACATGCCCGAGCAGGTCCTGCACGGTGCGCAGGTCGGCCCCCGCCTCGAGCAGGTGGGTCGCGAAGGTGTGCCGGAAGGTGTGCGGCGTCACTCCGGACGACACACCGAGGGCGCCCAAGTGACGGGAGAGCATCCGCCGGATGCCGCCGTCGGTGAGCCGGGTGCCGGTGCGGTTGAGGAAGACAGCGTCCTCCCCCGCCTTCGGCTTGAGGCGGGCCCTCCCTTGGGCGAGGTAGCTCTCGACGCGCGAAACGGCCTCGCGGTGCAGCGGGAGGATGCGCTGCTTGTCGCCCTTGCCCGTCACGCGGATCTGGCCGCCCGGAAGGTCGATGTCGCCGAGGTCGAGCGAGACGAGTTCGCTGACGCGCGCGCCCGTCGCGTAGAGCAACTCGAGGATCGCGCGGTCGCGCAGTCCTCCCGCATCGTCGGCGGGCGGCTGGTCCAGGAGCTCGGTGAGCAGATCGGTCGGGACGAGCCGCGGGAGCCGGGAGGGCAGCTTCGGAGTGGCGACGACCGAGGCGGGGTCGTGCGAGAGGACCCCTTCGCGGTTGAGGTACGCGAACAGCGAGCGCACGGCCGACAGCCTGCGTGCGATGGTGCGCCGCGCGTACCGTGCGCGGTCGAGGTCGGCCAGGTAGCGACGCAGGATGCGAGGGTCCGAGCCGAGCGGGTCGGACCCGGAGCGTTCGGCCCACTCCAGGTAGCGCGCCAGGTCGGACGAGTAGGCGCGGACCGTCTGGGGGGATGCGTTGCGCTCGGTCGCCAGCTGCGCGAGGAAGCGGTCGACGAGAGCGGAGGCGTCCGGTCCGCTCACTGCGTCGCCTCGCTCGCGAGAAGAGCGCGGACCCGCTCGACGTCGAGGTCGGGTCGGGATTCGAGCCAGCGCGACATGGCCGCAGCGGCGCGGGCCGCATAGGCGGCGTAGCGCTCCCGCTTCCCTCTGGCGGGCGGCGTGAGGGGCGGCATCAGCCCCATGTTGACGTGCATGGGCTGGTACGGCCGGGTCTCGGGGTCCGTGGCGTAGCCGAGCAGCGCGCCGAGCGCGGTCTCTGCGGGGAGCTGCACCGGCACGGTGCCGTTCGCGACGAATCCGAGGGCGGCGACGAGCCCGCTCGCCGCTGCCTCGAGGTAGCCCTCGGTGCCGGAGAGCTGGCCTGCGATGCGGACCCGCGGGCAACCGCGCACCGCCAGGTCCGGGGTGAGCAGCCGCGGTGCGTCGACGAACGTGTTGCGGTGCATGACGCCGTAGCGCAGGAACTCCGCCGATCCGAGCCCGGGGATCATGCGGAACACCCGCACCTGTTCCGGGAAGGTGAGATTCGTCTGGAAGCCGACGAGGTTGTACGCGGTGTGCTCGCGGTTCTCCGGCCTCAGCTGCACAACGGCCCACGGCCGGCGGCCGGTGCGGGGGTCGGTGAGCCCGACCGGCTTCATGGCGCCGAACCGCGGCGCGTCGAGGCCTCGGCGCGCGACCTCCTCGGCCGGTTGGCACGCGCGGAAGAGATCGGCCGACTCGAACTCCTTGGCCGTGACGCGCGCGGCGGAGGTGAGGGCGCCGATGAACGCCTCGTACTCCTCGCGGTCCATCGGGCAGTTGAGGTAGTCGGCGCCGCCACCCTTGTCGTAGCGCGACTGAGCGAAGCAGACCGAGTGATCGATGGTCGCCGCGTCCACGATCGGCGCAGCGGCGTCGTAGAAGGCCAGACGCTCGTCTCCCGCGAGATCGAGGAGCGCAGGCTCGAGGCCGGCCGAGGTGAGCGGGCCCGTGGCGAGGATGACCTCGCCGGGCGGCAGCTCAGTGGCCTCGGCGCGCACCAGCTCGATCTCCGGGTGCGCGGTCACCAGCCGTGTGAGCAGCGCGGCGAACGCGCCACGATCGACGGCGAGCGCACCTCCCGCCGCAACGGCGGTGGCCCGCGCACACGCCAGGACGACACTCCCCAGGGCATCGAGCTCGCGCTTCAGCATGCCCGCGGCCGTGCCGGAGTCGTCCGACTTCAGGGAGTTCGAGCACACGAGCTCTCCGAGAAGGCCGGTGTGGTGGGCGGGCGCTTGCGGCGATGGGCGCATCTCGATGAGGCGGACGCCGATCCCGCGGACGGCGAGCTGGTAGGCGGCCTCGCTTCCCGCGAGACCGCCGCCTATGACAGTGATGGTGCGACGCACGCATTCTCCTCACGGGGAGCGGGGACACGCGTGGCGGACCGCGCGCGTTGCTCGATTGTAGCGTCAGCGTGGCAGGCACGGACCGTACCTCCCGTCGGGATAGCGGGCGATGCGCCCGTCCGCTTCGAGGAGCGCCACGGCGCGCAGAAGCTCGCTCGCGTCCATCGACAGAGCGGTCGCCAGCGCGTCGGGCGCCGTGGGCTGAGCGAGCAGCGCGCAGAGGACCGGATCGGAGGAGGCCGGCGACAGCGGAGTGGGGCCCGATGCGTCCCGTCCCGCTCCGCGGACCGTCTCGATCAGCCCGCATCCGGCCAAGGAATCGAGGAGGTCCTCGATGCAGGAGATGGGGGCGGCCCCCTGACGGATCAGGCGGTTGCAGCCGGCCGACCCGTGGAAGAAGACGCTCCCCGGGACCGCGAGGACGTCGCGGCCCGCTTCCAGGGCGTGGTCCGCGGTCGAGAAGGTGCCGCTGGGAAGAGCCGCTTCGACGACCAGGACCGCATACGCCAGGCCCGCGATGATCCGATTGCGGGCCGGGAAGTGGCCGCGGGCCGGCGGCATCCCCCACGGGAACTCCGACACCACCGCTCCCCTCCCCTCGCGAAGCGTCGCCAGGACATCGCGGGCGCGGGCCGGGTAGTCGACGTCGGCTCCGCAGCCGAGGACGGCTACCGTCGTCCCGCCCGCGTCGAGGGTCGCCCGGTGCGCGGCGAGGTCGCATCCCATCGCTGCGCCCGAGACCACGGGCACACCGGCATCGGCCGCGCAGCGTGCGAAGACGGCCGCGCAGTCGAGGCCGTACGGTGTGGCCTTGCGCGACCCGATGATCGCCAGCGCCGGCCGCAGCGCGCCCGGGTCCCCGAAGCCGTAGAGCACCCGTGGCGGCCGGGGTGTCAGCTCGAGGTGTGCGGGATAGCCGGGCTCGCCCCGTCGCAGCACGAACCGCACGTCGGCGCTCACGAGATCGCCCGGTAGCAGGAGGCCTCCAGGATATGGCGAATCGTGACCGCGTCGCTCCCGTCGAGGTCCGCGATGGTGCGGGCGACGCGCAGCAGTCGTGTGACTCCCCGCCCGGAGAGCCGGTGCGTCCGCGCGGCGCGTTCGACGGCGCTCCGCGAGGTGGCGTCCAGGGCGCAGGCGCGCAGCAGGGCGGCGCCGGAGGTCGCGGTGCGATCGCCTTCGCGGGCACGAGTGCACTCACGCGCGGCCGCCACACGCCGGCGGACGGTCGCGCTCGGCTCGTCCGCTCCACCGGTCAGCAGGCAGCGCGGGTCGATGCGGTCGACCCGCAGGGTCATGTCGATGCGGTCCATCAGGGGTCCGCCGATCCGTGCGCGGTAGCGATCGACGAGTGCCGGAGGACAGGTGCACGGCCGCTGGAGATCGCCGAGGAATCCGCACGGGCACGGGTTCATGGCCGCGACGAGAGCGAAGCGCGCCGGGTAGCGGACGCGCCCCTCCGCGCGGACGAGCGTGAGGAACCCGTCCTCGAGAGGCTGCCGGAGTGCCTGCAGCGCGGCGGGCGAGAACTCCGGGACCTCGTCGAGGAAGAGCACGCCGTTGTGCGCGAGGCTCGCCTCTCCCGGACGCGGCGGCGAACCACCGCCGACCAGGCCTGCCGTCGAGGCTGTGTGATGCGGCGCGCAGAACGGCCGTTCGCCGGCGAGGACCGATTCGACGTCCAGGCCCGCGACGGAGTGGACGACCGCGGTCTGAAGCGCCTCCTCCGCGGTCAACGGCGGGAGGATGCCGGGCAGCCTGCGCGCGAGCATCGTCTTGCCGGCGCCCGGTGGGCCGACGAACAGGACGCCGAGACCGCCGGCCGCGGCTATCTCGAGAGCGCGTTTGGCGGCAGGTTGATCGTGGACCTCCGCCAGGTCCGGGCCGGCCCCTGCGGTCCTCAGGCATGGCGCGCGGGTGGATGTCTCGTCGGGGAGTCCCTGCCGCAGCCCTGAGAGCCGCGCCAAAGGCCTCGCTGAGACGTCCGGCACGGCACCGACGACAGGCAGGGCCTCGGTGGCTATCAGGAGGGGCCGCCCGGCGCGCTGCGCCGCGATCGCATGGGCCAGCAGGCCCGGGACGGGCCGCACTCCCCCGTCGAGCGCCAGCTCCCCGACGGCGACGGCCTCGGTGGCTGCCCGTGGCACCTGTCCGGTCGCGGCCAGCACCCCGAGGGCGATGGGCAGGTCGAACCCCGTGCCGTGCTTGCGGACCGGCGCCGGCGCTAGGTTGACCGTGACGCGCGCGTTGGGGAAGTCGTAGCCGCAGGCGCGCATCGCGGCCCGGACCCGGTCGCGCGCCTCGAGCACCGCCGCGTCGCCGAGGCCGACGATCGTGAAGGCGGGCAGGCCGGCCGAGACGTCGACCTGTACCTCCACGCCGATCGCCTCGACACCGACGATGGTCGAGGACGCGACCACGGCCTGTGTCACGGCGTCGCCTCGAACGCGGCCCGGTAGTGGCGCAACAGAGCGCGGTCCTCGCCGAGCACGCGGATCGCGACGACGTCGAAACGGAGGCCTCCCGGCGGCCGGCTCGCGTTCGCCGCGACGTACGACTGCGCGAGCCGAACGATACGCCGCTGCTTGGCCGTCGAGACGGCCTCCTCGGCCGTGCCCGCCCGCTCCGACCGGCGTGTCTTGACCTCCACGAACACGAGCTCGTCGTCATCGCGCGCGACGATGTCGATCTCCCCCGCCGAGGAGCGCCAGTTGCGCGCCTCGACGTGCATGCCCACGCGCTCCAGGAACGCAGCTGCGGCGTCCTCTCCCCTGCGGGCCGTCTCCGAACGATCCATGACCGCACCACCTCCGCTCCACATGGTGGAGAGAGGCGCTTACCGGCCTCCGACCGGGCGCCGACGGATCCCCGACCGCACGGACGCACGGCGGACTAGAAGAGCCGCTCCCGGTCCGCGCAGGGAGAGAAGGAGAGGCGGTGCACCTTGGAGGGCCCGACCAGCAGCAGACGCTCCATGTGCTCCGCGGAGCCGTAGCCGCGATTGCCCTCGAAGCCGTAGCCGGGGTACTGCGGGGCGAGGTCGGCCATGAGAGCGTCGCGCGCTACCTTGGCGATCACCGAGGCAGCTGCGATGCAGGCGACGAGCGAGTCGCCCCGGACGACCGGGGTCACCGCGGCGCCGAGCCCGCGCGCGTCGTTGCCGTCGACGAGCACGTGGTCGACGCGCGTGCCCAGGCCCTCGAGCGCGCGCCGCCACGCGAGGCGCGTCGCCGGCGCGATCCCCAGCGCGTCGATCTCCGCGGCGCTCGCGTGCGCGACGCACCAGGCGACGGACTGTTCCCGGATCCGTGCGGCGACGGTCTCGCGGGCCTCGTGCGAGAGCTTCTTGGAGTCGTTGAGGCCTTCGATGCGGGTCTCGGCCGAGAGCACGACGGCTCCGGCGGTCACGGGCCCTGCCAAGGCTCCCCTGCCGACCTCGTCGACGCCCGCGACGATGACGACGCCGAGGGCGTGCAACTGGCGCTGCATGGTCATCAGTGCTTCGAGGCGCGCCGACTCGGCCTCGTGACGGCGTCCACGCGCCCGCGACGCCTCGACGAGAGCCCGTACTCCCGCGCGGGGGTCGTCGTCGAGCGCCCGCAGGAGCGCCTCGAGCTCGTTGCCGGCAGCGTCGGCGAGCCGCGCCCGGATCGCGGCGATCGTGGCGGGAGTCTCGTTCACGACGCCGTTCCGACCCGGGATACGCAGACGCGCCCCTCGCCCGTGGGCGGGAGCGCGTCTGCGGAAGTGACGGTGTGGGGCACGGCTGCGGCCCTAGTAGCGCTTCTCCTTGAGGCGGGCCTGCTTGCCGATCTTGTCGCGGAGGAAGTACAGCTTGGAGCGACGCACCTTGCCGCGGCTGATGACTTCGACCTTGTCGATCTTCGGCGAATGCACGGGGAACATGCGCTCGACGCCGACCGCGAAGGAGATCTTGCGGACCGTGAACGTCTCGCGGGCGCCGGCGCCGTGACGGCGGATGACGACGCCCTGGAACACCTGGATGCGTTCGCGCGTACCCTCGATGATGCGGTAGTGAACCTTGACGGTGTCACCTACCTGGAATGCCGACCTGTCCTCGCGCAGCTGCTGCGCCTCGAGCGCCTTGATCTGATCCATGACTTCGTCTCGTCCCTTGTCTGCGGTAAGCGAGGTGCATGAGCGCACCGGGCGGTAGTGACACGAGTAGGTAGTATAGCCGCGCGTCCCGTGGCAGGCAACGGTGAGCCTGCGTCGCCTTCGAACACGCCCCGCCGTTCCTAGTTCAGCGGCCCGATCCTGCTCCACGGCCAGTAGATGAAGAACGCCCTTCCGTGGACCGAGGACATCGGAACGGCCCCGAACCAGCGGCTGTCCTGACTGTCGGTGCGGTTGTCGCCCATCACCCACACGGAGTCCGCCGGGACCTTGTAGGGGAAGGTGATGCTGCTGCCCTGGAGCGGGATGCTCGGCAGGCCGTGGGTGTAGGGCTCATCGAGCGCCTCGCCGTTCACGACCACCTTGCCGTTCTGGAGGTCGACCGTCTGACCTCCCACGGCGATGACCCGCTTGATCAGCGTGGTCACCTTGCCGTCCGGGTCGTCGAGAACGACGATGTCGCCGCGATGCGCCGCGGTGAACCGGTAGATGAACTTGTTCGCCAGGACCTGGTCGCTGAGTTGGATCGTGGGCAGCATCGACCCCGTCGGCACCACGAAGGGCTGGATCACCCAGGTGCGCACGGCCTGTGCGACCAGGAATGCCACGGCCAGGGTGAGGATGAACTCGACTATCTGGCGCAGGGCGCTCGGCCGGCGCTCGGACATGTCCGGGGCCTGTTCTTCGGCCGGGGCCGGTGTGGTCTCGTCGGTCACTCGTCCTCCGCATGCTCGTGCAGCGCGCCCTCGATGAGGCGGCGCTCCGTGTCGGTCAGTTCGATGTCGGCAGCCTCGAGAAGGTCGGGGCGGCGGTGCGCGGTCCGCAACAGCGACTGCTCGCGGCGCCAGCGTGCGATCCTGCCATGGTCCCCCGAGCGGAGCACCTCGGGCACGCTCATGCCACGATACTCCGCGGGGCGGGTGTAGTGAGGATACTCGAGCAGGCCCGTCGTGAACGATTCGTCGTCGATGGAGGTCTCGCCCCCGAGAACGCCGGGGAGCAGACGCGTCACGGCGTCTGAGACGACCATGGCGGCGAGCTCGCCTCCCGTGAGCACGTAGTCCCCTATCGACAGTTCGAGGTCCGCCAGCGAACGTATGCGCTCGTCGAAGCCCTCGTAGCGGCCGCACAGGAGGAGCAGCCGGTCGCGGCCGGCCAACCGCTCGGCGTGCGCCTGTGTGAAGCGCTCGCCCTGGGGGCTCATCAGGATGACGAAGGGGCGGCGCGCGTCCATCGCGCCGACGGCGTCCACGGCCTCGAAGACGGGCTCCGGGCGCAGGACCATGCCCGAGCCGCCGCCGTAGGGCGAGTCGTCGATCTGGCGGTGGACCCCTGGGAGCGCCCAGTCGCGCAGATCGCGCACCTCGAACTCGAGGGCGCCCTTCGCGCGGGCGATGCCGAGCATGCCCGAGCCCATGACGGGCTCGAACACCTCGGGGAATGCGGTCAGGACGTCGATGCGCATGTGCCGCTCACTCCCCTTCGATGAGCCCGGGCAGCAGGGTCACCCGCACGGTCCCCGACTCCTCGTCGACCTCATCGATCACCTGGTCGATCACCGGGATCAGCACTTCGCCGAAGGGCCCTTCGACGACCCATACGTCGTTGGCGCCGGTCACGATGACGTCCGTGATCTCGCCGATGAGGCCGCGTTCACCGTCGACGACGGTCATGCCGACGACGTCGAGCTCCTCGGCGGCCTCGGGAAGGTCCTCGACCCGCGCGAGGATCGTGCACCCGCGAAGGGTCTCGGCCGTGGCGAGGTCCGGAACGGTGTCGATCGCGAAGAGGGGGCCCTTGGGCCCGGGCCTCACGCCGGTGACGCGACCGGTGCGGACGGAGGCGGGGGGCGGGACGAACCACACCTCGAGGCCGGCCAGCAGTTCAACGGGGAGGTCGGCGGCCATGATGACCGAGACCTCCCCGTTCATTCCGTGCGTCTTGGCGACCCGCCCGAGCGGGGCGAACGCGTCAACTTCCATGCGCTTGTGGTTACCCCAGGATCTCGATGTCGACGTTGCGGCCGTCCACGGAGCCGGCGGCGCGCATGAGCGTGCGGAGCGCTTTCACGATACGGCCCGAACGGCCGATGATCTTGCCCACGTCGTCCGCCGCAACGCTGACCTGGAACAGCTCGCCGCCGGAGGTCTCGGTGCGGGTGATCGCGACCGCGTCCACGTCGTCGACGAGGGAGCGGACCAGATAGTCGATCAGAGCTGCGGTGTCGGCTGCCACGGTTACTCGGCGGCCGGCTCGGCGTCGACAGCCGCGCTTTCCTCAGCAGGTGCCTCGACGGCCTCGGGAGCTGCAGCGGCTGCGGCAGCGGCTTCGGCGGCCTCGGCCTTCGCGGCGGCGGCGGCCTCAGCGGCAGCCTTCTTCTCGGCCTCAGCCTTGGCGGCTGCGTCGGTGACGGCCTTCTTCTCGGCCTCGACCTTCGCGACGACCTTCTTCGACGGGCGAGCGGCCACTTCGGGAGCGGTCTTGTCGCCGCGTGCGATGGCGATGAGCTTCGCGGCAGCCTCGGTCGGCTGCGCACCCTTGCCGATCCAGACGTCGACCTTCTCGAGGTCGAGCTCGATGAACGAGGGCTCCGTACGCGGGTTGTAGCGGCCGAGGATCTCCAGGAAACGACCGTCACGCGTCGCGCGGCCGTCCGCGGCGATCACGCGGTAGAACGGCGCCTTCTTGGCGCCTGCGCGCGCCAGACGGATCTTGACTGCCAAGAACCTTCACCTCCGGGTACTGTGAGCGAGACCCCGTGGGTCTCGTGACTCATGCGTGTTTGACAGAGCGATTGCCCATGATAGGGCATGCGCGGGGTTGTGTGAAGCGCGGGTAGGCGTCTCGCTCCCGTCGCGGACCCTACGCGCCGAAGCCGGGCATGCCGCGGAACTTGCCCTTGCTGTTCTGCATCTGCTTCATCATCTTCTTCGCCTGTACGAACTGGTCGAGCAGCCGGTTGACGTCCTGCACGGACGTTCCCGAACCTGCGGCGATGCGCAGGCGGCGGTGGCCGTTGATGAGAGCCGGCTTGCGTCGCTCGGCGGCCGACATCGACTGGATGATCGCCTGGGTGTGGTCGAGGGCCTTCTCGTCGATCTGGGCGTCGGCCAGCTGGGCCCGCTGCGCGGCTCCCATTCCCGGGATCATCCCCATCACGTCCTTGAGCGATCCCATCTTGCGGACCTGCTGGAGCTGCGCGAGGAAGTCGTCGAGCGTGAACTCGTTGGCGCGCATGCGCTTCTCGAGCTCCGCGGCGTCGCCGGCGGCCACGGTCTCCTGCGCCTTCTCGATCAGCGAGACGACGTCGCCCATGCCGAGGATGCGGCGGGCCATGCGGTCCGGGTGGAACGGCTCGATCGCGTCGAGCTTCTCCCCGACGCCCACGAACTTGATGGGCTTCCCGGTGACCGAGCGCACCGAGAGCGCCGCGCCTCCGCGTGCATCGCCGTCGAGCTTGGTGACGATCACGCCGTCGAAGTCGACCCGCTCAGCGAAGGCGGTCGCCGCGACGACCGCGTCCTGGCCGGTCATCGCGTCGATGACCATGAGCACCTGGTCGGGACGGACCGCGTCGCGGATCGCCGCCGCCTCGTCCATCATCGACTCGTCGACGTGCAGCCGGCCGGCGGTGTCGACGAGCACGACGTCGCGCATGTCGGCGATGGCCGCCTTGACGCCCGCCTTGGCGATGGCGACGGGGTCCGCCCCCGGCTCGCCGCGGTAGACGGGGATGCCGAGTTCGCGGCCCAATGCCTCGAGCTGGTCGATGGCGGCGGGACGGTAGACGTCGCACGCGATCATCAGCGGGCGCCTCCCCTGCTTGCGCAGCAGGTTGGCGAGCTTGGCGGTGGCCGTGGTCTTGCCGGAGCCCTGCAGGCCGACGAGCATCACGACGTTCGGCATGCGGCCGGAGAACGCGAGCTTGCTCTCGTTGGTGCCCATCAGGGTGGTGAGCTCTTCGAGGACGATGCTCACCACGGTCTGTCCCGGGGTCAGCGAGCGCATGACATCGGCGCCCGCGGCCCGCTCGCGCACCGAGGCCACGAACGACTTGACGACGGTGAAGTTGACGTCGGCCTCGAGCAGCGCCAGCCGGACCTCGCGCATGGCTGCGTCGATGTCGGCCTCGCTCAGGCGTCCGCGCCCGGTCAGGCGGGAGAAGACGCCCTGGAGCCGTTCGGTGAGGTTCTCGAACACGTGTGGGTCCTTCCGTTCGTTGGAGCGCGGTGCGCGCCCTAGGGCTCGGGGACGGGCCCCATGCGCTCTATCGGTGCGTAGATGGCGACGACGCGGCCGTGGATCGACGTCACGGGGAACGTGCCGACGAAACGGCTGTCGAGCGACACGGCGCGATTGTCTCCCGCGACGAAGATCTGCCCCGCGGGGACCGTGACCTGCTCCACCGGCTGGGTGGCGCCTCCATCGATGATCATATGCGGGAACTTCTCGCCCGCCCCGTTGACCGTGATCATGTCGCCGGACACGTTCACGCGATCGCCACCGAGCGCGACGATCCGCTTCACCCACTCTTCCTTCTTGCCCTGGTAGAGCACGTGCAGTACCACGACGTCACCGCGCTGCGGGCGGGCCAGCCCCTTCGTGATCAGGACGTAGTCCTTGTTGAAGAGCGTAGGGTACATCGACGCCCCGTCGATGGTCGTCGTGTCGAAGAACACGAAGAAGACGAGGATCAACGCCAGCAACACGGCGGTCAGAGGTCCGACCAGCGCCAACGCGATGCGTGCCGAACGTCGCTGGGCCGGCGTCAACCCGTCCTCGCCCACGACCTCGGCGTCGGGCAGCGGGATCTCGTCGAGAAGCTCGGAGCCCATCAGCGAGCGCCTGTCAGCGCCCGCGCGAACTCCGTCGCATCGAAGGCGTGGAGGTCATCGACGGACTCCCCCACGCCGATGCGCACGATGGGAAGTGACAGCTCCCGCGCGATCGCCACCGCGATGCCGCCGCGGGCGGTGCCGTCCAGCTTCGTGAGGATGATGCCGTCGAGCTCCAGCGCCTCGTCGAACAGCCGGGCCTGCTGGATCCCGTTCTGGCCGGTGGTCGCGTCGAGAACGAGCAGCGAGATGACCGGAGCGGTG